>Ga0247831_1000169_pt1 | contig 145557 bp, 150 predicted proteins | sample LaCruzMarch2015__9_FD_192406 | JGI IMG/M metagenome (GOLD analysis project Ga0247831, IMG submission 192406) | Freshwater microbial communities from meromictic Lake La Cruz, Castile-La Mancha, Spain - LaCruzMarch2015_1m | ecosystem: Environmental > Aquatic > Freshwater > Lake | place: Spain... | reverse complement strand
GATGCCGGATTGTTCGCCAGTTTCCTTGAAGCGGGTCAGAAAGGATTCATACAGCGTACGGCTGGCCTGAGCTTCACGCTCAAGTTCACGCAGACGCGGCAGTTCCTTGTTATTCCGCGACAATGTGGATTGCGTCGAGCCCAACGAACCCTGGATGGCGCCCAAACGTTGGCGAGCGACATTCACTTCGGATTGCAAGCTGCCGATAATACGCTGGGTTTCTTCCTTGATCTGACGATTGATGTCGTCTGCTTCACGGTTCACCTGCAGCATTTTCGGGTTCAGCGGGCCGTACATCGATTGATATTCGGCCTTCTTCCGCAGAACCATCGCTTGCTGCGTCCGCAGTTCACGGATGACTTCGGATTTCAGCACGTCGCCGGCGGAGTCGGCGCCGATGCCGGATGCGACTTGAGAACGAGCAGCCGCCAAGCGCGCTTCGCGTTCAGCCAGATCGCCGCGGGCAGTGATCATCTGACCGGAAATATCGCCGATTTGCTGTTCGGTGATGGTGGCGCCAGCGGAGGACAAGAGACCGGCTTGCGCGCGGAACGCTTCAACCGCGCTTTCCTTGTCGAGCACTTCTTGGCGCAGTTCGGACAAACGGCCGGACAGCCAAGTGTTGGCGCGGCGGGTCGCCTCAAACTTCGCCTCTAATTGCTCAACCAGATAAAGTTCAGCGTACCGATTGGCGATGCGTTGGGATTTCTTGGCGTCCTTGGACGTAAACACAAGATCCAAAACGTACGTGACGCCCAATCGCTTAGCGTCAATCCGCTTCAGCACATTGTCGACAGTCGCTTCGCGGCCATCCAGGGCCGCGGCGCGCGCCGGGTTCGGCAAACGGTTCTTTGGATCAACCCCTGGAAGCAATTGGCGAACGCCGCCAACAAGACCCGGCTTACGCAGAAACGGGTTAAACTCGGGGTCATTATAAAGACGCATGTCTTCGACGACGCGGGTCGCCAAGGTGCGCGAAAGCAAGATCTGCACTTCCGAGTCGATCACCGAAGCGTCGATCGGCAGACCGGACAACACGGACTCAACATTCAAAACTTGAGTCTTACGGGCGTCGATCATGATCGATGCGCCGGCCGTATAAAGCTTGGTGGTCGTCGCCAGGAACAACATGGCGGCAAGAACCACCGCGCCCGCGACTGCACCAAAAAGGCGCAGCCGCCGACGCAGCACTTTCACAACCGCAGGCAACCCAATGGCGTTCGAGACCGAAATAGCGTCCTGAGAAACCCGGCCCTTACGGAAGATGGGGGGCTCGCCCCCAGCTCCCATATCATTGGCCCGCTCTTCTCGCGCCTGAACGACTCGCGCTGCACCTGCTGCCCCGGTCACTTTACAACCTCGCGGTTACACTAAAAATCAGCCTGTTGGCCGTGAAATCATCGCCTGCAGCCGCACCAGCGGATTTACGATCGTCATAACGATAGCCAACGCCGAACTTGAACGTCCTGTTCATCAGGTAGTCTACGCCCACGCCAGCTTCGATACGCTCATCCTTCCGGTCGAAGGACTGATAGTCGTAATCCCGATATGCGACATCGCCAGATAATACGACATTCCTTAGCAATTCGTGGTCCACTCGGCCGTATACGGAAGAAACAATGGCGCCGCCGCCAACTGCACCACCCGGAACAGGGTTAAAGAAGATCTGGGATTCTTGAACATCCCGCGAACCGCCGAAACCAATCGTGGTGATACCGCTGATAAACCACTGCAAATCAGCGCGGACAGCCAAGCCTGACGCATTGCTCAAGCGGTCATCGTCATATTCTTGGTTAAGATAGCCGACAGCCACTTCGCCGCTCAGCAAGTTTGTCAGATTGAGACGGGTGCCGACCAAAGCGCGATAACCGCTGGAATTTTGGTCAAGCGGGCCGCCAACGCCGGCAAACGCCGTTTCCTGATCGTATTCGCGGGTGTTGTATCCGCCTTCGATGAACACCACACCACCCTTTGGAAGAGCGTAATCGGCGCGCGCCGTGTAATCGATCCGATCATAATCGCGATAGTCTTGATCGACCGCACCGCCCAGAATGGTGACGTAATCCTCGAAATCGTAGTTACGGACCATAATGTCGCCCATGATCTGCAGGCGATTGAACTCATGCGTGAAGCCAACGCCGCCATAGACCGAGGTGTATTCGGATGGTTCCGGCGAAAGCGGAGCCGCCGCGTCTTGGCGTGACTCGAAGGTGTTTTCATAACCAGCCGATGCGCGCAGGGAAGAGCGGCTACCGATATCCAACCGGCCATTGCCGTCTACTGACCAATCGGTGCGGTCTTCGCCATCGAAGTCCACATAGCGCCAATCAACCAATTTTGCGCGCAGACCAAGAGCGTTACGCGACCAATTTGAATCGATCGATACAGACGGCACGATCCGGAAGATCGTGTCTGCTTCTTCGGCCACATCACTGGCGAAGACGTTGTCATTATACTCAGCGTTCACTGAAATCTCAGGACGGATTGTGAACGCGCCGGCGCGGATCCCCAAAGGCTCATATTCAGGCTTCACACGATCGCGTACGCCAACACCGCGATCGGCTTCCGCAGCCTGTGCAGAGGCAATGGCCGGAGCCAACAACGCCACGGCCGCAACGCCGGACCAGGTAAGCAGCGAAATTTTGCTACGCTTTGTCATTCTATTTTTCCCCTTTCGTGAACCGCTTTAAAAGCCGTTCATCGTTAAATATTTATCCGGAGAAATAGAATCCCCCCCGGCAGATTAAACACTCTATACTCTAGAATAACCGTTCCGGCACGCGGATCGTGTCGCCCGGAAGTACGGGAGTCGTGGTTGTGATGCGAGTCTCGGTTTCTTTAATGTCGCCTTGATGCTTGATGTACACGCGGCGCTGGTCAGCCCGATACGTATAGCCCCGTGCGGTCGCGACGGCGTTTTGCACCGTCAGACCGCTGGTGAAAGGATATGTGCCGGGCTGTTGCACTTCGCCCAAAATGTAGAAAGGCCGAAAGTTCGCGACTTCAGCGCTGACCTTGGGCTCCGTCATGTAGCCCTCTTTCAGCTTGGCGCTTAACGCATCTTCAAACTGACGAAGCGTCTTTCCCGAAACGTCCAAATTGCCGACAAGTGGAAGCGCGATGTAGCCGGACCCATCGACCTTAAAAGTGCCCGACAGTTCATTTTCACCGAACACGATCACGCGCACTTCATCGCCGCTGCCCAGACGATAATCGCCCGGATTGAACGGCGCGGAAGCCACTTGGTCCGCCGCTGCGACGGACGCCTGCGTTGAAGCAACGCCCGTCGGCGTCGCGCCGCCGGCGCATGCGGCGAGTGCAAGCAATGAGCCCGCCGCCAAACTGGCATTCATGGCCGAGATCGCTTTTCTGAAAAACAACCGCATCTCCAATCCCTCTCTTCCTCGCGCGCGTGGTGCGGCTCGAAGCTCGAAACTGCGCTGGGTATGCGGGTAATTATTGAAAATAAACAACTACCCCTGCAGCCGCGTTGCGGCTTACTCAGCAATCAGCAACCTTCCCTCAGCACGAATCGCCCAATTTATAATACTTTGTTTACCGTAACGCATGCTACCGCGCACGGCCTCGCGGGGACTCAAGCCGCCGCGACACGTGAATAAATGGATTACGCCGCCGCACTCTTAGAAATAGGCGCCGAATCTGGGACGGGAGGCCCATCAACAAGGCTTAAGCCGACACGGATTGCCGCGCGGCGAATTTAGCCTCAATGGAATCCCAGGCCATCTGAGCGACATCGACGCCTGAAAGCGCAAGAATCGAGCGTGCGCCTGTCGGCGACGTGACATTTATTTCCGTAAGCCGACCATTGATCACGTCGATGCCAACAAACAACAAGCCCCTCTCTTTGAGAAAAGGTCTCAAACGCTCACAGATGATTTCATCCTGCGGGGACAGCTCCGTAGCCGCCGCTTGACCGCCAACCGCCAGATTGGAACGGTGATCGCCCTTGGCCGGAATACGATTAATCAGACCGGCAAATTCGCCGTCCACGAGGATGATGCGTTTGTCCCCATCGACCACTTCCCGGACAAAGGCTTGAATCATAATAGGTTCGCGTGACGCGGCAAAAAACATTTCGAGCAATGGGCTAAAATTGGCGTCGTCCGCCTTTACCCGGAACACCGCCGCTCCGGCGTTACCATAAATCGGCTTCAACACGACGTCGCCATGCTTTGCGCGGAAAGCGCGCAATGCGGCGACGTCGCGCGTCACCATGGTTGGCGGCATCAAATCGGGAAACAACAGCGGACTGATCTTTTCCGGGCTGGAGCGCACCCAGAAGGGATCGTTCACCACCAGCGTTTTATCCGCAACCAGCTCGAGCAAATGGGCCGCGGTAATATAGGCCGTGTCGAATGGGGGATCCTGCCGCATCAAAATAACGTCAACGTCCTCGGCCAAGTCCAGCACCAAAGCCGGATCAAACCGGGCGTGATCGCCCTTAACGCGCTGAACTGTCGCAGAGCGGGCCAAAGCAGAAACGGAACCGTTCTCGTAAACCAAGGCGCTTGGCGAATAGATCCACAATTTATGACCGCGCGCTTGCGCAGCCTCAGCCAGCGCAAACGTGGTGTCGCCGTCGATATTGACCCCTTCCATGGGGTCCATTTGAATTGCAACTCTGAGCGCCATGGCAGCCTTCCGGGTCTCGCGAACATGCGCCCGCAAAAGACTTTATGGTGGCGTCAGCATCACAGGTCCAGGGGTGGCGGGAACAGCGGAATAAACCGCTGGCGCCGGCGGTGCATATCGAGGCTGGCTGTATTGGGGCGCCTGATAATTTGGCGCGCCATAGTTCCGCGACTGAGCGTAAGGGTCTGACGTCGCGCCAGATTGCATGTAAGATGGCGGCTCGTAGGGCGAATAGTCGAGCGCTTGCTGCGGCATTTCGTTCGGTCCGTAGGGCAGCGTTTCTGCAGGCTTGGGCCCGCCCGTCAGACCCTGCTCCTGGGCCCGGCGCGCCGCAGCTTCCGCCGCGGTTTCCGGCTGCTGGATTACGGGTCTGTCCATAATCCGGACATACGACACGACTTTCTGGACGCCGCCAACCATGCGCGCTTCTTCGACGGCGTCCGTCAGCTCTGCCCGGCTTTTGGCGATGCCAAGAAGATAAACGGTCTTCTGACTGGTCTCGATCTTGTAATTCATCCCCTTAACGCTGGAGCGAAGATATTTCGCTTTAATTTCAGCGCTAATGGCGCCGTCACGCATCGCACCGGGAATCCCCCTGCCAGGGCCGACGACAATTTCATTCGCGACATTGCGGGTGGAGGCGGACGTCCAGGCACGCCGTTCGGCTTCGATCCGATCCTGAGGCGTCGGCGCGCTACCAGCCAGAAGAACGAAGCCCTCATAGATCGCCACCTGCACGCCGCTGAGCGAATAACCTTGTCCGTTCAGCATCTTGCCTTTCAGCTCCGCCGTCGCAGCGCTGTCGTCGATGACGGCGCCGGCGGTCTTGTCCGAGATCGCAACGGCCGCGGCGCTTGCGCCTAAGGCCACCACGGTGGTGGCGCAGCCGGACGCTCCCGACGCAAGCGCCAAGGCAGCACTAAGCTGTAGAAATTTCAGGTCCTTAAACCGATTCCCGCTTTTGGCTTTGCGGCTCAAATCGGAGAAAATGGATCCGCATTTTGAATCAAAGACCTTCTCACCCGATCGAACTGAGTCATTCCGATCTGGAAGAGCTTTAGCCTCAAACTCCCTCGACATTTGATCAATCCTTTAAAATATATGCCCGCCTAAATGGGCCGGTCCGCCGCTCAAGATTGCTTCACAGTCGCTGGGGCTCCGGCTGAAAGGCGTTCGCGAAATGGCGCGGCGCTTGTCCAAGCAGGGTGGCGACGATGTAGAACCGCATCAACAAGGACCGCGCCCAAGGCCGGGAAGAGGTCCAAAGGGCTGCGGCGCGTGCGATCCGTCCGGCGCTTTGCGGCGACAAAGCTCCGAGCGATTCATTAGAACTCGAACGTGCTTTCACTTCGATAAACGCCAAAATTTTTCCTTTGCGGGCAATTAAGTCGATTTCCCCGAGTTTGGTCTTCGCGCGCCGCGCCAGGATCTAATAGCCTTACACAATCAACTGGATAGAGGAGATCAGCTCGGCCCGGCGGCCACGTGCCTCGGCTTCTTTGCAAGATTGGGCGGAAGTCTTTTTATCAACCATTGCGACTCAAAAAGAGCGCCCGCGCGTAAATCTCCCGCTTGGGCAACCCAAATCGGCCTGCGATCTCGGCCGCCGCATCCTTGACGCTCGCCCCACCCGCCAAAGCTTCGGAGAGTGCGGAATCAATCGCTTCCTCCGCCGGGGGCGCGTCCGGAAGCGGCGCCCCGACCACGATGACGATTTCTCCGCGCAATTCACGCGCCGCAGCGCGCACCGCCAATTCTACCAACCCGCCCCGCCAGGCCTCTTCGTGCAATTTGGTCAGTTCGCGCGCCAAACAGGCTGACCGGTCACCCAAAATATCGGCCATATCCACGAGAGATTCTGCGGCGCGCTGCGGCGATTCGTAAAACACCAAGGTCGCGGGCACGCGCGCCAGTTCCGCCAGCTCGGTGCGCCGCGCCGCAGATTTTGCGGGCAAAAACCCAGCAAATAAAAAACGGTCCGTCGGCAATCCCGCCACCGCCAGCGCCGCCAAAACCGCCGAAGCGCCCGGTGCGGCAAAAACCTGCGCGCCCGCCTCCCACGCAGCACGCACCAATTTAAAGCCCGGATCGGAGATCAAAGGCGTACCGGCGTCCGAAACGAGCGCAATGGCCTCATCCGCTGCGAGCGCCGCTAAAATTCCCTCGCGCGCCTGATCGGCATTGTGATCGTGATACGATCGAATCTCACCCGACCGGATACCGAGTAAACTCAACAACTTGCGCGTTTGCCGCGTGTCTTCCGCATAGATTTTCGACGCGCGCCGTAAAATATCCAACGCGCGCAACGTAATATCGCCAAGATTGCCGATTGGGGTGGAGACGACATAAAGACCACCCGGCAACGGATCGCGCGACGCCTGATAAGGCGTTTCGGACTCGGGCTCGGCAGGCTCGCCGGTTTGATCGTTTGGGGACGCATTCATGCTCAGAAGGTATTCCATCGTGCGCACAAGCGAATCCAGCGCGAAATTTACCCGGGGCCTCATCGCCGCGGGCGCGCTCGCTTTGTTGTCCGCTTGCGCGACCCAAGGCGTAGGCGTCGACATCCCCGGCGCACCCGGCAGCGAACGCACAGGCGGCGATCAACGCGTCAGCATCCAGAGCATGCGCGATTCCGACGGCTTGCTGCCCCCGTTCATGGCAGGCCAGCGTGTCGTGCGCGTCGGCGTCGTTTTGCCCTTCTCGCACACCAGCGCACAGGTGCGCACAGAATCCGAAGGCCTATTGCATGGCGCGGAACTCGCGCTGTTCGAGCAAGCGGGCGACGAAGTGATGTTGTTGCCCAAAGATGCCGGCTCGACGCCGCAAAGCGCCGAAGACGCCACAAAATTGGCGTTAAAGGACGGCGCGGACATCGTGCTCGGCCCCTTGCTTGCTGCAACCGTTCCCGGCGCCGCCGGCGCCGCGCGCTCAAAGAACGTGCCGCTCATCGCCTTCACCAATGACCGCTCCATGGCGCAGGCTGGGAGCAGCTACATATTAAGCTTTACGCCCGAGCAGGAGGTCGACCGAATCATCTCTTTCGCCGCCAAAAAGGGCTACAAAAACTTTGCCCTATTGGCGCCGGACACAGAACTTGGAACGCGGATGGATACGGCCTTCCGCGCGGCCGTCGCCAAAAATGGCGGCGCGATCACGATTTCCCAAAAATATCCGCGCGACCCTTCCGCGCTGCAGGCGCCGATTGCGGCGGCGGCGGCGGCGATCCGTCGCGTGCCCGGCAAGCAAGCTATCTTGATCCCGGATCGCGGAAATGTGCTGCGCGCGATTGCGCCCGCATTGGTGATCAACAAAGTGAATTTGACCCAAACCAAACTCCTGGGCACCAGCGCCTGGGGCGAAGAAGACGTCAGCCGCGAACCCGCCCTTAGAGGCGGCTGGTACGCCGCGCCGGACCCCCTCGCGCATGCCGCTTTTGAAGCGCGCTATGAAAAGGCTTTCGGCAAGAAACCAACCAAACTGGCGAGCCTCGCCTATGACGCCACGGCTTTGGCGTCAGCTTTAGGCGCAAACGGCCCACAGGGCATCAATCGGCAACGCATCGAGACCTCGGATGGTTTTGTCGGCGCGGACGGCCTGTTCCGCTTCCTGCCGGACGGCACGGCTCAGCGCGGCTTGTCTATTCTGGAAATCTCTCCAGGCGAGCCCAAAGTTACAGACCCGTCGCCGAAGCGTTTTCCAGCGACTGGCGCGTGACGCTCAACCCGCGAGCATCTCGCCGATCCGATCTGCCAGCAAACGCCCCTTAAGCGTAAGGCGCAGCCGGCCGTCGGTTACATTCGCCAGACCTTGATCCGCAAGGTCTGCGAGCATCCCTGCATCCAGATCGAGCGCCGGGATCGGCAACCCTTCCGCGATGCGCACCCCCATCAGGATCGTCTCCGTCCGGGTATCGGCTGCGCTCAGAGCATCCTGTACATTCCAACCCACACCCGTCGCGGCGACCGCGGCGATATAGTCTTTCGGTAGCGCATGCGCTTCTGTCTCAGTGCGCGCGGCATCAAGACAGACACGCCCGTGTGCGCCCGGTCCCACGCCGACCCAATCATGCGAGCGCCAGTACAAAAGATTGTGCCGGCTCTGATCAAGGATGGAACGCGCATGATTTGAAATCTCGTACGCTGGCAAACCGGACGTCTCCAGCACCTCCTGGGTCGCTTCATAGAAATCTGCGGCGAGGTCTGCGCCGGGCACCGGCAATCGCCCGCGCGCAAAGCTCTTGGCGAAAGCTGTGCCGTCTTCAATAGTGAGTTGATAAGGCGAGATATGTCCAACGCCTATGGCCGCCGCTTGTTTCAACTCGCGGCGCCAGTCATCGAGGGTTTGATCCGCACGCGCATAAATCAAGTCAAGCGACACACGATCGAATGCAAAGAGCGCCGCCTCTATTGCGCTGAATGCCTGTATCGGAGTGTGCGTACGGCCAAGCGCTTTCAACGACGCCGCATCGAACGCCTGTACACCGAGCGACATCCGGTTGATTCCCGCACCCGCAAAACCGCGTGCGGTCTCCAGCGTGAAACCATCCGGGTTCGCCTCTAGACCGATCTCCGCACCAGGAACGAGACCATACGCAGCCGCTATCGCCTCCAAGATCGCTGCGATGTCGCGTGGCGCCAGCAAGCTTGGCGTACCACCGCCGAAATGCACGCTGGATACGGCGCGCTTATCGATGCGCCACGCCTGTCCGTGAATATCGGTGATGATGGCCTTCAGCAAATCAGCGTCGCCGCCCTTGTCCTTATAGATATTGAAATCGCAATAAGGACAAAGCCGCGCGCAATAAGGCCAATGCACATAAACGCCGAGCGCCCGCTTATTCATTGCGGACCGGTCCTAATATTGTGCGAAGGTTTCAAGCCGAAACCTCAAATCGCGCCGCCACCAATTGCGCAAAGGCGCGGGCGCGGTGACTCATAGCGTGTTTGAAATCCGGATCCATTTCGCCGAAGGTCAGAGCATAGCCGTCAGGCGTGAAAATCGGATCATAGCCGAACCCATTGCCGCCGCGCGGCGGCCAAAAAAGGACGCCATCCACGCGACCTTCGAATGCGACTTCCTCCCCATCCGGCCACACCAACGCCAGCGCGCAGACGAAATGTGCGGAACGATCGCTGGCGTTTATGGCGCGCAGCGCGTCCTCAACCTTTTGCATCGCCACGCCAAAATCCTTCGATTCACCAGCCCAACGGGCTGAATAAATCCCTGGATCGCCATTCAATGCATGCACGGCCAAACCAGAATCGTCCGCCAAGGCTGCAAGACCGGACGCCTTGGCCGCCGCGCGCGCTTTCAACAAAGCGTTGCCGATAAACGTGGCTTCGGTCTCTTCCGGTTCGGGCAAATTCAATTCACCGGCGGAAATTGCGTTCACACCGAAAGGAGCGATCAAATCGCCGATCTCCCGCACCTTGCCCAGATTATGCGTGGCGATACAGAGGCGCTCACCGCGCTTTAATTTTCTGATGCTGCTCATAGAGGGGTCGTCCGCCGCCGCAGAGCAAAGATCAAGTCCATTCGCCTGCCGTTAGCGACAGAGGCGGTCACGGCCAAGATCGAAATGCAAATGGTTATAATGCGCTGCGTTGTAATCGGGGCTCAAGACAGCGTTGAATATCTCACAGGAACCGTCGCGCACTTCGCGCAGAAACGCAGCCTCGTCATGCTTACCGCGCCAGCCATGTTCCAAACTGATCGTGCGCCCATCGGAAAGCCTGAATCCGCCAATATCGATAGCGTCGCCTTTGCCGTGTTCGGACAAAACCGCGCCGGGCTTGGAATAACGCGTGCGGCAGGAATAGGCGCTAAGAACCTCGACAATCCTCATATCAGACCGGAAATGACGCTGCGCCGCCGGCGCGACAATTTGTTGCTCCCAAACCGACAGCGCCGCCGCCATCGGGCAAGTGATCCGTGCCTCCTGAGAGAGCCTTGTGCGATCGCCGCCATACGCCACACCGTTTTCCAACGAGCAGCCGCCGCTTTCGCGAAAATCAGAAAGCGCCATCACGCGGATGCCGCGATCGCGCAGCGTTTGTCTGCAAAGCGGAGGGTCTGTCCGAAGATCAACAAGGATCTTGCGCAATCCAGGGCCGATGGGCCGGTCGAGCAATGTGCCCTGACCTGGCCGTGTGTTGTGTACGCCGCTCGACGATATACAACTCGCCAGAAGCATTGCAGACAAAACACTTGAAGAAACAATGGCCGCGCCTTGCCGGACGCGCTCCCAAATTGTGCGGTGTTTTTCTCCCGGGCGCGCGTCAGCGACCGCGCGGACGCGCCGCCACCCTGTTCCCTGTTCCCGCCTGAATCGCATCCGCACGAAATGACTCTCTTCCACGCTTAAAATAGGGCGAGGGTTAATAAAACTTTCCTTGCATCCAGACCGGAGCCGAAACGATCAGGGCTAAAGCGTCCGAATCGTTGAACCATCGGTTACGCAAAACGCGTCCGAACGGCGCAAAGAGCATCATCCAATCAATCAACCCCAGATTGATCAGCGGAAGATGCAGGACACTATCGAATGAGAGCCTTTCATATTCCGGTCGAACTGAAGCAGTTTGATCGGACAGGCTCTAGCGGGAGCCGGGCATGATAGACTTATTGTCGGCGCTGAATTTTCTCGCCCCCATCGGCGCGGCATGCGGCGCGGCGGCATTCGGCGCCAGCCTATATTTGACGGGCGTCGTTGGACCTTTGGCGTTTCAATTGTTCGATTATTCGCGCGCTGACCGTTTCAATCGTATGGCCATCCGCTCAGGCCATCTAAAGGTCGCGGGGCTGGCGCTTGCCGGCGCGACCTTAGCGCTCCTTGGCGGCGCCATCGGCGGCGCCGTTGCAATGGCCCTTGCGGCCACCGGATTGATGCTCGCGCGGTTTGTCGTAATGCCGCAAAAGGAAGCCGCTGTAGCAGGCGGCGGAGCGCGCATCCGAAATCGCGGCAAGAAAAGAAAACGCGTCGCCGCCATCTCTTCCACAGCGATTTTCCTGCCGCCTTTGGCCGCCGGCATCATCATGGCGCTTTACGGCGTCTAACGCTTATTTTAGGCGGCGATTTGCGCCGCTGAAGCCGCCGGTAAGACCAGCGTCAAAGTGGTTCCCTCGCCGAGCGTGCTCGCCGCCAAAATGTCGCCGCCCATGGCGACCGCCAAACGCCGCGCCGTCGAAAGACCTAGCCCCGCATCCGCTTGATAATAATAGCCCGCAAGGTCCGTCCATTGCGAGAATGGCGTGAACAGGCGCGCAAGAGAGTCTTCGTTCATCAATATACCGGTATCGCGCACCTCAAACGCCACACATGGACGTCCACGCAAGGCATAACGCCGGGCCGAAATCTCGATCCGCCCTTCTTCTGTAAAGCGGATGGAATGATCCACCAGCGCCATCAAACATTGCGCCAATCGCGCGTGATCGGCGCAAACGCTGAGCAAAGAATCATCAATGCGCATCTCGATCACATTGCCGCGCGCCGACGCCTTTGCTTGAGCAGCGTCGGTGACTTCGCCAAGCACATAAGACGCCGCCAAAGGTTCCAACCACAACGGTACGTCGCCCGTTTCCAGCTTTGCATAATCGAGAATTTCATTGACCACCCGCATCAATTGCCGGGCAGATTCATTAATGCGATTTGCATCCGAGCGGACTTCGCGCGCGACGGTTGTGTCCTCGTCGATGAATTCCTTCATCAGTTCGGCATAGCCGATCACAGCATCCAACGGCGTGCGCAGCGCGTGCCCCATAGTGGCGATGAACTGCGACTTCATCTTTGTGACTTCAGCGTTCATCTCAGCTTTCGCGAGATAATCCACATGCCGCGCCACCAAAGCGCGCGCCACAAAAATGGCCAATAGGCCTATGGACGACAGTAATATCACAGCGCCCCATATGCGATGTGCAAAACGCGTTGCGCCGGGACGTTCGTCCCGCCATTCCAAGGCGCCGATCACGTCGCCCTTTGCATTACGAATTTCCAACGCGACATAATCTGTCGGGGTCGAGCGCTGGATGGACGCGGGCGAAAACCGCACGTCCCTTAAATGCAAATTTTCGCCAATCTGCGCCAATTCCGTGGGCGTGATGAAATCAACAACGGCTAGGAAATCACGCGGTGGCGGCAGCTTTTTGTCTCGCCGTTGCTCAACGGTGTCGAGCGTGACGGGCGCTGCGGAGATCACGGCCAGATTGCCGTTAATCACGGAGAGCCGATCCAAAGTGGCCTCAAATGTGACGCGATCGGCCAAAACCTTTCGAATGTCGTCAGGGCCGCTGACTTCACGCGCAATCAGAGCGGCGACGCCTTGATACGCTCCGGCCCCTACGTCCTTGAACCAAGCATAGCGGACAACCTCGCCAGGCCGGTAAACGATCATACCGTCCGCCGCGGCTGAAAATAGATTGGCGCGCAGCCAGCGCTCGTCCCAGCCAAGGGTAATCGCAGTTTAGGCTTGGCTCCAATAGGCAACGTCAACGATTGCCGCGACGGAAGCGCGCTGAGCGCCCACGATAGCACTCTGCACTATGTCTCGGCTGCCGTCCCGCCAATCCCGGTCTTCAGATCGCGCGAAATCATTCAGCACAACGAACGCGCCGGCGATCACCGTCAAAATAAGCACTGCGATGGGGCCGCCGACCCGCATCCAGATTTGGCGCGAATGAGGGGCGACCATCGACGTTGCCCCGGTTCGCGGAAAGATCCCAGTCTTTGCACTTAGCGTTTCCTGAAGGCGCTCTGGGGCAGAGTATCGAAACTACAATCTTCGCGTTTAAAATCCCGTTTATTTTCATAAAATTAACTATAGTAGTGCGGCGCCGCCGCATTATTCTTAGACGGCTGACCAAGATCGCATTGAACAGCGGTAATGTGAGCCGCAGTACATGCCGCTTGACCCCTTTACGTGCGACCGCTACCCGCGAAGCGCTGTTTCATAGGCGGTTGACGGGGGACGACGCGGATGGATGCGGTCATTCAAGCAATTCAGGGATCGATGAACACCCTGAACGCGGCAGTCCAGGCGTTCATTTCCGGTTTTCCATTGTTCATGCTGCACGGCGGCGTGACGCTGTTCCTGCTGTTCCTCGGCGTCTCGGTTTATGTGTTGTTGACGCCGCACAAAGAGCTGGAGCTGCTGCGGGAGCGCGAAAACGCCTCCGCGGGCCTGGCGCTTGCGGGTGTGATCATCGGCATGGCGATCCCTTTGGCGGCCTGCCTTGCTTCAGCCGTAAGCCTCTACGATCTTCTTATTTGGGCTGTGCCGCTGTTGATCTTGCAGCTCATCGCCTTCCGCTTCGTGGACTTGCTCTTGCACGATCTGCCACGCCGAATTCGCGATAACGAAGCGGGCGCCGCAATCTTGCTGGTGGCGGTCAAAATTGCGGTCGGCCTGATTTCAGCCGCCGCCGTCTCTGGATGATTTGATGCGCCGCTTCATCCCCGACATTTTAGTTTACGCGTTGGCGTTCGGGGCGGTGCTTGTCTTTTTATTCCGGAATGCCGAAGGCGTGGACGCGCCTGAAGCGCCGCCTCCCTCCGCGAGCGATCGTATGGGCGCCATCATTGCGCCCCCCACCAATGTGGATTCTTCGCTTTTGGTCGAAGTGCCGGCCGCCGCCTCTAGTTCGGGCACCGCCTTTGCGATTTCGCCGGACGGCGTATGGCTGACCGCGCGCCATGTGGTCGATGGCTGCGACGAGGTGGGCTTGGTTATCAGTCCGGGCACGGCGGTAAAAGCGCGCAAGGTCGAAATGGCCACCTATTCGGACCTCGCCGCGCTTATCACCGACGGCGCGCCCCACCCGCTCGCTTTGAAATTCGACGACGAATTGCGTAAGGGTCAGGCTGTTTTTCATATTGGATACCCGCAAGGACGGCCCGGCGAGGCCGCCTCCCGCCTGATGGGCCGGGAGCGCTTGGTCGCCCGGGGCCGGTACCAAACGGAAGAACCCGTCCTGGCCTGGGCAGAGGTCGGCCGCACACGAGGCTTATCCGGCACCTTGGCGGGCCTGTCCGGCGGGCCCGCAATCGATGCAAACGGCAATGTCATCGGTGTGACCATCGCAGAACAACCCCGCCGGGGCCGGATTTTCACCTCCGACCCGACCAGTCTCGCCCGTTTCCTCAAGGACATCGAAGCCGAAGGAATCGTCGAGGGACGTTCACCAGGTGCGATCACCTTCGACGATTACGGCCCTGCAGCCGATCAATTGCGTCGGGACATGGCGGTGGCCAAAGTGGTTTGCGTGAAGGGCCAGCCGACCGAGCAGGCGCCGGTCCCTCGTTAAGCTCGCCCTTCCGGGGAGGTTTCTGTCCGATAATAGGGTTAAGAGGCCGTGCGGCCCTTGCCTTTGCAGGACCTTTCCGGTATCCGCCCCCCTTCATCGCGCTCGCCCGGCCATAACGGCATGCCGTGGCAGCGCACGAACGCTAAGGCCGGGCCTCGCCCGTGAGCCTATAAGGAGAGCGAAATGCCGAAGCTGAAGAATAAATCGGGCGCAAAAAAGCGCTTCAAATTCACCGCGACCGGGAAGATCAAACACGGCGTTACGCGCAAGCGTCACGGCATGATCAAGCGTTCGACGAGTTTCATCCGGGCCCACACCGGCACACGCGTTTTGTCGGAAGCCGACACGCCGCGCGTGAAGAAATTCCTCCCTTACGCCTAACCGCGCGTTTCGCTGAATTTGAATAAGGAAGCCAACAATGGCTCGCGTTAAACGGGGCGTCACCGCCCACGCCCGTCACAAGAAAATCATCAAGGCCGCAAAGGGCTATTACGGTCGCCGTAAAAACACCTTCCGCACCGCCAACGCCGCCGTCGAAAAGGCCGGCGTCTATAATTATCGCGACCGCAAGGTGCGCAAGCGCGAGTTCCGCGCTTTGTGGATCCAGCGCATCAACGCTGCTGTCCGCGATTTCGGCCTGACCTATTCGACCTTCGTGAACGGCCTCAACAAGGCCGAGATCGAAATCGACCGCAAGGTTCTGGCGGATCTCGCCGTACGCGAACCGGCTGCTTTTAAGGCCATCGTGGAGAAGGCCCGCGCTGCGCTCGCTTAACCCGCGAACGGGCGTTCCTTCTCCGGCTGACCCGCGTGCGGGGCGGTCGGCCTCGCACGTCCGCATGTCTGCGGTTTTGTGAGGCGAACCAATGTCTTATCTCGACGCGCTCGAGTCTGAAATACTGAAAAAGGTCGAAGCCGCAGCAAACCTTGCGGCGCTTGAGGACGCGCGCGTGGAAGCGCTTGGCAAAAGCGGTGCGCTGACCCAGCGCCTGCGCAGCCTCGGCGGTCTCTCTCCAGAAGAACGTCAGACTGTCGCGCCGCGCCTCAACGCGATCAAGGACAAGGCGCAGGCGGCGCTCGCCGCGCGCAAGAGCATGCTGGAAAATGCCGCGCTGACGGAGAAGCTCGCCTCTGAAAAAACCGACTCAACGCTCCCCGCACCCGCCAAATCCTGGGGTGCAATCCATCCCGTCAGTCAGGTAATGGAAGAGGTCATCGCGATCTTCGCCGATATGGGCTTCGCCGTCGCCGAAGGGCCGGACATCGAAGACGACTTCCACAATTTCACGGCGCTGAACTTCCCTGCCGGTCACCCGGCGCGGGACATGCACGACACCTTCTTCTTCGCCCCCGACGCCAACGGCGAACGAAAAGTCCTGCGCACGCACACAAGCCCAGTGCAGATCCGCACCATGAAGGCGCAAAAGCCGCCGGTGCGCATCATCGCGCCGGGCCGCACTTATCGCTGCGACAGCGATCAAACCCACACGCCGATGTTCCATCAGGTCGAAGGTTTGGTGGTCGATACCGAAACCCATATGGGCCACCTGAAAGGTTGCCTGTTGGATTTCGTGCGCGCCTTCTTCGAAGTCGACGAGGTGGAATCGCGCTTCCGCCCGCACCACTTTCCGTTCACCGAGCCATCCGCTGAAATGGATGTGCGCTGCGATCGCTCCGGCGGCGTGGTGAAAATCGGTCAGGGTGATTCCTGGCTCGAAATTCTGGGCTGCGGCATGGTGCATCCGAATGTGCTGCGCAATTGCGGCTACGATCCAGACGAGGTCCAAGGCTTCGCCTTCGGCGTTGGCGTGGACCGCCTCGCCATGTTGAAGTATGGCATGCCGGATCTGCGGGACTTCTTCGCCGCCGATGTGCGCTGGCTGAAGCATTACGGCTTCAATCCCTTGCTCGTGCCGTCGCTGGCCGGCGGCTTGAGCTGAGATCACTCGATGAAATTCACGCTCTCCTGGCTCAAGGATCACCTTGAAACCTCGGCTTCGCTCGACGCGATCCTCGAGGGCTTAACCATGACCGGCACGGAAGTCGAAGGCGTAGTGGATCCAGCATCCAAGCTGGCGGCGTTTTCGGTGGCGCACATTCTAGAAGCCGAAAAGCATCCGAACGCGGACAAGCTGCAGGTCTGCAAGGTCGCAACCAAGGACGGCGAGAAGCGCATCGTTTGCGGCGCGCCGAATGCACGGGCCGGATTGGTGACGATCTATGCGCCTATCGGCGCCTATGTACCGGGCCTCAACGTCACCTTGGACAAACGCGCCGTCCGCGGCGTGGAATCTGAGGGCATGTTGTGCTCGGCGGCGGAATTGCAGCTCGGCGGCGAGTCCGACGGCATTCTCGATCTGAGCGGCGATTTAAAGGTCGGCGCGTCAGCCGCCGAGGCATTAGGAGTCGGCGATCCAGTGATCGACGTCGAGATTACGCCGAACCGCCCGGATTGCTTGGGCGTTGCGGGCATTGCGCGCGATCTGGCCGCAGCGGGTCTTGGCAAGCGCACGACCAAGCCGGTGCAGAAAATCCCCGGCAAGTTCCCCTGCCCCATCGAGATCAAACTCGATGCACCGGACGCCTGCCCGATCTTCGCGGGACGTCTTATTCGCGGCGTGAAAAACGGCCCGTCGCCGCTCTGGCTACAGCGCCGCCTAGAGGCCGTGGGCCTACGGCCGATTTCGGCGCTGGTTGACGTCACCAATCTGTTGTCGCTCGACCGCGCCCGCCCGCTGCACGTCTTCGACGCGGCGAAACTGAACGGCGCAATCCATGCGCGGCTCGCGAAAGAGGACGAGACGCTGCTGGCGCTCGACGGCAAAACCTACACTCTAAAACCATCCATGTGCGTCATCGCCGACCACAAATCAGCGCTGGGCCTCGGCGGCGTCATGGGCGGCGAAGCCAGCGGCTGCACCGAAACCACCACCGACGTTTTCATCGAAAGCGCCTATTTCGATCCGGCGCGCACGCGCGAGACAGGCCGCCTGACCGGCATCGTCTCCGATGCGCGTTATCGCTTCGAACGCGGCGTGGACACCGGCTTTGTGGTCGACGGCTTGGAGCTTGCGACTCAATTGATCATGGATATGTGCGGCGGCGAGCCGTCCGAAATACTGGTCGCGGGCGAAGCGCCGAAGGCGCCCGGCGCCATCGACTTCCCCCTCAAGGAAATCGCCCGCCTCACTGGCATTCAAATGAACGCCGCGCGCGCAACGGAAATCCTGCAATCGCTCGGCTTCAAGGTTGAGCCCAAGGGCAAGGACGCGCTCACTGTCACGCCGCCGACATTCCGGCGCGATATCAGCGGCAAGGCTGACCTCGTTGAGGAGATCGCGCGCATCCACGGCTTCGATAACATGCCGGCGATTTCGCTGACGCGCCCGGCGGGACGGCCAAAGCCGATCCTGACGCCGCTACAGGTGCGTGGCCGCATCGCGCGCCGCGGACTGGCGGGCCTGGGTTATTTAGAAGCGGTAACCTGGTCATTCCTGCCGCGCGCGCAATCCGAAGCATTTGGCGGCGGCGACGCCCGCCTGGTGCTCGACAATCCGATCGCCGCAGATCTGAACACGATGCGCCCCAGCGTCATCGCCAATCTTCTGACCGCCGCGCAAAAAAACGCCGACCGCGGCAACAGCCCGGCCCAATTGTTCGAGCTTGGCCCGGTCTATCTCGGCGACGGTCCCAACGATCAGCGCACCTCCATTGGCGCGGTGCGTGTGGGCGTACCCGCCCGCCATTGGCGCACCAAAGCGGCGGCGCCGGACCTTTACGACATCAAAGCAGACCTGGCGGCGCTTTTGGACGGCCTCGGTCAGCCTATGAATCGCTTCCAGTTCGCTGCACCGGATAGGCCCTGGCTGCATCCCGGCCGGGGCGCCTCGCTAAGACTTGGACCGAAAAACGTTATCGCAGTGTTCGGTGAAGTGCATCCCGGGGTGTTGAAGACTATCGGCGTCGATGGGCCCGCAGTGGCTTTCGAGTTGTATTTGGAAGATATTCCGGCTCAAAAAGGAAAGAGCGGCAAAACCAAGCCCGCGCTCGACGCCTCCGACCTCATGCCGCTGACCCGCGATTTCGCATTTCTCCTATCGGCGGAAAAATCGGCTATTGACCTAGTGCGCGCGATCGAAGGATCAGATAAAGACTATATCGCGTCTGTCGCCGTGTTTGACGTCTATCAGGGCCAAGGTGTGCCTGAAGGGCAAAAGTCAATCGCGGTAGAAGTTCGCATACAACCGAAGGACAAGACCTTGTCGGATTCCGACATTGAAGCCATCTCTCGAAAAATTGTGGCGGCTGCATCCAAGAGCGCGGGAGCGTTTTTGCGAGGCTGAACTTCGTAAAATTCAGGCAATTAAACGTGGCCCAGTCTGTCGCTGGGCGTTCGCCGTCTCATAATTCAAATGCGGCCGGCAAATATCGAAACCAAAAGCAAAGGAACTAAACGTGGCGCCCCCGAAACTCGGAACATTTAAAGACCGGGCTGAAGAAGCATCAGCAGCGCGCAAAGCCGCGCTAGAAAAATTCCGCGCAGCGCGCGAAACGAACGATCCCGCAACGATCGCCCGCCGTCATGAACTCGCCACGGCGCGTGCGGCCAAGGAAGAACGCCGCCGCATCGCGGACGAAGAACGCAAAGCCCGGATCAAGGCTGAACAAGAAGCCGCCGCAGCCGCCGCTGAGAAAAAGCGTTTGGACGATATCGCCGCAGCCGAAAAAGCCGAGCGCGAAGCCGCGGAAAAATATGCGGCCGAGGTCAAATACGCAGAGATGATGGCGGCCGAACAAAAGGCCAAACGCGATGCACGATATGCGGCTCGCAAGTCGCGCCGGGGTTAAAACTCAGCAGCTTCGAACGGCGTCAAAAATTAAAAGGGCGGTCCGCTTGGTCCGCCCTTTTTCATGCGCCGTTCAGGTTTAGGCGGATTATCTAAGAGGGCGGCGTTTAAGCTGAGACCGATGCCCCAACACGAAAGAATAGACTGATGACGTTCCAAGCCAAATATTTGACCGCAGGCCTAGCGGCCGTTTTCCTTGCAGCGGCGCAACCGGCCGTCGCCGAAACGCCTACGAAACCCGCCAAGGATGAAAAGTCCTGTTTTTTTACGAACCAAATATCGGGTTGGAACCGGATCGACGACAAGACAATCCGAGTCACCATCTCTTCCAAACGTCAATACGACCTGACCCTGATGTCGCCCGTAATCGGCGGACTTTTTCAAGAAAGCATCGCTGTCAAATCCAGCCCGTCGAATCTCATCTGCACCGGTAAGGGATTGGGCGTCAGCGTCGTAACGGGCGGCGACATCGGTCCATCGAGCTATCCGGTGACAAAAATCGCGTTGGCCCCCGTGGTCCGAAAGAGTGCAAACAGCGCCGCCCCAATCACTGAAGCGGTCAACTAAAACTCCGGCGCCGTTCATCCAAAGACGATCTCGAAGGAGAAATGCATGCGAGTAAGATTCACGTCCGCCTCTGGCGCACTCGCCGTCGCGCTGACGCTCTTCGTCGTCGCGCCGGCTCAAGCAGGCTCTAAGCCGCCAACGCAGGACCAAAGCGCGCAATCCTGCTTTCAATCCACATCGGTGTCGGGCTGGACCCGCGTCGATGAAAAGACCGTCCGGATCCAAGCCAATGGCGGACGGCAGTTCGACCTTGAATTGATGTCGCCGCCCCCCAGCAGCCTGTTTCAAGAGAACATCATCCTCAAGGCAGAACCCTCTGGCAGCGTCTGCACCGGCAATGGCCTTGGCGTCAGCATTGTCACCGGCGGGATTGCCGCAGCGCCAAGCTATCAAGTTGTGAAAGTGACGCAGGCCCCATCGGTCGCCGAAGAACGCGCAGCGCGAAAGGCTAAGAAAGAACAGGAAAAGGCGCATGCCGGCCACCCGGCGGATCATAATAGGGGCCACTGATCAGCGCTAATCCTCGCTATTCCGCTCCCACGCTTATATAAAGGCGACGGTTTGCTGCGGGCCTTGACCCCGCGGGAGGCAGGAAAAATGACCCAGACACATATCGACACGGCGCCCAGCGTCGTCGCTATTCCCGACATAGACCTTGGCCTGCCCGGCGACCGTGCGAAAACACGCGTCATCGTCGCCATGTCCGGCGGCGTGGATTCATCCGTCACCGCGGCATTGCTGAAGCACGCGGGCTACGACGTCGCGGGCGTCACGCTTCAACTCTATGATCACGGCGCCGCGATCAACAAAGCTGGCTCTTGCTGTGCAGGCCAGGACATCCACGATGCACGCCGCGTTGCCGCCGCGCTCGACATCCCGCACTACGTTCTGGATTACGAAGGCCGCTTTCGCGAAGACGTCATGGACTATTTCGCAGATTCCTATTTGGCCGGCGAGACCCCGATCCCCTGCGTACGCTGTAATCAAGGCGTGAAGTTCCGCGACCTCCTCGGCATGGCGCGAGACCTGGGCGCCGCCTGCATGGCCACCGGCCATTATGTACGCCGTGTAGCGGGCGAGGGCGGCGCCGAACTGCACCGCGCCGCCGATGCGTCCCGCGATCAATCCTATTTCCTGTTCGCGACCACGCGGACCCAACTGGACTTCCTGCGCTTTCCTCTGGGCGACTTTCCAAAGGGAGACGTGCGCGCGTGGGGCTCAGCCTTGGGCGTGAAGACGGCTGAAAAGCCAGACAGCCAAGACATCTGCTTCGTGCCCACAGGCAAATATCAGCAAGTGGTCGAGAAGCTGCGGCCGGGCGCGATGTCGACAGGCGATATCGTGCACATCGATGGCCGGGTGCTCGGCCAGCATGAAGGTATTATCAATTACACGATCGGTCAGCGGCGCGGCTTGAACATCGCGGTTGGCGAACCCTTGTTCGTCACCAAGCTCGACGCGCCGAACAAGCGCGTCATCGTCGGACCGCGTGAGGCCCTGATGGTGTCGGATATTCTTTTAAAAGAAACGAACTGGCTGGCGACGCCGCAAGACGGGCAGCCTGTGCTGGCGCGCGTGCGCTCCACCCGCGCGCCCGTGCGCGGCGCGCTCCGTGTGCTGAACAATGATCGCTACGCGGTACACCTCGACACACCGGAAGAAGGCGTGGCGCCAGGGCAAGCCTGCGTGATCTACGACCCGCAGACACACAGTCGCGTGTTGGGCGGCGGCTGGATCGCCGGCGCAATGAGCTAGGCGCCAACACTTTATGGGTCACCTTATTTAGGAGTCTCCGAAGTCGCGCTTGCGTTCCCGCCGCCGCCTGTGAATAAATCTCAGCGGGGCTCATAGGGTGGGCAAAGGATGGCGATCGCCATTCTTGAGCGGATGCGTGCACGACAAGCGATCGCTCTGCCGCAACCCGATTCCGGACATCTTGCCAATACGCTACATCTGAAGCGCCGCATCCGTGCAGGCAATTCCAATCTCGAACGCGACATCGCGGCGGCCATCGACAGCGGAGCCGCCAAAACGCGGCTCGAAGCCGAACGCCTCATGGCGCAATTTGAAGCGCAGGCGCGCGCCGCCGCCGCGCAGCCACTGGACGCACACCGCTTCATCTCCACCGCCGAATTCGATATCGCCACCGTCGAGGCGCGTTTGCTTCAGCCTTTAGTGCATGCGCGCTTGGAAGAACGGCGGCGTCTGCGCGAATTGCGGCGCTTCAAGCCAGATCACAATCTGGAGCGCGACGCCTCCTAAGCCGAAAGCGTATTATCGCCCGCAGCAAATCTAGCACCCCTGGTCGCGGCCGAAACCGCCGCCAACGCGTTAGTGCTGCAAACAGACAGTACCGGCGGCCATGTCGGCGGCTTTCTGATCACCGTCATTAAGAGCCTCGTGACGGTTGCAATTGGTGCATTGTTCGCCGGGCTGCTGGGCGCGCGCTCGCCGCAGCCGAGCGAGAAAAGCTGCCCCGCTATGACAAATTGAAGATCTTGATGTTGTCGCCGAACAAACCCTTCGAGCCAAAGGTCGCCTTTTCCAAATGTTCGCCAGGCAGCGGCGCCATCGTCAATCCGTCAATCGAGAATAGCGACCAGATCAAGCGCCGCTTCGACGAAGCGATTGAAAAACCCCTGGATCGCCGCATCGGCCGCGCCGTGAAAGGAAAGGGCGCGAAATCTTCTCCGATCCAAAATACAATCTCTGTGGCGCCGCGCAGATACGATTTGACCTCAGCTATTCCGCGCCGTCGGCTGGTTGTGGTGTCGGATTTCCTGCAGAACACGAAAAAAGGCTATTGGCGCCATCAAGACGCAGAGCCGTCACTAGCGGCGTTGCAGGCCGATCCACCATGGACGAAAGTGAAGGCGCGCTTCGACGGCGCGCAGGTGCTGTTGGAATATGTCCCGCGCCCAGAAGAGTCCGCGCTGCAAACGTCAGCGCACCGCGCCCTCTGGCGGGACTGTTTCAAGGACGGTGGCGCAATGAACGTCCCCTATCTGGATGAGAACCCCGAAGCAGGCCTCTAGAGCATCATCCGGTCGACCTCAGTGTGCAATCGGTAAAGGCTCTAGGCGTTTCCGTAATCGACGCCAGCACGCTCAAGGCCCAATTCCAGAAACTTATTCAGAAGATCTGGATACTCGATATTATCGTGTAGCGCCGCCTGCGCGAATTCTTCTTCGCTAGCGATTTCCGGATTTGGGTTTGCCTCAATGAAATAGGGAATGCCATCGGCAGTCAGACGGAAATCAATCCGCGCATAACCGTCGAGCTCCAATATCGTTGAAATCCGGCGCACCAATTCACGGATGCGCTTGACGACATTCGCGTCGAGATTTTCAGCTGGCCCCTGCAGCACGCCGCGCTTTTCCTGATAATCCGGATCGTGCTTCACTCTCTCAGTGGCGATCGGCCAACCGGACGTCTGGCGGCTAAACTCCAGCTCCCAGATCGGCAGCACGCGCTTGCGGCCATTGCCAATCATGCCGACATAGATTTCGCGCCCGTCGATATATTGCTCAGCGATCGCCGCGGTGCCGATGCGTTCATGGACGAAATTCACGCGCTCCGCCAAGCGCTCATCCGATTCCACCACCGACGCCTGGGAGATGCCTTTAGAGGCGTCCTCGCTGATGCTCTTTACGATGATCGGATATTTCATGTGCCGCGGTTTGCGAACCTTTTGGCCCACGCTGAAGACTTCGAAATTCGGCACCGGAATACGATGGTGCTTCAGGAGCTTCTTAGAAAGATCCTTGCCCTTGGCCAACATCACGCCGCGCGGATTACAGCCCGTATAAGGAATCTGCATCAGCTCAAGCAGGCTGACGACGTGCGGCGCCAATAAAGTGTTGGAGTGAAACTCCTCCAGCAAATTGAACACGATGTCGGGTTTGAATTCCTCAATCGTCTTGACCAGCAAAGATAGATCTTCTTGCTCGCCAAAGGCGAACACCTCATGCCCATTTTTGCGCAGAGTCGAGATGACGTCGAATTCGGTTTTCCAGACATAGGCTTCCTTTTCCGAGAAGCCGTCTTTGCTTTCAGGCGGCAACAAATCGGGGTGAGCCAGCGTCAGCACACGGAGAGATTTCATAAGTATTTCATACGGCGAATCTCTGCCGCCTCGTAGAATCGTAAAGTGATCGCACTTCGCGATTGGTGACCAAATTCGCCAATTGCGTCCGCAGTTTCGGGGCCGAACCAGACGCCTTCAACTTCAACGCCCGGCAGCGCTCAATCATATCGTCTAAAACAGCGTCCAAGGTCAAAAGATAATCGTCATGAGATCCATCCAGCATATTGCGGATACGCTCACGGTTGCCTCGAATAAAGGTCGCAGCGCTGGGAGCATTTAGACTGCGTGGATTAGCTTTAAAAACACGCGTCAATTGGGTGTCGAAAACAGCTGGCGCACCCACGGAATAATAAGCGCGTTTCTTTTCATAATGCTCACCAAGCGTCATGGTGAGCTTACCAATCGGATCGACCTTCAATCGCTTAGAGAGTTGCGGTTTCTCGCCGATAATTTCCGCCATCAGTTCGTCGACATATTCGATCTTCTTCAGCGCGGACCAACCGGCATATTTCTTGCGCCAATTCAATCGCGGCGTCAGCCACACGGCGAACGTCTCGGCGAAATCTTCATCGGGGTGCGCCTGCGCGTACCAACGCCGCAAATGCTGCACGTAATCCTTACTCGCGGGATTTGGACGATACGACGTGGGATAGCGTTTCGAAGATGCGCCGAACAAAGCCTGCCATTTCTTACGGCGGTGCAGACCGTAAGCGTGCTGCACCACATGCCCCGCTTCATGCCGCATAATTTGCAGACACTCGCGGCGCGTCCCCCCTTCGACGCTATGCATCATTTTCTTCTCTAATCGCATCAATCGCGGATGCGCCAGATAGAACGGAATGGAAATGCCCGGCGTATTATCCGGGCTGAACCATTCGTCGGAGATCCAGCAATGCACCCGCGCTTGAATTTTGCGCGCCTTCAACTCGGCATTCAAAATATCAAGGCATTCGTCAAGCCAAGTTCCGGAAATTGAGAGGTCCAAATCCTTGAGACGGAGCTGCAAAAGCTCCTTCTCGGGAAGATCAGCCCAAGATGGCTCAGCTAGCGTTCTGCCGACGCGGCGCGGGATCGTCGATTCGCTCATGGGAGAAATCGTCACACGTGCGTCAAACGGTTTCAACCCCTTGTTTTCCAGGTCAAATCAGGATTGACGCTCACGGCCGGATTTGTCCGCATAGGCTGCAGCGGCGCCCAGACTGGATGCATGATAAACGCCGCGGGCAATGGCGCGGCTCAGACAATCTGCAGCAAGCGCGCCAAGCTCGGAAAGCCCCATAGAACGCGGCTCGGACAGAGCCTTTGAGCCTGTGGACAGAACGAAAACGACGTCTCCGTCGAAGGGCGCGTGGATAGGCCGGATCGCCCGCGCCATGCCGTCCTGCGCCATAACGGCCACGCGCTTCGCTTCAGCAGGCGTTAAAGCGGCGTCAGTTGCAACCACAGCGAGTGTAGTGTTCTGTAGCGCGGCCGGATTGGCCTTGGCCGGCCCCCAATCGTCGGGCGCGAACCCGGCATATCCGCCGTCCCAAGGCCGCGCACCGCCAAACTCGCCGTCAATTTCGAACGGCCAGGCCCAAAAGGCCACATTGCCTGGCATGACGGGAGAGCCAAAAGAATTGACGCACGCCAAGGCGCCGACGCTGATCCCGCCGGCTGTGACAATGCTGGCCGTACCCTGACCACCTTTAAACGCGCCCGCCCGAGCGCCATAGCCCGCGCCGACATTCCCTAAAGCCGCCTCAAAACTCGCCGCGTTGAATGCATCAATGCCGAGGCGGCGATAGGGCGGATCAAGACCCCAGGCTTTATCACCCTCATTGGCGAGGTCATAAAGGATGGCGCCCGGCACGATGGGGGACGGCGGCACGGCTGGATTGGGAAACGGCTTGAAGCCCCGGCCCTGCGCCGCCAGAGCCGCAACCACGCCGTCGGCCGCCGCGAGACCATAAACCGACCCCCCCGACAGAACGATGGCGTCCACCGAATCAACGAGCGTATCGGGCGCTAAGAGGTCGGTTTCTCGCGTGCCGGGCCCGCCGCCGCGCACATCCACCGCCGCGATAGCGCGGTCGACCGGGATAACAACGGTCACACCTGTCCGCACCTGAACATCCGAAGCTGAGCCGACAAGAATGCCGGGCACATCTGTAATGGAATTGCGCGGGCCGGGTTTGATCACAGCAAGGCTCCTGTTGAACGGAAAGCCATAGCAAATTCGAGCTTCAACACCAGCCGCGCCACCGAATTGATCAGCAGGCCGTACCGCCCTCCACTTCAATCGTCTGCTTCGCGCCGTCATGGGTGACCTCGATCGACCCCGATTGCTCGACGCTGTCGCTTTCCGGATGCGCTTCGCCGGTAATGAGACTTTCGACCACGCTGGTTTTCTTATCGGCGCTTTCGAAGGACCGCACATGGCTTTTTTCGTCACCCTCGGCGGAGACCAGATCCACCTGCACCACTTCGCCATCGATCTTTAAAAAACCGGACGCATCTTTGTCCGCCGCGCTGGCGCGGAAGATGTCGCCGCCGTCGCCGCCGCTCAACATAGTCTGGCAACCCTGGACATCCCCTTCGCCTTCGCCGAGAGGTTCAAGCTTGAAGCCCGCTGACGCCTCTTTAGCAGTGGCCGCTGCGGTTTCGGTTTCGCCCTCAGTTGAAATCGTCGCCTCAGAAATCATCGCCGGCTTTTGTTCAACTTTAGGTCCGCAAGCAGCCAAGAGCGCCGTCGCCGCGACAAACGGTAAAAATACGCGCATGAACTTGCCCCTCCCGAAGACGCGATCGAATTACGCGACCCTGTGATTCTACGCGCATTATCGCCGCTTCGCACCGTCACACAATGGCCTCTGAAACGGGCAAAACAGCTGACAAAGCGCCAAGGATCACGACCCGCCATATCGCATAACCCGCCCGGCTGAGGTGCAGGCCGTCGGGCAGGAACAAATCTTCGAGCCGGCCGCTCTCCAACATCGGTCCGGCGATATCGATATAATGCAAATCGGAACGATCCAAGGCGCACTGGCGGATCATGGAATTCACCGCCTCCCGCTCCACCCGGAAATGCGCGCGCGAGGGCGCTGGTTTGATAGACGCGAAAAACACGGGAACAGCGCCAAACCGCTGCGTCTTCAACCGCATGAAACGCTCAAAATCAGCAATAATGCGCGCGGGCGCATGGCGCGATTCCAGATCGTTGTCGCCACAATAGAACACGATGGCGCGCGGGTTGGGCAGCGTCGCTACGTTCGCGAAGTTCCGCACAACATCCCGGATGCTTGATCCGCCAAAGCCGCGATTGACCACCCTGAAAGGCGCCATATCCGCAGCCAGATTGTCCCACATCCGGATGCTAGAGGACCCAACGAACAGCACCGCTCCCGGCGCCGGCGGCGCAATAAGATCAGCCGCGCGAAACGCCGCGATCTCAGGCGCAAACGGAACAGGCCGCAGCCAGCGTTGAATCAAAGCAAATAACATCAAATCTTCTTACCGAGCGATGGCATGCCGCCGCCGGGCGCCGCTCGCAAGGGCTAGCCCCGCAGAGCCTGCAAGTTTAGGGTCCAGACGCAACATGCGCAGCAAGGGCGAACATTGATCAAACAAGCCTCGGCCATAATCCTGGCCCTCGCCCTAAGCGGTTGCGCCTTCGATGCCTTTCGGCGTCCCGCCGTCGACGCGCCGCGCACATGGCGCTTAGAAGGTCACGCAATGATCGCGGCGGCGGACCCGCGCGCAGTCGACGCCGGTTTGGAAATTCTGAACAAAGGCGGCTCCGCCTTGGACGCGGCCATCGCTGCGGAAGCTGTGCTGGGTCTGGTTGAACCACAAAGCTCCGGCATTGGCGGCGGCGCATTGATGCTGACTTACGATCAAGACACACAAGCCATTCGGTTTTTCGACGGCCGTGAAACCGCCCCGGCAATTGCCGACGCGAGTCTCTTTGTCGGCGCCGATGGCAAGCCCTTGGGCTTCTTCCAAGCCGCGCACTCAGGCCTGTCGGTCGGCGTGCCTAGCCTCATCCCTATGCTGCATTTGGCGCACGCAAAAGAAGGAAAATTGCCGTGGGCGGATTTATTCGCATCGGCGATCAAGCTGGCCAATGAGGGATTCGTTGTAACCCCGCGTTTGAACCTTTTGCTGCAAATGTCCAAGGCCGGACGCCTTGACGACATTGAACCCGGCAAGAGCTATTTTTACGATTCGCACGGCGCGCCGCGTCCCGCGGGCTACGTTCTGAAAAATCCCGCCTACGCGAACACATTGCGCGCTATCGCCAAAGACGGCGGCGCCGCAATGCTGGAAGGCCCCATCGCGGCGCGCATCATCAAGGCGGTCCAAAATGACGCGCGTCCAGGGAAACTCTCTCTCGAGGATTTACGCGGCTACAAGCCAGTTGAGCGCGATGCGCTATGCTCACCTTATCGCCAATACAAAGTCTGCTCTTCCGCGCCGCCGGGCGGCGGCTTGGGCGTTTTGTCCGCACTCGGAATAATGGACCGCCAGCCCAAAATAAATAAGGGACCCAGCGACGCGGATTCTTGGGGTCTATTCATCGATTCCAGCCGTCTCGGTTACGCCGATCGGGATTATTACATATCCGATCCGGATAAAATCGATGTGCCCGCCAAAGGACTTTTGAACGCGAAATATCTCGATGCGCGCGCGCGCATGGTCAAAATCGGCGCCAAGCTCAAAGCCGCCGCACCCGGCGACCCCGCGCCATTTACTGGAGAGAAATCGCTGCTCGGATATTGGGCGGGCGACCAAACGGATGAGGTCCCCGGCACCACGCATTTGTCGGTCGTTGATGCCGAGGGCAATGTAGTCTCACTCACCGCCACCGTCGAAGCGGCTTTCGGTAATCAGATGATGGTCGACGGCTTTGTTCTGAACAATGAGCTCACCGATTTCAATGCTGCGCCAAGCCCGGATGGCCGGCCATTCGCCAATGCGCCGGGGCCATCCAAGCGGCCGCGGTCGTCCATGTCCCCGACGATTGTTTTCGCCCCGAACGGCGAGTTTTACGCCGCAACGGGATCGCCGGGCGGCTCGTCGATCATCGCCTATACGCTCAAGACGATCGTCGGCATGATTGATTGGAACCTGAGCCCACAAGAAGCGGCGGCGCTGCCCAATGTCGTGGCGCGCACCGGAATCGTGCGCGCGGAAATCTCGATGCTGCCGCTGGACGTTGTCGAAACCTTGAAGACGCGCGGCTACAAATTTGTCGATTCCACCGGCGAAGCCTCCGGTCTGCACATCGTGCGCGCCGGTGCGACGGGCTATGAAGGCGGCGCCGACCCACGCCGCGAAGGCGTCGCGCGCGGCTTTTGAGGCAACGCTTAGTTCAGCGGATATTCCGCCTCGAGGCGATAAAGGCTGGGCGCATTGCGGCGCGTGATGCTGGAAAACAAGCCAAAATAGGTGACGCGCCACGGCTCCGTCTCAAACAGCGCCTCGCGCTTTTCAAAGGCCATCACACGGTCGAGGGTCGCGGCGGACGAGAGATAGGCCAGCGTCACATGCGGGCTAAATCCGCGGCTCTCGGGTTTCAGTCCCGCCCGGCGGCAGGCCCGCTCGCATTTGGCGGCAAGGTTAAGCAGCGCCTCTGATTTTCTGACGCCAAGCCAGAGCGCATGCGGGTCGCCGCCGCCAAAATGGCCGGCGCCGCTGATCTGAACTTCAAAGCCGGCGGCGGAAATTTCAGACAAAGCGCTGTCGATGTCTTGAACTTTTCGCTCATCCACTTCGCCCACGAACCGCAAAGTGATATGGAAATTCTCAACAGGCCGCCAAACCGCGCCGGGTACGCCGCGCTGTAAGCGCTTCAAATCCTGACCAATTTCCTGAGGTACAGGCAAAGCGGCGAAAAGGCGGAGCGTCATCGGCGTTTCCTTTTCTAAACGCTGACCGGACGGTCCTGGCCAGCCGCACCCTTCGGCAGATTAACGCTTTGATAATGTTTGTGTAAAGGCGCGCGGCTCGCGTTAAAAGTTCCCTGCGATCCCCTTGCGAAAAGACCTCAACACGACGATATTATTTCCTGAGCCCGCTCAAGGGCGTTTGCCTATGGGTAAAATAGCAATGAACGAGTTTGAACGCCTTGGCGCCCGGTCAGTCCCGATGGGGCGCGCGGACATGGCGGTGGACGCAGGCCTTCGCAGCTTCATGCTCGGGGTCTACAACAAGCTTGCGCTCGGCCTAGTGATCTCAGCGGTCCTGGCTTACGCAGCGGCTTACTATCCACCTTTGCGCAATCTGATTTTCGGCACCCCGCTTTATTATGTCGTGGCGTTTTCGCCGATCGTGATTTTGCTGGTGTCTTCGTTCGCCATGAAGAACCCGTCGCCAACGGGCGCGGGCGTGCTTTACTGGTCGATCGTCACGCTGATGGGCCTCGGCCTCGGCGTTGTGTTCCTGGCGTACACAGGCGTTTCGGTCGCAAAGACCTTCTTCATCACGGCTGCGTCGTTCGGCTTTCTGAGCTTGTGGGGATACACAACGAAGAAAGACCTGACCGGCATGGGCAGCTTCCTAATCATGGGCGTGTTCGGCCTGGTCATCGCGTCCATCGTCAATATGTTCCTGAAGTCCGGACCGCTGGACTTGGCGATTTCCGCCATCGGCGTGCTGATCTTCTCGGGCCTGATCGCGTATGACACGCAGCGGTTGAAGCGCACTTATTACGAAATCGGCGGCGATGCGCGCGGCACGGCTGTGGCGACCAATTACGGCGCGCTCTCGCTCTACATCAACTTTATCAACCTGTTCATGTTCTTGCTCCGCCTGCTGGGCAACCGGAACTAAGCGCTAGAATAGCGAAAACAAAAAAAGCCCCGGTGCAAACGCCGGGGCTTTTTCTTTGGCGATTATTTGCCGGAGATCTGCTCAGTCCACCAAACGCATCAAGAGGCGGTCGAACACGCGAAGCACCTGCTCAAGGTCATGACCGCGTTTCAACACCTGACCTTGCGCAGCGATCACGGAATAAGCGCCTTGCTTGCGCGACAAGGCCGGGCGCTTCTCAATTCGATAAATTGGATGTTCAGCGGCGCGCCGGAAAACCGCGAAGATGGCCACATCTTTTTCGCCGCCAATCGCGTAATCACGCCACTCACCGGCAGCGACCATGCGCCCATAAACCAGAAGGATCCGGTTGAGCTCTGCGCGATCGAACCAAACCTTCACGGAAGAAGCGGATGGTGCAATCGCGCGCTGCTGTTCGACTGAGACGTCCATGTGAAAAGAATGCCTGATTGGCGATTGTTGGCAAGCACGGCGTTACGCCCCGTACCGCCAAATGCGGCGAAGCAGCCACATATGAGGCGTAAATTCCGCATCGCGGACAGAGGAGGGCCGGATGAGTGCTCTACTTAAAGCCCTGTCGGCCGGGACGAGCAGTCTCGGAATCTTTCAGCCCCCCCAGCCCCCCGGGTCGTGCTTGCTTCGGTCGACACCCCGATTTCCCCAAGTTTAGCGCCCAGGCCCCCCGCCCGGGCGTTTTTTTGGCCGACCAGTCACGATTTCAGGCCCAAAAATCCGATTAGGATTGGCGATGTCGACGCCATCAGAAAGCCCGCATCGATGCGGCATAAGCGCCAACGGAACGCCGACCGAAACATGCCGCGCGCAGCGGGATCACGAACGTTACAATCCGACGTCAAATCATACCTAAGGGACGGCGCAAAAAAGAGCGCCAGAAAAACGGATGGGAGCGGCGAAACAAGCATGCTGTTGCAAGCGACGGGCCTGAGCAAATCATTCGGTGCGCGCAAGGCGGTGCGCAATGTGACCTTGTCGATTGAAGCGGGAGAAACAGTCGCGCTTTTGGGTCCCAATGGCGCAGGCAAGACAACGACGCTCCGCATGCTCGCGGGATTTCTGGAGCCCGATGACGGCGCCGTACGCGCATTGCATTACGACATGCGCCGCCAGCGCGTGAAGGCGCAGGCATCCGTCGGCTACCTTCCCGAAGGCGCCCCACTTTACGGCGAAATGACCCCCTGGTCTTACCTGAATTTCATCGCAGAAGCGCGGGGGCTCACCGGCGCGAAAGGCCGAGCCGCCTTGATGCGCGCCGCCAACCAGGTCGGTCTTGGCGCGACGATTTATCAAGCGATCGACACGCTCTCGAAAGGGTACAAACGCCGGACCGCTTTAGCCGCAGCGATCCTGCACGATCCGCCGATCCTGTTGTTGGACGAACCCACCGACGGACTTGATCCCAATCAGAATGTCGCGATCCGCGCGTTGATCCGCGAATTGGCGCATGACAAAGCTATCTTGATTTCCACGCACAATTTAGAGGACGTCGAAACCATGTGCCGGCGCGCTATCGTAATCGATAACGGCCATGTAGTCGCAGACGGGGAACCAGCTGAATTCGCGGCGCGAACGCCGTCCAAAAAATTGGGCGATTTCTTCCGCGCCATTACACAGCATGATAGCGCGGCCTGATCGATGAATGCATTTTTGGCCATCTATCGCCGCGAGATCGAAGGGTTCATCCAAACCCCGCCTGCTTATATTTTTGTAGCGGCGTTCGCAGCGCTGGCCGGCGGCCTCACATTTCAAGGCGGCGGGTTTTTCGAATCGTCCTCCGCCGATCTCACGGCCTTCTTCGCGCTGCATCCTTGGCTGTTCGTGATCCTAGCACCCGCGCTGACCATGAAAAGTTGGGCCGAAGAACTCCGCCAAGGCACGATCGAGACGCTGCTGACATTGCCTGTATCCGTACCGTTTATCGCGCTGGCCAAACATTGTGCGGCATGGACGACGATCTTCTTTGCGCTGCTCCTCACCACGCCGATTTGGTTCACGGTCAATTATCTCGGCGCGCCGGACAACGCCGCAATCGCGGCGTCCTATGGGATGTCGTTCCTCGCAGCGGGCGCCTATCTCGCCTTGGGCCAAGCATGCTCTGCCATTACAGGCCACCAAGCAGCGGCCTTTGTCGCAGCCGTATTGATCGGGCTGGGATTCACCGCTGCCGGCTCACCTGCCATCACCGACGCCGCAGCCCGCAGTCTCGGACCGCTCGCCGCCGATTTCGTCGCCCCATTCGGGTTCGCCGCACGCCTGGAGCCAGCCTGGCGCGGCGTGTTGGACATTAGCGCCGCGTTGTATTTTCTGTTCTTCGCCGCAATCGCGCTCGCTATCACCAGTCTGTTCGCATCCGCGCGGCGGGGAGGCTGAGATGGGACGCAAAACCTTCGCAGCCATTATCTCACTGGCGCTCCTTGTTTTATTCTGCGCCATCGTCGCAGCAACAGCGCCGTTTGCGCGGATGCTGCGCGTCGATCTGACTGAAGGCAGACTTTATTCCCTGAGTGACGGCGCCTTAAAAGCGCTGCAAAGCGTCTCCGAGCCTACAGCTTTGACGTATTATTACTCTCGCACGGCAGGTTCGAAATCGCCGGAACTTCGCGCACATGCTGGGCGCGCGCGCGAAATGCTCGCCGGCATGGCCGCTGCTTCGCGCGGCAAGATAAGCATCCGCGAAGTCGATCCGCAGCCCTTCTCCAAAGAAGAAGATTCAGCGATCGCCGCCGGCCTCGAGCCCGCAACGACGCCGTCTGGCGAACAAGTCTATCTTGGTATCGCCGGCAAAAGCGCATTGGGCCGCATCATCTCGGCGCCGTTCCTCGACCCGAAAAGGGATGCGTTTTTAGAATACGATCTCACGCGTCTGGTCGCCGCAATCGATCAAGCAAAGCGCACGAAGGTGGCGTTGGTCACATCGCTGCCGCTGCGGTTTGGCGCAGGGGGACCAGCCGCGTTTGCACAAGGGGCATCGCGTCCATTCACCGTCTATGATGAATTGGTCAGCAACTTCGATGTCGAAGCCATGGGACCAGATTTCACCGCCTTACCTTTAGACGCCGACATTCTGCTGGTCGCGCACCCCTGGCCCTTAAACCCGCAACAATTATACGCCGTAGATCAATTCGTGCTGAATCGCGGCCGGGCTGTAATTTTGGTCGATCCAGCGGCCTGGATTGCTTCGCCTGCATCCGGCGCGTCACAATATGCGGCGCCGCCAAATTCGGATTTGCGTCCCCTGTTCGATGCTTGGGGCATCGACGTCTCAACCAACGTGGTCGCGGACAAGGACCGCGCGCTGCCCATCGAAGTGACAAACGCCGAAGGCCGCTCCAGCGTGGCGCCGCAGCCTTTGTTCCTGCGCCTCACTGGCGACGATCTGTCAAAGAACGATCCGGTAACGGCGTCATTACCACGCGGCGTGCATCTAGCGCTGCCGGGTTCGCTATCTCTGAAACCCGGCTCCGCGTTCACCATGAACCCAATCCTACAATCGAGCCGGCGGGCATCGCAATTGAGCGTGAACGCCGCATTCCAGGATCCAAGTCCTGCCGCGATCCTACAGACCTACCGTAGCGCCGATCAGCGATTCACTATCGCCGCGCGTTTCCACGGCGCACCGGCGAGCGCGTATGCAACCTCAACTCCTTCGTCCGTGAACGATCCGAACCGCCTGTTAAAGGCAAAAGGCCCGGTGCAATTAATTGTAGTTGCCGACGCAGATTTCCTAGAGGACGGATTTTACGTCGACCCACAATCCAAACGCAGCGTTGCGGACAATGCCGCATTGGTCGTGAACGCGGTCGAATCTTTAAGCGGCGCAGATTCGTTATTGTCTTTGCGTGCCCGTGTAGCGCCGCCACGCCCCATGACGCGGCTAGACGACATGCGTGCAAAAGCCTCCGAGAAACTGGCCGTGGAAGAAGCGCGCCTTTCGAGGGATCTCGAAGCCACCGAAACGCGCTTGCGTATTTTGCGCAGCCAAGCATCGCAGCGCGACCCAAACATTCAGGCCGCCACCTCAATTGGCGAGATCGAGCGCTTTCAAGCGCGCGCTTTGGACATCCGCACACGTCTGCGCGAAATCCACCGCGCCTACACGCTAGACATCGAAAATTTGCGCACACGGCTCCTGGCGTTGAACACGCTGGCGGCGCCCGCGCTTTTAGCCCTGATCGGGATCATCATCAGCTTGCGGCGGCGCTGGCTTCCCAGGAAGGCTGACGCTGCATGATTGTGGATCGCCGCCAACGCCTGATCTGGGCCATTGGGATGCTCGGCGTCGCCGTAACGGCGGGTTTGGTCGCATTCTGCAGTTTGAACCCGGGTGAAATCACCGGCGCGGTCCAACCCGCCTTTCCCGGCTTCGCCATGCAGGCGGCAGACATTACCGAATATTCCATCACCACGCCGAACGGCGCCTATCGTCTTTCCAAAGGCGATGCGCGATGGGTGATCATCGAGCGCGGCGGCTTTCCGGCCTCAGCGGCGCAAATTCAAAATCTCGCGGCCGGCCTCGCCAATATCCGGCTGGAACGCAAGCTCACGGCCGATCCCAAAAAGTTCGCCGCATTGCGCCTCACCGATCCTCGGCAGCGCGGAACTGGATTGCTCATTCAGGCAATCGATTCGCAGGGGCTAGAACGCGCAGCTTTGCTGACAGCGCTATATGGCGACGAATTGGCCATCCGCATTCCGGGCGAGGATGTGGCGTATGTCAGCAAGAACTTGCTGCCGCCTCTGAATAACCCTGCCGCTTTCGCTGATTTTCGCGTGCTGTCGGTGACGCCGGAGCGCGTGCAAAGCGTAGAGCTCGTATATGGAGCAGGCGGGGCCGTCACCTTATTGCGTCCAAAACCGAGCGCACCCTTCATTCCAAATTCACGGCAAGCCCCTCTGCCTTACGACGCGCTCGCCTTGATGACGACGCCCTTGACGCCCATTGACGTGAAGGAAGCGCCGATCGACGCCCAACGAGGAAATCTGGGTGAACGACGGATCACCACGTTCGACGGTCTTGTGATCACCATGCAATTCGACAAGCGGCCCGATGCAATCTGGACCAGTATCGCGGCTGGCGGCGGCGGGTCGACGAATGAAGCCCTGGCCATCAATTCACACACGTCCGGGTGGCAATTCGCCTTGCCGCTCAACGAAGAAACGTCTTTGTTTCCCGCGAGCCTGGACGCCAATGCGCAGCCTTCAAAGCCGCAATTTTCGCAAGCGCCACCTCCGGACGAGAAGATGGCGCTCGAAAACGCCTCCACCGAATGACGGCTTCCCATTTCTGGCGAGCGCCGCTGAAATTTGCGCTGGCGACATGAGCAGGGCGGAACGATAACCCCCTTCATGTTAGTTATTTAGTAGCCCATGACCCCGCTCGACGCCCTTTCCCGCCTCGATCGCGCCCGCGCCCAAATTTCGCGCGCAATGGCGTTTGAACGCATCGCGCCGGCATTGCGCATCATCGCGCTGATCATCACCGTGATTGGCGTGGCGGGATTATTGGGGCTGTGGCGCGGCGCGCACCCTTTGGCGCACGCTTTGTCCGGCCTGGCGGGCTTTGCGTTCGCCGCCGCGGGCATTTGGAACACCGCGAAAAGGTTTCGCAAACCAACGCCGGCAGAGGTCAACCGCCAGCTCGCGAAAACCTCAAACGACTCCGCGATCATTGATGGGCTCGACGATCGACCCGCGGGCGGCGACGTCTTGGCGCACGCCGTCTGGCGGGAACATCAACAACGCCTCGCCGACCGCGCCGACAAAATCAAAAGCGGCGAAGGCAACGGCTTTTGGCGCAGCCTGGACCCATGGAACCTGCGCTGGGTCATCCTGGCGCTATTCGTCGGCGCGGGAATCTATGCTGGCCGCGATGCACCCGCGCGCTTGGTCGAAGCCTACGCGCCGCCCTGGGGCGCATTGTTGGGCGACGGACGATTGACGTTCGACGTATGGGCCACGCCACCCGCTTATACCGGCCAGAGTCCCATCTACTTGGCCGGACGCGCCTCGACCGGCGGGACGCCGCCCGCGGCGCCGGAAGACTCGGTCGTGTCAGTACGGATATTCGGGGCTCAGGGTGCACCCAAATTGGTCGCACGCTCGCGAGACGGCGTGCAGCGCATCCGCTTTGTCGCAGCCGGCGGGGGCTATGAAGCTAAGATCAAGATCATCGCGGACTCGCGCCTTGAAGTGCATCGCTTCGGCAAACGCGCTCAATGGAAAGTGCGCGTCATCGACGATTCTGCGCCCAAGGCGCTTTTCGTCTCAAATCCGAAGATCGACAAAGACGGTCGCGTTAGTTTTACGTGGCGTGCAAATGACGATTTCGGAATTCAAAAAGTCTGGCTCGCAGTCCGTCTCACCGATCCAAGCCCCGGCCCCGAAAGCTCCAACCGAGACGAAATCCCACTCGCAATAGCATCCTCCAGCGCCCGCAGCCTGCAGGCCAATGAGCGTCTCGATATGCTGCCGCATCAATTCGCTGGTTTGAAGGTTCAAGCGCGCATCATCGCCAGCGACGGTTTGGGCCAGCGCGGAGAAAGCGCGCCCTTCACCTTGATCTTACCGGAACAGCGTTTCACCAATCCGCTGGCGCTGGCGATTATCGAGGCGCGGCGCGTTTTGTTGCGCGAACGCCGACCCTACGATTCCTTCAACAGATTGCGGCTGTTCGACGATCACCTCGTCCGCATCAGCCGTGCGCCAGACGGCGTAAAGCGCGCCGCAAAATTGGTTGAAGCAATAACATTGGAACCGGTGCAATTCTTCAAAGACGCCTCGGTGTACTTAGGACTGAAATACGGGCTTTCTCAGATCAATATCGCAAAGACCACGCCAGATGCCCACCAAGCCGCAGGCACCTTGTGGGCCGTCGCGATGAAGGTCGAGTATGGCGAACGACTCGAAGCGCTGCAAAAGCTAAACGCCGCTAAGGACGCTTTGAAACAAGCGATCGAAACTGGCGCGGATGGAGAAACGATCGACAAACTCGTCCAGGAATTAAAAGAAGCGATCGAGGGCGCGATTGAATCTTCCTTGGGAATGACGGCGTCGAAAGAAGCGCCAAAAAATCCCGAACAGCGGGCCGCCGAACGAAAGGAAGCAAAAAGAGAAATCGAGCTATTGCTCGAAGAAATTAAAAGCGCAGCCAAACGCAACGACAAAGGCGAGGCTCAAAAGGCGCTCGATGAACTCGGCAAGAAGACCGACGAAATGACCGCGCAAAAGGGTGAGCCCGGCGAACAAGAACAAGCGGGCGAGGACGAAGAACCCGGCGCCGAGCAACAACAAAGACAGCAGCCGGAACAAAGCGGCAAAGGCGCCGACCAAAAAAGTCAGGAAGCGCTCGAACAACTTGGCCAGGCGATGGACGAGCAAAAATCACTCGCCGATCAAACCTTCCAGAAAGCGCAGGATGGCGGCGGCGCGGGTGGCGACGCGATGGCGAAGGAACAAGGCGACATCGCCGGAAAACTTGCGGAGGCGGCAGGCAAAGCCGGCGACAAGCCCGGCAGTCAATCCTTAAAGCAAGCGGGCAAAGCTATGCGCGATGCGCAGCAGGCTTTAGCCAATGGCGATTACGGCAAGGCGATGGGGATGCAGGCGCAGGCGATAGACAAAATGCGCGAAGGCGCGGCAGCGCTGTCATCCTCGCTCAAAGGGCAAAGCGCCAAAGGTAAGACAGGGCAGACCGAAGACCCACTGGGCCGCCAGCCCGGCTCCGGCCAAGACGGCGGCAAGGGCACGAACATTCCCGATTATGCGGAACGCCAGCGCTCACAAGAAATTCTCGATGAGATCAAACGCCGCGCCGCGCGCGCCGATTCAGACCCGGTTGAAAAATCTTATTTGGAGCGCCTGCTGGAGCGCTTCTGAAACTAAACGTCCACGACGCCGATATACGGCAGGCCGCGATACAGCCCGCCATCGTCCATGCCATAGCCAATCAGAAAATCGCCCGGCGCATCAAAGCCGAAATGGTCCGGCATGCCGCGATCGGCTGGCGCGCCCGGCGGGGGCGGCTTCAACACCATGACGCAGTTCGTGACCGACGCGCAGCCCTTGGCGCGCATCATTTCCGTTGCGAAATCCAGGGTACGACCGCTGTCATAGACTTCATCGAGCAAAATGACGTGCTTACCGTTGACGGGCCGCGAGATGTCGGCGCGCACCATGACGCGGCCGGAAGATTCGCGGCCGCCATGATAACTTTCAAGCCAAAGAAAATCGAGCGTGGGATACGCGCCGCGCCGGCCCAATGCGCGCATCATATCGGAGCCGAAAATCGCGGCGCCACAAAGCAATGGCACGATGACCGCATTCTCTCGCGCAATCGGCAAAAGCGCTTCCGATAATTCGTCGATTTTCGCATCGATCGCATCGACGCTATAGAGTTCCCGAAAGGGCTTCGCATTAGCCATGACCGTCTCCATGCGGATGCGGGTCCGCGGCGGGCGCTTCAGCGGGAGGAGTTTCCAGATGGGGCGTATCCGCGGCGGAGCCGGGATGCGCCTGTTCCCGATGGGGTGCGGGATGCGCATCGGCCACGTGCGGCGCCGCCTCCGCGCCATGACCCTTTGCACTCTGCGCCGGAGCCCCCTCCAAGACGAAGCTGATGGCCACGTCATAACCGGCTGTCGGCGGATTTGCGAGATAAGACGCAAACGGCGCCGCTTCGCCCGGCGCAATGATCAAAGCATCGACGGGCGTTTTCCACGACGCCAATTCCTTGCCCGTTTTGTCGCGGATCGCGATCCGTACATCGGGGGCCGCCCGGGCCCGCAAGGATGTATTGCGCACCTCGCCTTTAACCTTCAGCACCGGCGTTTCGCCCTGAAAGGCCCGCGAGGCTTTTACGTTGAAATAGTCCAGACCAAAGGCATTCACTTTCAAGCCGACCATCGCGTATGCGCTGCCAGCCTTAGGCCACGCCTCAACGATCGCTTGCCGATAATAAACCGCACCGCCAAGGGCGGCGGCGACCAAAAGGCCCGAGCCGACATAAGCGCGCGCCGCAGCCGCATTGACCGCTTTTTGTTTGCTGGCTTGGATGCGCGCCCGCATTTGATCATGCGGGCGGATGTCCACGCGCCGGGCGCGCTCGATGTCGGCCCGTGTTGGACCTTGCTGTGGTTTTTGAACGGGCGGGGCGAGCGATTCTGCAGGCTGACCGTCGGGCCCAGCATACCACGCATGGCCGCAAGCGGCGCAGCGCACCTTGCGGCCCGCGCCCAACGCGCCGTCTTCCATCGTGTAGCGGGCGGGACATGACGGACACGAAAGAATCATAACGTCCCTAAGGATTCACGCACCGGCGTTTCACGTTTCGTGCGACTCTGATTTAAACGACGAGCCGCCGAATCGCCGATCGAATCAAAGTGCGAGCAAGGAATACGACCATGTCAGCCAAAATGCCTGCTCAAGAGGTTGTTTCTGCACAATTTCAACGTGCCTGCGCTGGCCATAGAACGCAGGGGCGCCGAATTCGCGCGCAGTCTCAACACCTTGTTCCTGCGCTGATTCCGGGTTCTGAGTAAAGAATGGACCGCGCCGCCGACATATCCACAGGCGATGAGCCCATTGTCCGGCTCAACAATGTCGGCGTGCGCTACGGGCGCGGGCTGGAAGCATTGAACGACGTCAAATTGTCGCTCGATCCCGGCTCGTTCCATTTTCTCACCGGTCCATCCGGCGCGGGCAAATCCACATTGCTGCGCTTGATCTATCTTGCGCAAAAGCCAACGCGCGGTTTGGTGACGGTGTTCGGCATCGACGCGGCGCGCGCCAGCCGGCGGACGCTCGCCGCACTTCGCCAGCGAATCGGCGTTGTGTTTCAAGACTTTCACCTGCTGAGCCATCTGTCCGTGTTCGACAATGTCGCCTTGCCGCTGCGCATCGGCGACGCACCGCTGAAAGCGTATCGAGAAGACGTCGAGGAATTGCTGACCTGGGTCGGCCTCAAGGAAAAAATGGACGCCAACCCCGAGACTTTGTCGGGCGGCGAGCGCCAACGCGCCGCCATCGCGCGCGCCGTAGTTGGCAAGCCCGAAATTATCCTGGCCGACGAACCCACAGGCAATGTGGATCATGAAATGGCGGCTCGGCTGATGCGACTGTTCGTACAGTTAAATAAACTCGGCTCAACCGTCGTCATCGCCACCCACGATCTGGATTTGGTGCGAGAGATCGGGGCGCCTGTGATGCGGCTTGAACGGGGTCGTCTGACCGTCGGGGCCGCCGCAGCCGCGAACATGGAGCGACAATGAGCGAGGATGTCGCCAAGCTCGGCTCACGCCGCCACGCGCCTATTCTTCCACGCGGAGAGGCGCGCGAAGGCGCTTTGTTCATGGTGATGGCGATCATTTGCGCGCTGGCGTGCTTATCAGCGCTTGGCGCGCGCGCGGCCTATCGCGCAGCCGATAATTGGACGACCGCACTCTCCGGCTCAATGACGGTGCAGCTGAAAACCTCCGAAGACTCATTCGAAAAAGCCTCAGCTCTGCAAAACGCAGAGGACACGCTCCGCAAGATGCCGGGAATCATCAAAGCAAAGGGAATCGACAAAGTCCGCGCCGGTGAATTGTTGGAGCCGTGGTTCGGCAAGGGACCGCTGCCCGAGGATTTGCCCTTACCGTCTTTGATCGAGCTTCAAGTCGATCCGGCCAAAGCGCCAAGTCCGCAAAGACTGGAAAAAGCGCTGCGCAATGCGGGCCTCGAGCCACAAGTGGATGACCACAAAAAATGGGCCGGCAGCGTCTCAAACGCAGCCAGCGCCCTGAGACTTGGTGCATTGGGGGTGCTGGCGCTGCTGGCCGCGGCGGCAGCGGCCACAGTCAGTTTTGCAGCGCGGGCAGGTCTTGAAGCGCGGCGGGACATCGTTGAAGCGCTGCACCTTGTCGGCGCGCAAGACCGTTACATTTCGCGACTTTTTGAACATCGCTTCTTAGGCCTGGGCGTACGTGCAGGCGTAACCGGCGCATTTTTGGCGATCGCCGGGACCCTAGGTGTGCTTTTCTGGCTGCAGAAATCGGGTGCAACACACCTTTTGGTGGGAGAAATCCCCCTACAACCTGCAGATTTCGGTATTTTAGCTTTAACCCCACTCATGGCGGGGCTGATCGGCATGGGCACTGCACGGCTCTCTGTGATGGCCGCTTTGAAGAAGCTCGACTAATAATAAGTGCAATGCCGAAATTGATTCGCAAGACCGCAGATTTTATCGCGCACGCCATCCTGGCTGCGGCCGCAGCGCTGGCCATTGGCTTTTTCGTTTATGCGGATGCCGCCGCACAAGGAAAGCCCGATGATAACGGCGAAGCCGCCGACGGTATCCTCGTGTTGACCGGAGACGGCGCCGGACGCGTGACGGAAGGCTTCAAACTTTTGCAACAGGGACGTGCAGGACGTTTGTTGATCTCTGGCGTAAATCCGCAAGCCACCGACCGTGAATTCATGCTGGCGCAAAATGCGCCCCCCGCCCTTTTTCGATGCTGCACCGATATAGGCCGCGAAGCGACAGACACCATCGGAAACGCCAAGGAAGCGGCGCAATGGGCCAAAGAGCACGACTTTAATCGCATCATCGTCGTCACCTCTGACTTTCACATGGCGCGCAGCCTCACTGAATTGCGCATGGCGATGCCAAAGGCAGATTTCATCCCGCATTCCGTCCGCACGCTGAATAGCAGCGATTGGTGGCGGAATAGACGCTCCCTACGCCGCCTCGGCGTCGAATATGTCAAAGTCGTCGCGGTGAATGTCCGCGCCTTTGGCGATTGGCTGAACCCATTCAATGACGGTCAAGAATGAGCGCCATACGGTCCCTCCTCTTCGGCGTGTGGCTGTATGGCGCGATCGTCATTTTTGGCTTGGGACTATTGGTTCTAAGCCTGATCGGCCGAATGCCGACTGTGATCGGCGTACGCATCTGGGCGCGGACTGTGTTGTTCGGCCTGCGCTGGATCTGCGGCGTAAAGGTTGAAGTGCGTGGCCAAGAAAATATGCCTGAGGGAGGCTGTTTGTTGGCCTGCAAACATCAATCCATGCTGGACACAATCGCTCCTTGGATATTTGTAAGCGATCCGGCCTTTGTGCTGAAGCAGGAATTGCTGAAGCTACCGTTTTACGGGTGGGTTGTCGGGCGCATGCAGCACATCCCCATCGACCGCGCCGGCGGCGCCACCGCTCTGTCCAAAATGATGGCTGCCGCACGCAAGGCCGTGGCCGACCACCGCGCCATCTTGATTTTCCCCGAAGGCACACGCCAAGAGGTCGGCGCGAAACCCGACTACAAAGTCGGCGTCGCCGGGATTTATAAGGATCTCGGCGCGCCATGCGCGCTGGTAGCGGTGCATACTGGTCATGTCTGGCCCGCACGTGGTCTCCCCAGCAAACCAGGCGTTGCTGTGTTTGAAATCCTGCCGGCGCTCCCGCCCGGCATGCAGCGCGCCGCATTCATGCGCGAAATGACCGCTAAGATCGAAGAGGCATCCAATCGCCTCGCTGGAATTGCGACAGCGCCGACCAACGCTCCGCCGCAAACGGAAACCGCACAATGAGCGAACCTGTCAGCACTCGTCCCCCGGCGCCCACCCGCGTGCAACGACGGTGGATTGTTTTGCCGTTCGTCGTGTTGGCGCTGTTGGTGGTCGCCTATCTCGCCGTCTGGTTCAAAGCCCGAGATGCAGCGCTCCATAAATTCGCCGCCTGGGTGACCGCCGAAAAAGCGCGCGGCAACGACGTCCGGTACGACAAAGCGCGCGTGATCGGGCTGCCATTCCGCTTTGCGCTGGAAATTGAAAATTTGCAGCGCACGGAAGGCAACGGCAAATCCTGGAAAGCCGCCGGGTTACGCATCAATGCGCTGCCGTACGATATGAGCCACGTGATCGCCGAAGCTTTGGGGCCGCAAACCTTCACTTTCTCGGATGGCCGCGCCTGGACTCTCACCGCCGAAAGCGCCGCCATGAGCGTCCATTGGAACAAGCACGGCCTGTTGCGCCTCTCGGCCATCGCCAAGACCGTCGCTTGGAAAGCGCAGGACGGCGATAGTGGTAGTTTGAAAGCCTACGCTTTGCAGATCACGCCGACCGATAAAAGCGCGACGGCGCTGCGCTTTCAAAGCGAAGGCGTCGAAGGAAAATTGCCGCCGCTAAAGACAGCGATCTCAGCCTTCGGTCCGGAATTCCAATCCATATCGGCCAAGGGCACGATCAATCAGACCGCCATCTTCAAGACAGGGTTCAATGCATCCGCGATCGATCTGTGGTCAGCGCAACGCGGAACCATCACTGTCGAACAAACAAAAGTGTTGTGGGGCGCCGAAAAACTGACCGGATCCGGTGTGTTGAACCTCGACCGCATGCGCCGAATCGCCGGGCAAATCGCCATGCGCACCGATGACGCGCAGGCGCTTGCGGGCGCGTTGCGCCAAAAGGGCTGGCCCAATGAAGGCGGCGCGCCCAAAGCGATCACCGGCCCGACAGAGATTCCATTGATCGTGCAGGACGGCGAAGTGCGCTTCTGGGATGTGCCTGTGCGCGAACTGAAGCCGCTTTATATGCCCGATTTACCAGATGCATCCGGTGCACCGGTCGCCGGCGGCTGAGGCGAAGTTTCCGGGGCGTGCCGGCCGAAATCCGGCAAGGGCGTATCCTGACCGGCTTCGATCACGTGACGGCGCACGGCGCGCGCCTGCGTGAAGAAATCGAACAACGCGTCGCCGTCGCCCCAACGGATTGCCCGCTGCAGCGCCGCCAAATCCTCGGTGAAACGGCCCAGCATCTCCAACACCGCATCCTTATTGGCGAGGAAAATATCGCGCCACATGGTCGGATCGCTCGCAGCGATGCGCGTGAAATCGCGGAATCCCGAAGCGGAATATTTCACCACTTCGGATTCGGTCACCTTCTCAAGATCCGACGCTGTACCCACGATATTGTAAGCGATCAAATGCGGCAGGTGGCTGGTGATGGCGAGCACAAGGTCGTGCCGCTCCGCATCCATCTGATCCACGCGGGCGCCAAGGCGTCGCCAGAATTCCGCAAGCCGTTCGACCGCGGCGTCGTAATCGGCGCCTTTGCCGGAAAGCGGCGTCAGCAATTGCCAACGATCTTGAAACAAAGACGCAAAGCCAGCGTCGGGACCGGAATGCTCCGTGCCTGCGATGGGGTGACCAGGAATAACATGCACATGCGCGGGGGCGGCGGCGATCAAAGCGTCCCGCACCTGAGTCTTCACCGAGCCGGTATCGGTGAGGATGGCGCCCGGCTTCAGGCCCGGCGCCAAAGCGATGGTGGCGGGCCCCATCTGGCCGACCGGCACGCAGAGGAAAATCGCGTCCGCATTTGCGGCGCTCACCACATCGTCAACGACGGTCCCGAGGCCAATCTCCGCCGCACGCTGACGCACAGCCGGCGAAACGTCGAAGAGCACGACCTCTTTGGCCGCGCCAGATTCACGCACCGCGAGCGCGATCGACGCGCCAATCAAGCCGATACCGATTATCGAGATGCGATCGAAGACGGCGCTCATGCCTGCATGAACTCCGTCAGCGCCGCAATCACGAGGCCATTGGCTTCTTCGGGCCCCACAGACAAACGCAGGCAATCCGGCAAACAATACGAGCCCATCGCCCGCACCACGAGGCCGCGCGCACGCAGATAAGCGTCGGCGTCCTGCGCATTTTTGCCTGGCGTGTTCGGAAAGCGCAGCAGGATAAAGTTCGCAACGCTGTCCGCCGCCACGAGTCCAAGCTTGCCGAGCTCGCGGGTTAAACGATCAAGCTCGCGCGCATTGAAATCGACGCTGTCGGTCAAGAATTTTTCATCCGCCATCGCTGCGGCGCCGGCCATGATTGCCGCGTGCGACAAATTGAATGGCGGGCGCAGGCGATGGAACGTGTCGACCACACTTTGCGGCGCATAGGCCCATCCGATGCGAATTGCAGCGAGGCCATAGATCTTCGAGAAGGTGCGCGTCATCACGACGTTCTCGCTCTCAGCCACCAATTCGATGCCCGCCGAGTAATCGTTGCGCTTCACGAATTCCGCATAGGCCGCGTCCAGCACCAACAGAATATCGGGGCGCAAACCGGCATGCAGCCGCCGCAACTCGGCGCTCGTCAGATATGTGCCGGTTGGGTTGTTCGGATTGGCGAGAAACACGATGCGCGTTTTCGGCGTCACTGCGGCGAGGATGCAATCGACGTCAGCGCGCAGATCAGTCTCTTCGGCAATTACCGGCACGCCGCCGGCCTGCAGCGTCGCGATCGGATAGATCGAAAAACCGTAGCGCGTGTAAATCGCCTCATCGCCTGAATTGAGATAACCGCGCGCAAACGTGAATAGAAACTCGTCCGAGCCGCAGCCGCACAGAATGCGCTCAGGGTCCAGGCCATAGCGTGACGCGATAGCCTGGCGCAGCTTTGTCCAATGTCCGTCGGGATAGGTCGGCAGCGTCTCGACTGCCGCCTCATAGGCCTCACGCGCCAAAGGCGAGGCGCCCAATGGATTTTCGTTGGAGGACAATTTGAACACGCGGGCGCCGCCGGTGGCCTTCGCGTCGCCGCCTTTATAGATCGGAATGTCCAGTATGCCCGCGCGCGGCTTCGGCGCCATTGGTCAGTTCCTTTGAAATGTCGCGATCAGACGACGCGGGAGAAAGCGCCAACGACCCGCAAGCCGTCAAGTCTTCCGCGCGCGAAGACGATGCGTGGGTCATTTTCGGCCACGAAATCGAACACACGATAGAGAGCCTGCGAGCGCGCACGCTCGATTTCCTCAAACTTCAAGCCCGCCTCGGACAATACGCGCGCGGCACGGCCCTTTTCGTCAAGGGTAATCATCAACGTTTCATCCTCGCCCGCAGACTCCAAAGGCACACGAGCGACCACGGCGGCCTCGGGCGTCTTGCCGCCTTCGGAATACGCGGGCAGCGCCGCCACAATGCGGAGATCCGCCGACTTGCTTTCCACGAGGATGGGCCACCAGCCGCCGGAGCCGACATTGCCGGGGAAAGGCAAAACCGCCACTGAGCTTGGATTTTCAATCACCCGCGTCAGCGCAGAGCGCGCATCCGTCGTGCGCTGCATCGGCGCCCCGGCGCTAAAATGACGCCGGGCCAAATCCCACACGACCACCGGATCGACTCCCGGCGAGACACAAACGTCAAAAGGGGTCTGAGCGCGAAGATTGGAAGTCATCAAATTACGCCAGACCTCAGCGACCAAAATTGGGTCTAATCGCCCTTTACTGGCATTGATCAAGCGGCGCAGCACTTGGGCCTCGCGCCCGGGCCTCATGGCCAAAGCACCGGCGCTATCGGTCGAACCCGCCTGATTGGCCTTCGCGGCGACGATCACGCCGGACAGACCAGCGCGCTCAATCACTAGGTTCAGGATCTGATCGTCAATCTGGTCGACTTTCGACCGTAAACCGTCGATGCCGCCCGGACCGGCTAACACATTATCACTCATCGAATTACGGTAACGCCCCCGGCTGAATTGCGCAAAACCAAGTTCAGCGACGCTGCTTTAGCACCGCAAATGAAAGCCGGGAGGGAGTTTTTCATAGATTCCGGGCCCAATAAGCCCCGGATTACGCCCATAGGAGCCCAAATGTGGTTTCGCCGCATACGATAGGCACAGCCTTTTTGGTTGAGACCGGCGCCAACCCAAGTGTGAATCAGGGTCTGATTGAGGTTTTTAAGCGTGACGGCCGCTGAAACCGGCGGCCACTTTTGGCTGTCACGCTCTAAAGCCGATGGGTATGGTGCGCGCCGTGAGTGAGTTGAAGCAAACCGACAGACCCGCGGCTGCCCAGGCCGTTAGTGACGTAGCGCATTTCGGACCGGAGGATTCCCTGCCGCTGGATTGCGGCGTGACGCTCCAAAGCTGGAGCGCCGCATACGCCGCTTACGGGACCCTAAACGCCGACAAATCCAATGTGGTTCTCGTCACCCATGCGCTGACAGGCGACCAATATGTCGCGAGCCCCAATCCAACCACCGGCCGCCCGGCCTGGTGGCCCCGCATTGTTGGCCCGGGCAAAGCGATCGACACCGACAAATTATATGTGATCTGCATCAATGTCCTCGGCGGCTGCATGGGGTCGACCGGCCCTGCCTCGGATATGGATGAGAGCGAACCCGGCAAACCCTGGGGGATTAAATTCCCGCTGATCACGATCGGCGACATGGTCCGCGCCCAGGAAATTCTGCTGCGGCGGCGCCTGGGCATCGACACGCTGTTCATGGCGATCGGCGGCTCCATGGGCGGCATGCAGGTACTGCAATGGGCAGCGGCGTATCCAGACAAAGTGTTCGCCTGCGCGCCCATCGCCACGACGCCCCGGCATTCGGCCCAAAATATCGCGCTTTACGAGGTGGGCCGCCAAGCCATCATGGCGGATCCGGATTGGCGCGAGGGCGATTATACCCTTTATGGCTGCCGCCCCGCAAAGGGCCTATCGGTCGCGCGCATGGCCGCGCACATCACCTATCTTTCCGAAGCGGCGCTGCAACGGAAGTTTGGCCGCGAGCTGAAAGCCAAGGAAGGCTCGACCTTTAAGTTCGATGCGGATTTCCAAGTGGAATCCTATCTGCGCCATCAGGGTCAGACCTTCGTCGATCGCTTCGATGCGAATTCGTACATCTATGTTTCACGAGCCATGGATTATTTCGATTTGGCCGCGCATTACGACAACGTGCTCGCAAAGGCGTTCATGCACACGCAGACCCGTTTTTGCGTCTTCGCGTTCTCCAGCGACTGGCACTATCCGCCGCAGGATTCTCGAACGCTGGTGCGCGCTCTAAACGCCGCCGGCGCAAACGCCAGCTATGTTGAGATCGAAACAGATAAAGGCCACGACGCGTTTTTGCTGGACGAGCCCGAATTCGAAGCGACCCTGCGCGGCTTTGTAAAAGCATGCGCCAATGCGCGCGGCTTGAAGGACGCGTAAGTGATCAAATCCGCCGACGCAAAGCGCTTAGATCTTGAAATCATCGCCGAGCTCACGCCAGAAGGGGCGCGCGTTCTTGATGTGGGCTGCGGCGAAGGTGAATTGCTGGAATTGCTCACGCAGCGCCGCAATGCACGGGCGCACGGCATGGAGATATCGCAAGCGGGTGTGAACGCCTCCGTGGCGCGCGGCCTTTCAGTGGTGCAAGGCGACGCCGACCGCGATCTGGCGTTTTATCCCGACGACGGATTCGATTTGGTGGTGCTTTCACGCACAATCCAAGCGACGCGCAATCCGCGTCATGTGGTGGAAGCGCTGCTGCGCATTGGCAAACGCGTGATCGTGTCGTTTCCAAACTTCGCGCATTGGCGGCTCAGCCTGTCATTGTTCACCACGGGACGCATGCCGCGCACACAGGCTTTGCCTTATGCTTGGTATGACACGCCCAATATCCACCAATGCACGCTGAAGGATTTTTTGGATCTCGCGCGCGACTTAAACGTCCGCGTGGATCGCGTCGTACCCTTTATCGACGGCGAACCGAAACCAGGACTCGCCAACGCCCCGTGGGTCGCCAATGTGCTGGCTGATGAAGTCTTGATCGTGATTTCGAGGAACGACGCACCGCAGCTCTAAGCTTTAGTGCGTGACGGCTTCTTCATTGCGCTCGCCGGTGCGGATTCGGAGCGCCTGCTCAAGATCAACGACGAAAATCTTGCCGTCGCCGATTTTACCTGTCCGGGCGGAATTCGTGATCGCCTCGACAATCCGGTCGACCATATCGTCGGCGACCGCGATCTCGAGTTGAACCTTGGGGACTAGCTTCACCTCATACTCAGCGCCGCGATAGACTTCCGTCTTGCCCTTCTGACGGCCATAGCCGCGCACTTCGGTAACGGTGAGCCCGTTCGCGCCGGACGCTGCGACAGCATCGAGAACAGCGTCAAGCTTACTTGGCTTGATTATGGCGAAGATCAGTTTCATGGGACGAACCGACTCCGGACGCCGCAGAACGCGCGGCGAAAGCGATTGGGGTGACCAACGCCGAAACGGCGGCGCCTTCTGAACACTGTAATGGCGCCCAGCGCCGCGTCAAATCCATGCACCGCACTGTTTCGAACCCGTCACAGGATGTTGCCGCACCGACACAACCTAATCCCGCGCATCCAAGCGCGAGCCATCCTTGGCGCGCACGGGCGCTCCAGCGAACAAGAGCCTCCGCTTTGTGCCCCCTACCTCCGCGTAAAGGCGCTTTACTGCCTCGACCATCACCACTCCGGAAAAAGGCGGCCAGAGGCGTTCACCAACGCCTTCCCAGGCGTCGGCGGCAGCAATAAAGGGACCAAAACGGATCGGCGGGCAATATAAGGCACGTGACCAAGCTGCCGGCTGGAACATTGCGTCCGACAACAATGCTCCGAGCTGACCCTGGCTGAAGGAGCGGCCATGCCCGAAGGGGGTCCGGTCGGACAACGACCAGGCGCCGCGCCGGTTGCTAGCGATGATTAACAGTCGGCCCTCGGGCGCCATGACCCGCCAGACCTCGCGCATCAATCTGCCGGGCATTTCACTCTCTTCAAGCGCATGCGCAAGGACAACGCGGTCGAACACCGAATCCATAAATGGAAGGCGCTGTTCATCGCCCATCACAGATGTGGAGGGGCCTTCGCTGGGCCAGCGCTCGATCCCTTGATCCGCGGGCATGAAACTGACGCTGCGGCGCGCATCCGTCGCAAGCCGTTCCAAAAAAGGCGTTGCGTAGCCCACACCCAACACATCCAGTCCGCGCGCATGCGGCCATAAGGACGAGATGCGGCGATCCAGCATGCGCTGCGCCGCCGAGCCCAAGGAACTGGCGTAGAAACCGCGGAGGCTAAGAACATCCAAGCGCATCGTGGGCGGACACAGCCTATTCAATTCTGCCCGGCCGCGCCGCCACAATCAGCGGCGGCATCGGGCGCGGGATGGTTTGCGCGAGGTTTACCCGATCAGACTTTTCAATCCGATCGGATATGAAGGGCTCTCATTAAAAATGCAGCCCCACTTTATCCCGCTTTGAGTTGCGTAACTCAAATTGGGAATGGGTCTGAGGAATGATATAAGAAAACGTAACTTTTGTGCGAACGGATCACCCGGCTCAATCACGAAAGCAACCGACCACTCAAAAAGGACCGCTTATGCCGGCTTTGCAGATCCACATGTTTCCATGCCTGACGGACAATTACGGTTACCTGGTCCACGACCCTGAATCCGGCGAAACAGCCTGCATCGACACGCCCCAGGCGGACCGCATTTTGGCGGAAGCCCGAAACATGGGCTGGCGGATCACCCAAATCTGGAACACGCACTGGCATCCCGATCATGCCGGCGGCAATGAAGCGATCAAAAAAGAAACCGGCTGCACGATCTTCGGCCCGAAGGGCGAGGCCTCAAAAATCCCAGCTTTGGATGAAGCGCTCAGCGAAGGCGACGAAACCCGCCTCGGCAATCATGTGGCGCGCATCATGGATGTCGGCGGCCATACGCTAGGCCACATCGCCTACCACATGCCCGGCGACAAACTGGCTTTCGTGGGCGACGCCTTATTCGCTTTGGGCTGCGGCCGCGTGTTTGAAGGCACATTCGGCCAAATGTGGGAATCCCTATCGAAACTCGCGGCGCTGCCGAAAGAAACGACAGTTTATTGCGCCCACGAATACACGCAATCCAACGCCCGTTTCGCCGTCACAATTGAACCGCAAAATGAAGCGCTGCAAGCGCGGGTGCATGAGATAGACGCACTCCGGACACGCGGGGAACCCACCGTGCCGACGACCATCGGCTTAGAGCTTGAGACCAATCCATTCCTGCGCGCCAACGAACCGGTCGTCCGCGCCAATATCCATTTGCCAGATGCGCCCGCTGCGGACGCATTCGCCGAAATCCGGCGGCGGAAAGATACGTTTTAAAAGGCTTACCGCCGAGTGTCCGATGTCAGCGGGTTGGCGCGCTGTAAGAGAACGAAACTTCGGATGGGCGAATCGACTGCGCCCGCGTTACGGCTTGGCTGATCAATAAGCTCGATGGACGCCCGCCATAAGACAGTCTCGGATTGACGCCGACGCGCAACTCATCGCCCTGGAAATGCGCCGATGGCGCCTTTGCAACGACAAAGCGGATGACGAGATCGCCTTTACTCGGGAGAGATGCGCGGGCTCGAACAACGCCGTCCGCCGCCCGATCCGCAGCTTCCGAAAAGAAGCCTGATTCTGCGGACGCCACCACCGGCGCAGAGATCTTTACCGTGCGCGCAAGCGTCTTGGTCATACGCATCGCCAATAAATCGAGGCGAGTCGCAAGATCCCCCCGCAAGGACGAAGGCGGCGCGATATTTCCCGCCCCACCCATAAAAGCGGCCGGAGCCCCAGTTGGATAAGCCTGTCCATAAACGATCACACTCTGGCTTGTAGTGATGCGCAGAACCGTGAAGCCATGATCGGTCTTTAGAAACTGATCGCCGCGCGGGCCTTGCTGTACTGAAAGCGCGAAAACTTCCGGACCGCCTTCAAAGCGAATCAGCGGAGCGGCGCCGCTTTGATCGAGAGCGAAACGGGCGCCGTCGCGCTCGACCTCATAGGCGCCTGGCTGCTGCTGAGAGACGCTCTCTGTGCGGAAGAAGGCCTCCGCCAAGAGCGACTGGGCATTCGCTGCGCCCGGAGCCGCCGCCATGGCCGCCGCAACACCGCCGAGAAATGCTGATCTATCGACTGACGTCATGTGGAGAAATCACACCCCGAACGCGGCGCAAATGCGGCGCCCGCCGCCCTCACTCTGCAATGCACGTTCGCTGTTGCACAAAAAACACAACACCAAGCTGGGGGACTAAACCCGCAGAACGCACAGAAAAAAGGGCAGCTTCTTACGTTGGGATGTACTGGCCACCGTTGATGCCGAGTGTGGACCCGGTAATGAAAGCAGCTTCATCGGAAGCTAGATAAGCGACGCACGCAGCGATCTCTTCCGCCTTGCCCAAGCGGCCGACCGCGATTTGCGCCACGATCTTCTTGAGCATCTCTTCAGGAACAGCCTGGACCATCTCAGTGTCCACATAACCCGGCGCGATCGCATTAACCGTAATGCCCTTAGTGGCGGATTCTTGAGCCAGCGCCTTCGTAAAACCGATAACGCCAGCTTTCGCGGCCGAGTAATTGGTCTGAGCAATCTGCCCCTTTTGACCGTTCACGGATGAAATATTGATGATCCGTCCAAATGACCGGGCGCGCATGCCTTCGATCACCTGGCGCGACATATTAAACACGGAGTCCAGATCAACGCGCATGACGGTCGACCATTGATCCGGAGTCATCTTGTGCAGAAAACCGTCGCGTGTGATGCCCGCATTGTTAACCAGCACATCGACAGGTCCTAGATCGGCTTCAACCTTCTTCACGCCCTCGGCGCACGCGTTAAAATCGCTAACGTCCCACTTATAAACTTGAACGCCGAGTCCCTTGGCGGCCCGCTGAGCCGCCTCTTCATTGCCAGCATAATTGGCGGCGACCTTGTACCCTTTGTTCGCCAGACGTTGCGAAATCGCGAAGCCAATGCCGCGCGTGCCGCCCGTAACCAATGCAACCCGGCTCATAAACCTCTCCTTCGACCAAAGCGCCGCCTTAGCCTTCACCCTAACTCTCAGCAGCGCTCTTTCAATTTAAACAAATTGCTAGTCCGCAGCTTTGCCGCGGAGGCGAAAAAAGCATCAGCGTTCGACGCATAAGGCGACGCCCATACCACCGCCGATGCACAAGGTCGCCAACCCCTTCTTGGCGCCGCTCCGACCCATTTCGTAAAGCAGCGTGGTGAGGATGCGCGCGCCAGAAGCGCCGATCGGATGACCAATCGCAATGGCGCCGCCATTGACGTTCACTTTGGCCGGGTCCCAACCCAGATCTTTGTTGACCGACAATGCCTGCGCCGCGAAGGCTTCGTTTGCTTCGATAAGGTCCAGATCGCCAATCTTCCATCCAGCTTTCTCCAAAGCCTTTTTGGACGCCGGGATCGGCCCGGTGCCCATAAGGACTGGATCGACGCCAACGGTAGCCCATGAGGCGATGCGGGCGAGCGGTGAGACGCCGCGCGCCTTGGCTTCGTCCGCACTCATCAGGACCAAAGCAGCTGCGCCGTCATTGATGCCAGAGGCGTTTCCGGCGGTGACGGTACCGTCCTTTTGGAAGGCCGGCTTCAGAGAGGCTATCGATTCCACCGTCGCGCCGTGGCGGATATATTCATCGGAATCGACGATGGTGTCGCCCTTACGACCCTTCACCGTGACAGGCGCAATCTCATCTTTGAATTTTCCAGCCTTTTGAGCAGCTTCGGCCTTGTTCTGTGAGGCGACGGCGAATTTGTCCTGTTGATCGCGCGTAATTTGAAAGGCCTTGGCCACGTTTTCAGCGGTGACGCCCATGTGATAGCCGTTGAAGGCGTCCCAAAGACCGTCCCGGATCATGGAATCAATCATTTGCAGATCGCCCATCTTTTGGCCTGCACGCAAATATGCGACGTGCGGAGAGAGGCTCATGCTTTCCTGACCACCCGCAACAATGACCTTCGCATCGCCCGCCGCGATCTGTTGAGCCGCAAGCGCCACCGAACGTAAGCCCGAACCGCACACCTGGTTGATCAGAAAAGCCGTCGAATCCTGACGCGCGCCTGCGTGAATGGACGCCTGCCGCGCAGGGTTTTGTCCCTGACCAGCCGCCAAGATCTGACCAAGAATGAACTCATCCACCTCCGAGACCGCGATGCCGGCCCGCGCGCAGGCCGCTTCAATCGCGACCCGGCCAAGCTCATGGGCGGGCACGGCGGCGAAGGCGCCGCTAAACGAGCCCACCGGCGTACGCGCCGCTCCAGCAATCACGATTTCGGAATTGGACATTGATCTATCCTCTTTGGCATAAGGGCGACGAATAGCCCGAAACGAAGACGTAGGCTATGCGGCGAAAGTCGCAACTTTGAGGGGTATGTTAACCTCGCTCCGCGTATGTATGGCAAGCGAAGCCTTTGAGGCGCTTGCTCATTCGTTCCAGAGGCGCGAGAGTGAACTCATGTCAACCAATGAAACACCCGGCGAGAAGCCCAAAGCCAACGCGCCGATCATCATCAAGAAATACGCAAACCGGCGCCTCTACAACACCGGCACCAGCGCTTATGTGACGCTGGAGCACCTGAGCGACCTGGTGAAGCAAGAGATCCCGTTCGTCGTCCAGGACGCGAAAAGCGGCGAAGACATAACCCGCCAGATCCTGACACAAATCATCTTCGAGCATGAAAGCCGGGGCCAAAGCCTCCTGCCCCAGGAATTCCTGCGTCAAATCATCCGCTTTTACGGCGACAACATGCAGGCTTACGTGCCGTCTTATTTGAATATGTCGATCGACTCATTCACGCGCTCGCGCGAACGCATGCGCGAGACAATGGCGCGCGCCATGACCGCCGGCACGAACCCGATAAGCGCGATGGGTTTGTTCGAAGACCAAATCCGTCAGAATATGTCGATGTTCGAGAATGCCGCGAAAATGTTCAATCCCTTCATTCCGGGAATGACGGGCGCGACGGAAGCGCCGAAGGCGGCGGAGGCCGCGAATGACGATAGCGAACTGGCGGATCTGAAGAAGCAGCTCGAGTCGATGCAAAAGAAGATCGACTCGCTCACCGACAAGAAATAATCCGCACAAAGATTAAAATCCGGCAATCGAACGGCGCCGGTTAAACCGCGAAAGCGGCGCGATCCGCGAATTCAGCAGATCGCGCCGCCGATACGCGCGTTTTACTTCAATTCCAGACCTTCAAGATTGCCCTGTTCGCGCCATTCCTGCATCAGTGCGTTAAAGGCGGCGGGCCCGGGCGAATAGCTTTCGTCCCAAATCGTCACGCCGCTCTGGCCTTCATTGTTGTAATAGCCAGGCGTGCAATTCACGTAGAAGTCTGGCGATTGCCAGCCGGCCGAGCGAATTTCTTCGATCCAGCCCTCTTCCGCCGCGGCTGTCGGCTCGATCTGCGTGAAGCCGCGGTCGCGCGCTGTCGACAAGATGTAGGCAAGGTGCTTGGCTTGATCGTCGACAGTCGTCGTGTAATTCGCCGCCACCGCGTTCTGCCCTTGGCCAATATAATACCAGTTCGGGAAGTTGTGCGCGGTGAGACCATGCAGCGTGCGCATGCCCTCGGCCCAATGATCGTTCAGACGCTTGCCATTACGGCCAATGACGGGGAACGAAACGCGCTGATTGACTGTACCGATGACCTGAAAGCCCGACGCGAAGATAATGAGATCGACCTCATATTCCTTGCCGCCGGCGACGATGCCCTTTTCCGTGATCTTGGTGATGGCGCCCTCGCCGCTCACGTCGATAAGGTCCACATTCGGCTGATTGAACGCCGGCAGGAATTCATCGTTGAAGGTCGGCCGCTTGCAGAAAAGATTATACCAAGGCTTCAGCTTCTCAGCCTTGGCGGCATCCTTAACCAGTTCATCGATGCGAGCCCGGCGTTGGTTCATCACCTCGATGTCCACCAACATCGCGCGCTTACCCATTTCCTCCATCGTTTCCGGCGTGGTGGGCGTGGTCTCGCGCAAGAGGCGGCCGGAATCCGTCCAGCCATCGCGAATTTCCGTGTCGTCGGCGCGGCCTGTGACCGCCTCAAGGAACATATGGCGCCGCCGCTCCTGCCAGCCCGGCTCCTGCGACTTGAACCAATCGGGATCAGTTTTGTAATTGCCGCGCACGCCAATGGAGGACGGCGTCCGTTGGAACACATAGGTGTGTTCAGCAGTCTTGGCGACGCGCGGGATGAGCTGAATGCCGGTCGCGCCCGTGCCGATGACGGCGACGCGCTTGCCCTTCAGCTTGTGAAGATCCTCGTGGATGCCGCCGCCGGTATAGTCATAGTCCCAGCGCGCTGAGTGGAAGCTATGCCCTTTGAAGCGCTCAATGCCCTGAATACCGGGCAATTTCGGGCGGCTGGCGCGGCCAACGCCGAGCAAGAAGTGGCGCGCTGAAAAACGGTCGCCGCGATTGGTCTCAACCTGCCAGCGGCCGATGGAATCATCCCATTCGGCTTTCGTGACCGCCGTTTGAAAGGTGGTTTTTGGATAGAGGTCATACCGGCGGCCAAGCAGCTGGCAATATTCGCGGATCTCGTCGCCATACGCATAGCGATGCTTCGGCATATAGCCGGTCTCCTCCAGCAGGGGCAGATAGGCGTAGGATTCGATGTCGCACTGAACGCCTGGATAACGATTCCAATACCAAGTACCGCCGAAATCGGACGCTGTGTCGATGATGCGCACGTCGGTGACGCCAACCTCGCTCATGCGGGCGGCGGTCAGAATGCCGCCGAAGCCGGCGCCGACAATGAGAACCTCGACCTCACCTACGATTGGATCGCGTTTAATCTCCGGCGCAGCAGACGGATCGTCTTCAGCATATCGTCCAAATTGACCTGCCGTATCGACATATTGGGCGTTACCGGCGCTGAGCTTGCGCTTGTCGCGCTCCTTTGCATAACGATCCAGAACCGTGCCTGCGTCCACCTTGCTCAAATCAACCATGCTGTTCCTCCCGGCGGTCGCGACCGCATTTTTATAGCATGCTCTAATTTCTGACCGACGCGCTGCAAAGTCAATCGCTGATCCGCAGTCTGGGCCGCTCTGTCTCAATTTGAAACGACATCGAGGGTTTGAGGCGCGTAATCGGACGCTCAACCGCCGTTCTTAGCGTAATTTGCGGCAAGGGCTTTGCACCGCGGCCCTTATGAAGATCGCCGCCATCTCTTTGCTGAGCGCTTCCCACGCCATCCCGGCGCGGCGCTCAGGCGTGTCTTCAGACCACGACGACCATCGAAACGAAGACCGCCGCCGTAAGCAACCCGAATTTGCCGCCGTCCGCGTGACGCCCATCAACCGCATGATCACCGGCCTTGCCGTGCAGATCATCGCCCAAATTGAAAAACCCGAACAGACGGACGTCGCCGCCGCGCGCGCCGCCTATCGCAACAAGCTGTCTCCATCAGGAGCGGTCTTTAATTGTAAGGCCTGAAAATGCGCACCAAAAAACCGACCCAACAATCTTTCGCCTACGCCCGTGCTCAGGCGCGGACATCGCTTGCAAGATGGTTCGACATCGGCGCAGCTGCGCTCGTTTTCTACGTTTTTACGTAAGACCTACGTTTCGGAATTTACTCTTCCGAGACCGAGAAATCGCGGCGCGCTGAAGTGATTGTAACAATGACGCCCGCCAGCGTGTCCAATAGCGCCATGATCATGATGGCGAAGAACACTGACGTTGCAAAATTCTTGATCAAGAGAAACTCGATCAAGCAAACAATGAACAAAATCAGCGACAGACCGTGATTAATGATCGCGGATGTACCGGTATGCGTCGACTTGATCAGCTCGACGAATAACAAAACAAGCGCGATCAGGATCAACACGTCGCCAGGCGTCACCACCCAAATAGCGCCGGACGCCATGGGCAAAGACCACAACACGCCATTCAAGCGTTCGAAGAACGACAGATCGCTGTTGCCGCCCAGCATTGTCATAATGTTGTAGACGACCACCGGGATCGTCAGCAGTGGAAACAGACTCAGAATGCTCATCGTGCCCCCTTTTGGCGCCGCCCCATCGCGCCCTTGAGATCTACGCTGGCGCTGTCGTTCCAAGAACAGCGCGCCTTCAAGGCGCGGTTCAGGCTTGCGCCTTTCCGACATGCTTGCGCCCCTTTATAATTCATCCGCCCCATGCGGATTCCGCCGCCGCGCCTTCAGCCAAATCACGCCCAGCAAATCCCAAAGCGCCGCGAGAAGACGCCCGAAATTCGTATACTTGGACTGGCCGTGTTTGCGTGGCCGGTGACCTACATCCGCATACTCTACACCAAACCCTTCCGCTAGCATCAGGGCTGGGGTGTAGCGGTGTATATGATCGAAATATGGGAGGTCTAAGAACGCCTGGCGTTTGAAGACTTTGATTCCACAGCCAGAATCCTCGGCGGCATCGTTCAAAAGTCGTTTTCGGACATTATTTGCGATGCTGGACGAAATTCGCTTTCCGAAATTGTCCTGCCGCTTCTTCCGGCGCCCCTGCACCAGCGCCAAAGCAGCCGGCGCGTCCGGCCGGGTCATTTGCGCGATCAGCCGCGGCAAATCTTTCGGATCGTTTTGCCCATCTCCATCAAGGGTCGCCACCAAAGGCGCGCGCGCCGCGCGGACGCCGCTGCGAATGGCCCGGCTCTGCCCGGCGTTCGCGCGATGTCCGATCACGCGCAATTGCGGCAAAATCGCTTTTGCCTCCAACAGGCGGCCGCGTGTTTGATCTCGGCTGGCGTCATCCACGAACAGGATTTCAAACGACCGGCCGTCAAGCGCCTGGGCTATTTCATGGGCGAGCGCCTCAACATTGCCCGCCTCGTTGAAAACCGGCACGACCACGCTGATTTCGACTGATTGCCCCGAAGATATTGTACCGCTCACGCCGACCTGCGCTCCGTCATCCAGGATCGCCGGCGCGGCCGGTTCCCGTTTTTACATGTGCCCTCATAACGGAGGGGCGTTCCGGCGCGAAGCCCTACCAGACGCCGAGACGTTTCAGAAGAGAAGTCTCTGTACTTCAAGCCGCAGCATCGAGCTTTAGACCGCTTTCGGTGAAAGAGGAGGCCAGTTTTGCGCTAGAAAGCGCTCTAATCCTCTGAATTAGAGCCTTTCTTATCCGATCAAACAGATTCAATTTGATCCGGAAAGGCTCTAAGCTCGCGACGCATGAATGACCTGCCAGCCGACGCCCCGCCCTTGCCTCGAACCGCCTGGATCGACCGCCTCTCAACCGGGTGGAAGGCCTATATAATCATTGGGCTTTTAGCGCTCGCCGCAACGCTGCCGGGTCTTTTCTCAATTCCAGCGCTGGATCGGGACGAATCCCGCTTCGCGCAAGCCACAGCACAAATGCTGGACAGCGGCGATTACGTCCAAATCCGATTTCAAGAAGAGGCCCGCAACAAAAAGCCCGTGGGCATTTATTGGCTCCAAGCCGCGTCAGTGACGCTGTTCTCCAAGCCTCTGGCGCATGAGATCTGGGCCTATCGCCTGCCGTCAATTCTGGGCGCGATCCTGGCGGCGCTCTCTGCTTTTTGGGCAGGTACCGCGCTGGTCTCGCGCCGGGCTGCGTTTGTTGGAGCCGCGATGTTCGCGGTCTGCGTGCTCCTCGGCACGGAAGGCATGATCGCCAAAACCGATGCGATGCTATGCGGCTTCACCACACTCGCCATGGCCGCATTGGCCCAGATCTATACCGGCAAGAGCGGCAAAATCACGATCATGGTGTTTTGGGCCGCCTTGGCTGCCGGCGTTCTGGTGAAAGGACCGATCACGCCGTTGGTCGTCGGCTTGGCCTTGCTCGCGCTGTTTTTAACCGAACGCCGCGCACTTTGGATGAAGGCCTTGTTATTCGCGCCTGGCCCCATCCTGGCCGCTGTAATTATCCTGCCTTGGTTCATCGCCATTCAAAGCGCCACTGGCGGCGGCTTCATCAGTCAAGCACTGAACGAGGACATCGCCCCAAAGCTTCAGGGCGGACAGGAAGGTCATTTCGCACCGCCCGGCATGCACCTCCTAGCGCTGATCCTCTTAGGCTTTCCGTTCATCTTTGCACTGCCCGCGGGCATGCTCGCGGCCATTGAAAGCGCGCGCGACAAGGCCGGCGACGGCGCGAGCACTATGCCCAAGACGCCCGCTTTGTTTTTGTTGTGCTGGGCGATCCCGATCTGGGTGTTTTTCGAACTGATGCCCACCAAGCTCCTACAATACACACTGCCCGCTTATCCGGCGCTCGCGCTCATGGCGGGCTGGGCATTCACGCAGGATGATGAAAACGACCGCCCCCTGGCGCGCACAAGCGGCTTGATGATCTTCGCGCTCAGCGCCGCGTTGATCTTCGCCATTATCGGCTATGGCGGCGCATATTTCGGGGGGCGCGAGACGATGGCGCTCTACAATGCAGGCATCCTCGCGGTGCTCGGCGGCTTGCTCGCTGTGCGCGGCGCCGGCTTGATGCGCAAGACAACCCGCCAGCACACGCTACTCTGGGCTGTTGCGCTCGCGCTATTGTGGCATGCCGTGGCGCGTGAAGGATTGGCGCCGCGCGCACAAGATCTTTGGGTTTCGACGCGAATCAATGAAGCGCTGATCAAAGCCGGTCTGCATCCGAGGCTCTCCATCGGGGCGCCGGGGCCATTGGTGACGGCAGGCTATCCCGAACCAAGCCTTGTGTTTCTCACGCGCAAAGATACGGCGAACGATTCCTTGGCCGAGGCGATCGCGCGCGCGACGCCCAATGCCGGCGCCGTGATCGACCGCGAAGACTTCACTGCTTTTCAAATGGGCCTTGTCGCCCACGATCTCCAAATGGACGTCGTCGCGCGCGTGCCGGGCTTCAACTATTCCAAACGCAAAAAAGTGGATTTATTCGTCGGCAAAATTGTGCCCGCACCCGCCATTGGCGAAGCCGCGGAACGCGAGAATTCTCCGAACGAATAAACAGATTGAGAGGTGTGCGATGAACCCTGCCGCAACCGCAATCGCAATCAGTGTCCTGATGTTTATTTCGGGTCTTGGAATTCCAATCATGGCCGCGATGAACGCCGGTTTGGGCGCGCGCTTGGAAAAACCGAATCTCGCGTCCTTCTTGTTGTTCGTAGTAGCCGCATCGGCGACAGGCGCTACGCTGTTGATCGCCGGACCACGCGGGCCAGTGAATTTCAATGTCCCACCTTATCTGTTTCTCGGCGGATTATGCGTTGCGTTCTATGTATTGTGCGCAACGTGGGCTGCGCCCCAAATTGGGTTGGGCAATGCGATCCTATTGGTATTGCTCGGGCAAATGGCCTTTGCAGCTGTCATCGACCATTTCGGCCTATTCGGCGCCTTGCAAACGTCTCTGACGCTTAAGCGCTCCGCAGGCATCGCCCTGATGATCGCCGGATTTTATCTGGCGCGTCGGGCCGCATAACCCGAACAACCCGATTCGGCGGAATCTTGCCGCACAGTCCAATTCAGCGCAAACTCTCCCCACTGAGCATTCTGGGAGGGATGACGCATATGAAAAAACTGTTCGCGGAGTTTATCGGCACGGCGGTGCTGGTTCTATTTGGTTGCGGCGCCGCGGTGTTGGCCGGTGAGCATGTCGGGCAATTGGGCATCGCTTTTGCGTTCGGATTGGCCGTCGTGGCCATGGCCTATGGCATCGGCCAAGTATCCGGTTGCCACATAAATCCGGCGATCAGTTTCGGCGCTTATGTTGCGGGCCGTATGTCGCTGAAGGACTTCGCGCTTTATTACGTGGCGCAAGTGGCCGGCGCGATCGCCGGCGCGGGAATCCTCGCCATCATCGCCAATGGTAATCCAGGATACAGTCTCGCTGCGCATGGCCTTGGCCAAAACGGTTTCGGCGCAGGCTATCTGGGCGGTTATGCGCCGAGCGCGGCGTTTCTGTTCGAACTCGTCGCGACCTTCATCTTCGTCGTGGTCGCGTTGGGCGTGACGCAAGCCGGAGCGCCCGCGGGTTTCGCCGGCGTCGCGATCGGCCTCACTTTGACGGTAATTCACATCGTCGGCATTCAGATCACGGGCGTCTCAGTCAATCCCGCCCGCTCCATCGGACCCGCCGTGTTCGTGGGCGGACAGGCAATTTCGCAAATTTGGCTGTTCATCCTCGCGCCGCTTCTTGGGGCGTGCCTAGCCGGCCTGATGTTCCGGCAGAAAGTGTTGACGGCGGGCTGACGCCGCCTGACTAAGCGAGGAACGGATCCTTCACCAGGATCACGTCCTCGCGTTCGGGCGAGGTGGAGAGCATCGCCACCGGGCAGCCAATCAGCTCTTCAATGCGGCGGACATATTTGACCGCCTGGGCGGGGAGCTGCGCCCAGGAGCGTGCGCCCTTGGTGCTTTCGGTCCAGCCTTCGAAGGTTTCATAGACCGGCGTCACATTCGCCTGTTCGTTCACGCCCGCCGGCAAATGATCGAACAATTTGTCGCCAATCTTGTAGCCGACGCAGATCTTCAATTCGGGAAATCCGTCGAGCACGTCGAGCTTCGTCAAGGCGACACCGTCGACGCCCGAGAGCACCGCCGTCTGGCGCACCAGCACCGCGTCGAACCAGCCGCAGCGCCGCGGTCGGCCCGTATTCACGCCGACTTCCTTGCCGATATCGCCGAGCTTCTTACCGACTTCGTCGAAAAGTTCGGTCGGGAACGGGCCTTCGCCGACGCGCGTCGTGTACGCTTTCACCAAGCCGAGCACATAAGTGATGGCGCCAGGGCCCATGCCGGAACCCGCCGCCGCCTGACCCGCCGCCACATTCGACGACGTGACATAAGGGTATGTGCCGTGATCGACGTCGAGCAACGAGCCTTGCGCGCCTTCGAACAAAATGCGTTTGCGCGCCAGCCGCGCTTCTTCCAGCACGCGCCACGCCGGCCGCGCATATTTCAACGTTGCCGGCGCCACTGCGAGCAAATCCGCCTTCAATTGCGCCACGTCGACTTCCGGCAGACTCAAGCCCTTGCGCAGCGCATTGTGGTGCGCAAGCAGACGACCAATCTTCCAATCGAGGGCAGCGGAATCTGCGAGATCCGCCACGCGAATAGCCCGACGACCAACTTTGTCTTCATACGCAGGGCCTATGCCACGGCCCGTCGTGCCGATCTTGGAATCGCCCGCAGCGGCTTCACGCGCTTTGTCGAGATCGCGATGCAACGGCAGGATGAGGCAGGCATTGTCCGCCAAGATCAGTTTATCCGGTGTGATCGTCACACCTTGCGCGGTGAGCTTTTCGATTTCTTCAGCGAGGTGCCACGGATCGACGACAACGCCATTGCCGATGATGCTCTGTTTGCCTTGCACTAGGCCCGACGGCAGCAATGCGAGCTTATAGACTTTCTCGCCAACAACGAGGGTGTGGCCGGCATTATGACCACCCTGAAAACGCACCACGACATCCGCGCGATGCGACAACCAGTCGACGATCTTGCCTTTGCCTTCATCGCCCCACTGGGCGCCGACCACTACTACTGCCGCCACGGAAAAATACTCCCCAATACTTGGGCTCTATGGACGGTTTTCACCGCAGCGAAAAGGGGGCGCCCCTCATGAGGCGCCCACCTTACTAAAAGTGCAGCACCCGGACGTAACGGGTGAGCGGATAGGCTTTAATCTGGGCCAGCAATTCTGCACCTGGCTCCGAATCGATGCCCACAAGGCACACCGCGTCTTCGCCCGCAGCCTCGCGGCCAAGGTGGAAAGTCGCGATATTGATTTTCGCATCACCCAAAAGATTGCCCAAAGCGCCGACAAAGCCGGGCTGGTCCTTGTTGTTGATAAAAAGCATCACCGGCATGAATTGCGCATCCATATCCATGCCCTTCACCTCGACGATGCGGGGTGCAGTGGCGATGACGGCGCCGGCGACGGAGCGCCATTTGCCCTCTGTCTTCACCTTGATGCGGATCACGCTGTCATAAGTCGGCGAGGTTTCCCGCTTACTTTCGGTCAGCGGCACGCCGCGCGATTGCAAGATCGCCGGAGCGGACACCATGTTGACGCCATCCTGCAGAGCTGGGCGCAACACGCCCGCCAGCGCCGCCGCGGTCAGCGGCTTGGTGTTCATGCCGGCGACGTGGCCTTCATACTCTATCTCCACGCCTTCCAAGCCGCCGTCCGCGACTTGACCCGCGAAAAGACCAAGCTTTTCGGCCAGCTTCGCAAATGGCGTGAGCTTTGGCGCGTCTTCTGCAGAGATGCTCGGACTGTTGAGCGAGTTGGCGACCGCGCCGGTCAGCAAATAATCCGCCATCTGTTCCGCCACTTGCAGCGCCACGTTCTCCTGCGCTTCCGAGGTGGATGCGCCGAGATGCGGGGTCGCAACGAAATTCCGTGCACCGAACAATACGTTTTGCTTTGCGGGTTCTTCGGCAAATACGTCGAACGCCGCCGCATAGACATGCTCGTTGTCGAGCATTTCGCGCAACGCAACTTCATCGACCAGACCGCCACGGGCGCAATTGACGATGATCACGCCCTTCTTGGTCTTCTTCAGCGCTTCAGCGGAGAGGATGTTGCGCGTTTTATCCGTCAACGGCGTATGCAAGGTGATCGCGTCAGCGCGGGCCAATAATTCGCCGAGCTCCACTTTCTCGACGCCCATTTCGAGCGCCCGTTCATGTGTGAGGAAGGGATCGTAGGCGACGACCTTCATTTTCAAGCCTAAAGCACGCTCAGCGACGATCGAACCGATATTGCCAGCGCCGATCAGGCCCAGCGTCTTGGCCGTCAGTTCGACGCCCATGAAACGGTTCTTTTCCCACTTGCCTGCTTGCGTAGAAGAATCCGCTGCACCCAATTGGCGGGAGGCCGCAAACAACATGGCGATGGCATGTTCAGCGGTCGTGATGGAATTGCCGAACGGCGTGTTCATCACCACGATGCCTTTGGCCGTCGCGGCGGGAATATCGACATTGTCGACGCCGATACCGGCGCGGCCCACGACCTTTAAATTTTTAGCCGCGGCGACCACATCCTTGTCCACCTTGGTTGCGGATCGGATCGCAAGACCATCATACTGGCCGATGATTTCGAGCAATTGGTCTTTCTTCAAACCGACCTTCACATCGACATCAACGCCGCGCGCCTTGAAAATGTCGATGGCGGCCGGGGAAAGCTCGTCAGAAATAAGTACTTTGGGCATGATCATGCTCCCGGGTTTGCACGCGATAGGACACGTGCATTCACCTTGAAAAATTATTTGGATTGTTCAGCGACGACGGTTTGGAACGCCCACTCTAGCCAAGGCGTCAGAGCCTCGACGTCAGAGGAATCCACCGTGGCGCCGCACCAGATGCGCAGGCCCGGAGGCGCTGCGCGATACGACGCAACGTCGAGCGCAACACCTTCCTTCTCCAGCATATTCGCGATCTTTTTCGCGAACTCGGCTTGGCCTTCGTCATCCAAGCTCGTGACGCGCGGATCGACGATCTTCAAACACACAGAGGTATTCGAGCGGATCTTCGGATCCGCCGCCAAAAAATCCACCCATTGCGTTTTCGCAGCCCAGTTCTCCAACGCTTTGAGGTTGGCGTTCGCGCGCGCCAGCAAAGCTTCAAGACCACCGATTTTTTGCGTCCATTTCAACGCATCGAGATAATCCTCAACGCAGAGCATCGATGGCGTGTTGATCGTCGCGCCTTGAAAAAATTCTTCATCCACGCCGCCTTTTTTAGCGATACGAAAAATCTTCGGCATCGGCCAAGCAGGGGTGTTCGTCGCAACGCGTTCAGCAGCGCGCGGCGACAGAATGATCATGCCGTGCGCGCCTTCGCCGCCCAGCACTTTCTGCCAGGAGAACGTGACGACATCGAGCTTCATCCAATCAAGATCCTGCGCGAATACAGCGGACGTGGCGTCGCAAAACGTCAGACCTTCGCGATCTGCCGGGATCCAGTCGGCGTTCGGCACGCGCACACCGGACGTGGTGCCATTCCAGGTGAAGATGACGTCGTTTTTGAAATCAATTTGGCCAAGATCAGGCAATTCGCCGTAAGGCGCTTTGAACACGCGATGCTCGATCTTCAATTGCTTTGCGACGTCTGTAACCCAGTCTTCGCCGAAGCTCTCCCAAGCCAATAAATCGACGACGCGCGGCCCAAGCATGGACCACATGGCCAATTCGACTGCACCAGTATCGGAGGCTGGCGTGATGCCAATGCGATAATCCGCTGGCACGCCAAGAATTTCGCGCGTGCGATCAATGGCGTCTTTAAGCCGTGCCTTGCCGAGCTTTGAGCGATGAGACCGGCCCAACACTGCGCCCTGAAGCGCATCAAGCGTCCACCCAGGGCGTTTCTTCGTTGGACCGGAAGAAAAGCGGGAATCTGCCGGGCGAATCGCCGGCTTCGCAATCTGTGTCATGTTTACTCCCATCCTTACAGATGAGCGTCCGTCGTTGGGAACGGATGGCCCGCGCGGCTTCTCGCTCGTTTGTCCTTAACGGTCAATGAATTTCACGAAAAAGGCGCGTACCAAGAAAAAGGTCCGCCTGGCTCAAGCTTTAGCTAAGATGGGCTTTCCAGGCTGTCGGTAGAGCGAACCACTCTCAATAGCTTCGAGAACAAAACGGATATGCGCGCGCAGGCGGTAGAGATCGTCCGCAAAATTGAGCGGAATGCGAATCTGCCCAACCTTGTGCGCCATGGCGCGCAACGTCTCACAGATTTCCTCGCGCTCTTCTTCCGTTTGCGCCGCGCGCGCTTCAGCTTCCAATTTGCGCAGCTGTTTATAAAGGCCCGTGATGCGTTCGCGAATACGCCAGTCATAGATCGGCGGGATAGAGCGCAGCAGCGGGTACAAAATCGTGAATGCGGGCAATAGAAAAAACACGATCCGCTCAGCAAAATTCGCCAGCCAAAACGGCATGATGCGCCGAAAGAAACTTGGCCCGCTGGCGTAATAGCGGCGCGCTTCTTCAGACAACGGAATATCGATTTGCGTTTTACTGGGATACTGCCCCGGCGGCGAGACTGCATCGCCGCTGGCGAAAACCTGCTGCATGGCGTCGAGCAGCAAGGATTGCAGCGCGGGATCAAGATCGGCGCGGACAATGATCTGCGCCGATGGACCGATCAGATTGGTGTCCTGCGCCGGAACGTCACGCGCCAGATCAATTGCACCTTCCGTCAACTTTGTGCTGACAAGAAAATCATGGTGACGCGCATAGGCTTCCGCGCGATCAAACGAAACCAATTCTATCCCAGGCGTGAGCAATAGCGTCTTCACCCAGTCGGACCGCACATTGCCTGTGATCCAGGCGGCGTCGACCTTCCCTTTTAACAGCGCATCCGCCGCTTCTGATGATCGCATCGGGACAAGCGTGATGTCGTTTTCCGAAAGCCCATTGTCGGACAACAAACGATTCGCAAGACCATGTTTCTCAATCGCCTGATTACCAACCGCGACCCGCTTGCCGATCAGACGCCGGACATCGTCCCCCGCCGGCAAATCGCGACCAAAAATCCAGATCGGCTCAAGAAAGATTGCGCCCAAATTCGTGACCCGCTCCTGACCTTCATTGCCAGGCTTTCCGCTTTGAATAATGGCGGCGTCAATGGCGGCTGGGCCTGTTGCGCGCAAGCGTGCAAACTTGTCCGCCCCCGGCATAGGCACCAGCTGAACCTTCAACCCAGACCGCTCAAGGACCGGTTTCAGCTCCTGCATGGCCTTTGTGTAGGCCCCGCTGCCGGTGCGTCCCACAGCCAGCCGGATCGTAGAAGGCGGCGCTGCGAAATACCAAACGGCGGCGACGATCGCCACGACCGAAATCAGCGTTCCAAACGCGATCAAGACCCGCACGAGCTTCACTCCGGCCCCCTATTGAACGGAAAGAGCTTAAATCCCCAAACGGCCCATAGCACGGGCGCCAACGGGGAGCCTATCGCTTTCGGCTGATCGAGCCGCTCGCCGGCAGGGTTCGCAAAACTCTCAGCAAAGCTTCAAAATCGGCAGGCGGCGGCGCCTCAAAGCGCACCGCTTCTTTGGTCACCGGATGCACAAAACCGAGCACAGCCGCATGCAGCGCTTGGCGGCCAAAGTCCCTCACGGCGTCCCGGGCTGCAATGATGACCTGCCCCTCGCCTTCCGGCTTGAAAGCCCCAGATGCGTTGTAGAGCGCATCCCCCAATACTGGGGCGCCGGCATGCGCCAGATGCGCCCGAATCTGATGCGTACGCCCCGTCTCCAGCGTGCAGAGCGCTAGGCTCGCCGCGGGCGTGCCGGCCGCAGAGCCGGCCTGCGCGCCAAAGATCGCAGCGGTTTCGTAATGCGTGATCGCCTCTTTGCCCGCCGGAGAATCCATGGGCAGTATTTTTACCCGCAAACGATCGGCGCCCGCACGGCCGAGATAGGTCTGAATTGTGCCCGTGCGTGGCCGCAATCCGCCACGCACCAACGCCATATACACGCGCTCAATGTCATGTTTAGCGAAGAGCTTTGCGAGACCCTGATGCGCGCGGTCGGTCTTGGCCGCGACCATCACACCGGACGTATCCATATCCAAGCGATGGACAATGCCGGGACGCGCCACGCCGCCAATGCCCGACAACTGACCCGCGCAATGGTGCAATAAGGCATTGACCAGCGTCCCGTCCGGATGCCCCGGTCCGGGATGCACGGAAAAATGCGGTGGTTTGTTCAAGACGATCAAATGTTCGTCTTCAAACAGAACATCAAGCGGGATGTTTTGCGGGATAGGGGACGCTTCTTCTGGCGGCGGAATGGAGATCGAGTATTCGGCGCCGGCGCGCACCTTGTGTTTGACGTCCGTCACCGCGGCGCCCTCGAGCTTGACGGCCCCCTCTTCGATCAGCGCCTGCACCCGCGTCCGCGACACATCCGCCAACGCGACCGCAATCCATTTGTCCAGCCGCTCACCCGCCGCCTCAGGCGGCGCAGAGAAACGGCGAAGTTCTTGGAAACTATAGTCTTCGTCTTCAGACATACGCGCCCATTCAGCGTCGGAATCGACGAATTTTTTTGAAGCACCGCCGCCATATCGCATCGCGGCAGGCGCCGCAAGGAACGCGCTTCATTGATCTATGCCGCAAGGCGGATACAGTGTTCGAATAAAGAATAAAGGGAGGGACAAATGTCCGCATGGACTCAAAGCGAGCCCAAAAATCTGCTCGCAAGACCGTTCGATCTCGGCCTGATCATCTTTTTCATCCTATCGATGCTCTATGGCTTCCTAATCAGTCTGCCAGAAGCGCTCGGCGTTCCGGTCACAGCCGACAGCCCCTGGCCGCCGATGCGCGGACTACATGATTGGGCTGTCGCACAAGAACCCGGGCACCTTCAAACGCCCGTACCATTGGTGCTTGTGACAAACGCGTTCTTCGACGGTTTCATCCAATCGCCGATATTGATCGCGATTTGCTACGGCCTTTGGAAACAGCGCACCTGGGTCATTCCGTTAGGCTTGTTCTATGCCGGCGCGTCCGTGTTGAATATGTCGTTCTATTTTACACAAACATTCCTCGGCGGATTCCCGCCGACAAACCTCGCTGTCTATCTGCCGTTCAATCTGCCTTGGCTGATTGGCCCAGCGCTCCTGGCCGTCCGCCTATGGGGCGGCAAGGTCTGACTCAATGCATCTGAAAAAGGCGCGCCCATGAGAGCGCGCCTTTTTCACTTCAAATCCGATACGTGTGCTTACGCACTCTTGGCGAGATTGCGCAGCACGTAATGCAGGATGCCGCCATTGCGGAAGTAGTCGAGTTCGTTTTCGGTATCGATCCGGCAACGGACATTGATCGTCCGCTTGGCGCCGTCCGCCGACACTATATCGACCGCCACGGTTTGGCGCGGCTGCAGCGACGCAACGCCCGAAATGCTGACTTGCTCGGAACCGCTCAAGCCCAAGCTCTTCCAGCTTTCAGCGCCTTCGAATTGCAGCGGCAGAACGCCCATACCGATCAGGTTCGAGCGGTGAATACGCTCAAAGCTTTCGGAAATGACCGCACGCACGCCTAAGAGACGCGTACCTTTCGCCGCCCAATCGCGTGAGGAGCCCGTGCCGTATTCCTTGCCGGCAAACACAATTAGCGGCGTGCTCTTCTGCGCATAGCGCATCGCGGCGTCATAGATCGGCAACACTTCGCCCGTCGGGATGAACTTCGTCACGCCGCCTTCAATGCCCGGCGTCATCGCATTTTTGATGCGGATGTTCGCGAAGGTGCCGCGCATCATAATTTCATGATTGCCGCGGCGGGCGCCGTAAGAATTGAAGTCCGTCTTTGGAATATTGCGTTCAGCCAAATAGGCGCCAGCCGGGCTCGACGCCTTGATGTCGCCGGCAGGGCTGATGTGGTCCGTCGTGATGGAATCGCCGAACAGCGCCAGCACGTTGGCGGATGCGATGTCCGTCAGCGGCGCAGGCGTCATCGAAATGCCTTCGAAATAGGGCGGATGCTTCACATAGGTGGACTTTTCGTCCCAATTATAGGTCTCGCCGCCCGTGACGCCGATCGCCTGCCAGTTCGGATCGCCCTTAAACACGTCTGCGTAGCGCTTCGCGAACGCCGCCGGAGTCACGAAGGAACGCACAGCCTCCGACACTTCCATATTGGTTGGCCAGATCTCCGACAGCATGACCGGCTTGCCGTCCTTCGACGTGCCAACAGGCTGCGTCGTGAGGTCGATATTCATCGAACCCGCCAACGCATAGGCGACGACCAGCGGCGGCGACGCGAGATAATTCGCCTTCACATCCGGGTTCACGCGGCCTTCGAAATTGCGGTTGCCCGACAAAACCGACACGGCGACCAAATCGCCCTCATTGACGGCCTTCGACACCTTTTCAGGCAGCGGACCGGAATTGCCGATGCAGGTTGTGCAGCCATAACCGACGAGGTTGAAGCCCAGCGCATCGAGATCCTTGTCGAGGCCGGAGAGCTCTAGATATTCCGTCACGACTTGGCTGCCCGGCGCGAGCGACGTCTTCACCCACGGCTTCACCGACAGACCTCTTTCGTGCGCCTTCTTGGCGACAAGACCCGCAGCCAGCATGACCGATGGATTGGACGTGTTCGTGCACGACGTGATGGCGGCGATGACGACATCGCCATGGCTCACCGAATAGTTTTCACCGGCGACTTGAACTTTCTTATCGACATCGGCGGCTTTGCCGAACTCACCCGCAAGCGCGGCTTGGAAGCCGGACGCTGCATTGGTCAAAGGCACGCGGTCTTGTGGACGCTTCGGACCGGCAAGGCTCGGCACAACGTCCGCAAGATTGAGTTCGAGCGAGTCTGTGAAAACGGGCTCCGGCGCGGCCGGGTCGAACCACATGCCCTGCGCCTTGCAATATTCTTCAACCAGTGCGCAGCGATCGGCGGAACGGCCCGTCGACTTCAAGAAACGGATGGTTTCGCCGTCGATCGGGAAGAAGCCGCAAGTCGCGCCGTATTCCGGCGCCATGTTCGCAATCGTAGCGCGGTCTTCCAGCGGCAACGTCGCGACGCCCGAACCGAAAAACTCGACGAATTTGCCAACCACACCCTTTTTCCGGAGCATTTGGGTGACGGTCAGCACAAGGTCGGTCGCCGTGGCGCCTTCCTTCAGCTTACCGATAAGACGCAAGCCGATGACTTCGGGGATCAGCATCGAGATCGGCTGGCCCAACATGGCCGCTTCCGCTTCGATCCCGCCGACGCCCCAGCCCAAAACGCCAAGTCCATTGATCATGGTGGTGTGGCTGTCGGTGCCGACCACCGAATCTGGATACGCGACGACGTCGGAGCCGTCTTCGCCTGTCCAAACCGCCTGCGCCAGATATTCCAAGTTCACCTGATGGCAGATGCCGGTGCCCGGCGGCACAACGCGAAAATTACGGAACGCGGTCTGGCCCCAACGCAAAAATTGGTAGCGCTCGAGATTGCGCTCATATTCCAGCGCAACGTTTTTGCCGTAAGCGGCGGCGTCGCCGAAATTATCGACCATGACCGAGTGGTCGATAACCAGATCGACCGGAGTCAGTGGATTGATTTTTTGAGGGTTTCCGCCCAACTTGGTCATCGCGTCACGCATCGCGGCGAGGTCGACCACGGCTGGAACGCCGGTGAAGTCCTGCATGAGCACGCGCGACGGAGAGAACGCAATTTCCTGGTCGGCCTTGCCCTTGTTTTCAAGGAACGAACGGACCGCCTGAATGTCTTCCTTCTTCACTGCCCAGCCATCTTCAGTGCGCAGCAGATTCTCCAATAAAATCTTCTGCGTAATCGGCAGACCGTCGATCGAACCCAAGCCGTTTTTCGCCGCATCAGGCAGGCTGTAATAAACGTATTGCTTGCCGCCGGCCGAGAGGGTCCGGCGGGATTTGAAGGTGTCGAGCGACGCCATTACGTCTTCCTTAGGTCAGTGGACGGCGCGAAACCGCGCCATAAAGAATGAGACGGGGGGTGTTCTAAAGAGCTGCGAATAACGCGGCAATTCAAATCCACCTGCATCACGTCAAGCATTGCGAAAAGAATATTGCGAGACGCCAAGCAGAGCACAACTTTGCTTTTCCGCTTTATTTCTTGCTAAACGCTTGCGGCTGGGCGCACCGCAAATCAATTCCTTCCGCTGAGTGGCGATTTCAAACGCCAAAACAGGCTTAGAACATCCACGGCGCGCTGGACCTAGCCGCCAGCTGACGCCAATAAGGTTTCATGAACGATCCAGCGCCCATCCCGGTAGCGAAGGACGCAAAAACCAACAATGCGTTGCGTTTGGAAGTGCGAAGCTTGTCTTGCGCCCGGGGCGGCCGTGCGCTGATCACCGGGCTCAGCTTCAGCGCCAAACCAGGCGAAGCCATCGAAGTACGCGGTCCAAACGGCGTGGGCAAAACCACGCTCTTGCGCGCTTTGGCGGGTTTGGTGCGGCCAGTGGCGGGCGCAGTCAGCCTTCATTTGAAGGATGGGACATTGGCGGCCCCCCGCGGGCAGCATATGCACTTCACCGGGCCCGAACCCGGCGCCCGTTCGGAAGAGACGATCCGCCAAAGCCTGCGGCATTGGGCCGCAATGTGGGGCGCACGCCCTGAAGCGGCGGAAGACGCAATTCATAGGATGACGCTCACCCGCGCCGCCGACCGCGCTGTGCGGCGCTTGTCCAGCGGAGAACGACGGAGACTGAGCCTGGCCCGCTTGTTGTTGCAAGACCGGCCAATCTGGCTACTCGACGAACCCAATTCCGGGCTCGACGCAGCGGGCCGCGCCTTGTGCCACGCACTCATCACAGAACGCCGCGCGACAGGCGGCATTGTGATCGTCGCCACGCACGATCCCGCCAATCTGGACGCGGCCTCCATGATCCGCCTGACGCCTGGAGCGGTGGCGTGAATCAAAGCCACGCCTTCATGGCGGTCGTCGAACGCGAAGCGCGCCTAGCCTGGGCAGGCGGCGGCGGCGCTGCATTGCCCGCGGGATTCTATATTGGAATCGCAACCTTAGTGGCCTTTGGGCTTGGCGCGGCATTGGATTTGGCGCCCAAACTGGCGCCGGCGATCCTGTGGGCGGGCTTATCACTTTCGGTGCTTTTATCCTTGGATCGGTTGTTTGAAGCCGATTTAGAAAGTGGCGCGATCGAGATTTTTCATCTCTCGCCCTTGCCCCTGGATTTGATGATCACCGCAAAAATTACCGGGCTCAGTTTGGGCATTGGCGCGCCTTTGGCGATCGCGGGCGCAGCGGCGGGATTATTATTGGGCTTACCGGCGGAAACCCTGTTTTGGATCGCGATTGAACTTTTGATCGGCGCAATCGCGTTAACGTCGCTCGGCGCCATCGCGGCGGCCTTGGCGGCGGGTTTGCGGCGCTCAAGCCTGCTCGTCGCATTGCTAACACTGCCGCTCTTCGCGCCAGTGGCGATTTTCGGCGCAGCGGCCACTGGATCCGCGCATCTGGGTTTTGCGGCGCCAGGAGCATCCTTGCTACTGGCCATTACGATTTTGGCGGCTATCTTCGCGCCGAAGGCTGCGAGCGCAGCCCTCAGAATGGCTCTGGAATGAACGACACAGCGATCCTTCACCGGTATGCGAACCCTAAGGCATTTTCGGACCTCGCAGCCAATGTCGCGCCCATCGCAGGCTATATAGCGCTCGCGCTGTTCGGGATCGGCCTGCCCTGGAGCCTCCTCTTCGCGCCCGCCGATTATCAGCAGGGCGACACCGCCCGCATCATGTTCGTTCACGTCCCTGCAGCCTGGATGTCGATGTTCGTCTATGCGTGCCTGACTGGGTGCGCGGTCGCGACCTTGGTTTGGCGGCATTTGCTGGCCGAAGCAGCTTTACGCGCCGCCGCGCCGCTTGGCGCAAGTTTCACCGCCGTGGCGCTAATCACCGGCGCGCTTTGGGGCAAGCCAATGTGGGGCGCTTTTTGGGTATGGGATGCGCGCCTGACCTCGGTCCTCGTATTGTTCTTTATTTACCTGGGCATCATGGCGATCTTCTCCGCATTGGAAGAATCCGGCAAAGCCGGCCGCGCCGCCGCTATCCTCACTCTGGTGGGCGCGGTGAACATTCCCATCGTGAAGTTTTCCGTCGATTGGTGGTCAACGCTCCATCAAGGCTCAAGCGTCTTCCGCGCGGATGGACCGAAGATGGCCCCAGAGTTTCTCTATCCACTGCTGATCATGGGCCTCGCTTACATGGCGGTGTTTTTTTGGATGTGGATGATCCGCATCCGAACGCAAATCTTGTTGCGGCGCGCCGCCGCACTGGAGGCCGCGCGATGAGTGCGTTTTTCGCGATGGGCGGCTACGCTGCCTATGTCTGGCCCGCTTACTTCGTTGCAGCGGCGACCATTGGCGGCATGGCCATTCAAACCATCCTGCAATGGCGAGGCGCGCGCGACCGCCTCCGCGCGCTGGAAGGCGACGATACCCGAACGCCGCCCAAAGCATGAAAATCGGACGCATCCTACCGCTTGCCGTGGCCGCCTCCGCGGTGGCGCTCGCCGGCTATGCTCTTCTGCGTGGAAAACTAGAAGCGCCAGACGCCATGATCGGCCAAGCGCCGGCCGCGATCACCCTGTCCGTTTTGTTGGACGGCGCTGTGCAACCCGCATCGAAATTTGCGCCCAAGGGGCCGGTTATCGTGAACTTCTGGGCATCCTGGTGCGCGCCCTGCAAAGTCGAGCAACCCGTTGTGAACGACCTTGCGAAATCTGGAATCGCGCCGGTTTTCGGCGTCGCGTATCGCGATGCCCCGGCCGACGCCGCGGCCTACCTCAAGGAAGAAGGCAATCCCTATGTCGAGGTCCGCATGGATCCCGACGGCCAGGGCGGCTCCAGCTTCGGCATCAAAGGCGTACCGGAAACATTTGTAATCGGGGCCGACGGCAAAATCTTGGCGCGCGTCAGCGGCGCACTGACGCCGGAAATCGTCCGAAACACCATCGGCCCGGCGTTGAAAAACGCCGGGCCGACCGATGCGGACGAAATTTCGTTCTAACGACTAGCGGCCGCGGCGCGCCGCCTTTGGAGCAGCCTTCGCCGGAGCTTTCGCCGGCGCCTTAGAAGCGCGGCCCTTTGCCGCTACCGTGCGACGCGGCGTTAAGGTTGCGCGCGGCGCAGGAGCAGCCCGGCGAGGCGAAGACACGTCTGCATATTGAGCTTCATCGGCGGCTTCAGCGATTTTTTGCAATGTGGCGATAAACGCCTTTTGCTGGGCCTTCGGCACCACGGCCAAAATAGCATTATCGGCCTTAGACACACGTGCGGTGACGCTCGAGAGTAGCGCCTTACCACCAGCAGTGATCGACACTGCATTGGCGCGGGCATCATCTTCAGCACGTTCACGCGCAACCAGACGCTTCATTTCCAAGCGCTTGATCATTTCAGCAAGCGTGGAGCGGTCAACGCCCGTCGCCTTGACGAGATCGGTTTGCGTCTGACCATTGGCGGCCGATAAAGCCTTCAGCACAGCGTACTGACGAAGAGTCAACGCCTCAGCGCCGGTATAATCTTGAGAAAAGCGCTCCGCCGCGAATTGCTGCGCGCGATGCAGAAGGTGGCTGGGAGATTCCTTCAGGCCCCCACGTTCGTTGCGTTTTTGTGCGGCCATTTGCGCCATGCCCCGTAATCTAAAAGTTGCAGATAAAAGTCTTAAACGTCCGTCCTGTGAATTTTCGTCTCAGGGCGGACACCAAAATTCGCTCAACGCCTTACTAGCGACTATCACCGCCATTTCCGACTGGTTTCTCCAATCGAGCGCAGCGCTGTTTACGCAACACATCTGTGTCATTGAAAAGGCGGAGAACAAATCGCTGTGTCTGTAAAAGCCAAAATTTGCCCGATGATCAACAGTTCAATTGAATTTTTCTGCGATTGCTGAATAGCACCTTGAAAAACGTCCACGGACAATCATCCGGACGTACCGAGCAAAGACGCGATTAGGGACTAAACTAGCTTAAAGGAGGACTCTCGCTCTCATCCAAGCTGGCGCGATACATAGGGTCCTTCATGAGCAAGGGCAATTGCGCCAAAGCAAAAAGCACCGTGATCGGAAGGACTCCCCAAAATTTAAAGTTCGCCCAAAATGCTTCTGAATAGTTCCGCCAAATGAATTCATTCAATCCGGCGAGGAACAAGAAGAACAGACCCCAGCGAATAGCCAACGCCTTCCAGGATTCGTCCGTCAAAGTGAAAGCGACGCCGAACAGTAATTTCCAAATGTTTCGCCGCACGGCCAGGCCGCCGAAAATTGCGAATGCCCATAGACAATTGATGATTGTGGGTTTGATCTTGATAAAGATCGGATCGCGCAAATAAAGCGTCAGTCCGCCAAACACAACCACGATCACGGCGCTGATCGCGAGCATCGGCGGTATACGCCGCTCTTTTCCCCAAGCAACACCTATTGCAATAAGCGTAGTGGCGATAAAAATAGCCGTCGCGATAAAAATCGCCTGATCCGGCATGGTTCGATGAGCAATATTATAGCTAATCATAAAGATCGCGATCGGACCCATTTCAATCGCGAGCTTCAAACCTTGTCCTAAGGTTGTGGTCTTGCTCTTTGGCGGCGCCGCAGCGACGGGTCTTTCAGAGTGATCAGACATTCAATCCCACCAATGCATGTGCGAAGGCATCTGCGTCGAAGGGTTGTAAATCCTCCGCCGACTCGCCCACTCCGATAAAATAGATCGGCAAAGCATGCTGGGAAGCCAGCGCCACCAAAACCCCGCCTTTCGCCGTGCCGTCGAGCTTGGTCATCACCACGCCGGTAATCCCTACTGCGGAGCGAAATGCTTCTGTTTGCGACAGGGCATTTTGACCCACAGTTGCGTCGAGCACCAAGATCGCCTCATGCGGCGCGGTATCGTCGAGCTTACGGATAACCCGCGTGATCTTATTCAGCTCCACCATCAATTCAGATTTATTCTGCAAACGTCCCGCCGTATCGATCAGTAACACGTCAGATCCATTAGCCTTCGCCCGCTGCAGCGCCTCAAAGGCGAGGCCGGCAGCGTCCGAGCCTTGTTCCTTCGAGATGAAGTCAGCACCCGCACGATCTGCCCACACCTTCAATTGTTCGACCGCAGCGGCCCGGAACGTATCGCCAGCGGCGATCGTCACTTTCTTGCCTTCCGCTGACAATTTGGCGGCGATCTTCCCGATGGTCGTAGTCTTGCCCGAGCCGTTTACGCCAACGAAAAGCAAAACGCGTGGGGCGGGGCCGTCAAGATCAAGAACGGCCATGCGTGGGCGTAACGCGCTAGCGACTTCGCGCGCCAAGACTTGTTTGATCTCTTCATCGCTGACTTCACGGCCCACGCGCTCAGAACGGAGCGCCTCCACGATCCGCCCGGACGGTCCGACCCCCAAATCGGCGGCGATCAATAATTCTTCGAGTTCCTCAAGCGTCGCCTCATCAAGCTTCTTTTTGACGAAAACGCTGGTGACCTGCTCCGAAAGACGTGAAGAGCTTTTGCCGAGACCTTTGAACAACCGGCCGAAGAGATTGGATTTCTCCTCCGGGGCCGCTTCGGGCGCACTGGGCTTTCCACCATCTTTCTTGTTGAACCAATTCATACTGGGGTCGCGCTTACGTAATGATCATGGGCAGCGTCAATGTGCATTCGCACGAGGCCCGTCTGCATAGCGCCCTTAAAATGCACTGGTGTGAAGTCCGGCAGACGACCGACGCCCTCACGCTCAACCAGCACATCTTTTGTCCCGCCAACCCGTGACAGACAGTGCCGCGCCAGCATCTCCCCACCCTTCGCCCGCAATCGCGCCGCACGTGCTTTGATCACAGAACCAGACACCGCCGGCATGCGCGCGGCAGGCGTGCCCACGCGGGCGCTGAAAGGAAAGACATGCAGAAAAGCCAAACCGCACCGCTCGACGTGGCGCAGCGTATTTTGCGAGGCCTCTTCGGTTTCGGTGGGAAACCCGGCGATAAGATCTGCACCAAAAGCGATGTCGGGCCGCGCTTCACGCAGGCGCGCACAAAGATCTTCTGCCTGCGCGGTAAGATGCCTTCGCTTCATCCGCTTCAGAATCAGATCGTCGCCAGCCTGTAAAGATAGGTGCAAATGCGGTGCAAGGCGCTCTTCGCCCGCAAACAAGCGCACCAAATCATCATCCACTTCGCTGGCGTCGAGTGAAGAAAGCCGCAAGCGCGACAGTTCCGGAACCAACGTCAAAATCCGGCGCACCAGATCGGAGAAAGGCGGCCGCCCCGGCAGATCGCCGCCCCAGGACGTCAGATCGACGCCCGAAAGCACAACTTCGTGTACACCATTGGACGTCAGGCGCCGCACCTGCGCCACAACGTCGCCCGCCGGCGCAGACCGCGATGGTCCGCGCCCGAAGGGAATGATGCAAAAGGTGCAGCGATGGTCGCAGCCATTCTGCACTTCGACATAAGCGCGCGCCCGGCCATCCAACCCATCAATGAGATGCCCAGCCGTCTCTCGCGCAGATTGGATATCATTGACGCGAACGCGCGTTTCAATCGTCAGCCCTTCGGGACGCAATGCCCGCCAGCTCTCGGCCTGCATCTTTTCCTGATTGCCGAGCACCACATCAACCTCCGGCATTGCCGCGAAGGCTTGGGGATCAATCTGCGCCGCGCAACCGGTGACGATCACAGACGCGCCTGGATTATCACGCCGCGCGCGACGGATCGCCTGACGCGCCTGACGCACGGCTTCGTTTGTCACTGCGCATGTGTTCACGATCACAGCATTGCTGGCGCCGCCCTCCGCCGCCAGCCTACGCATGGCTTCGGATTCGTATGCATTCAGCCGGCACCCCATGGTGACGATACGCACGCCGTCCGAGACATCGCCATCACTGCCAACCAAAGAAGATTCCGGCGCTTGCGCCAGTTCGGCTTCGGGCATGTCAGGCCGCCGCCAGCGCGATAGAGCCTTCGCGCTCCAGTTCAATCGGCCCGGCCATGATGACGTGATCATCCTCGGCGCGCCACTCGATGGTCAGTTCGCCGCCATCCATCACCATGACCGCCTTGCGATCCAAAAGACCACGCCGCACGCCCGCCACCAAAGCGGCGCAAGCGCCCGTCCCACAGGCCAGCGTCAAGCCTGCGCTGCGCTCCCAGACGCGCAAGCGCACGCGATCACGCGCGATGATCTGCGCGAAGCCGACATTCACCCTCTCTGGAAACAACGGATGATTCTCAACCATAGGCCCGATGGCGGGAATATTGATGGCGTTCACATCATCGACGAAAAACACGCAATGCGGATTGCCCATCGAAACTGCGCCGGGCGTATGCAGGATTGGCGCACCGAGCGGCCCGATCTCAAGTTCTAGACGGCGCGTGTCCAATTTTTCCGCGAGCGGAATTTGCGTCCAGTCGAGACGCGGTTCACCCATATCGACCGACACCTGCATTGGTCCGGTGCGCCAGGCCTTGAGCAAACCGGCTTCCGTTTCGACCACCGCTACATCGCCATGCTGCTCTTCCATCAGGAGCCATGCGGCGCAGCGCGTAGCGTTCCCACAGGCGCCGACTTCGCCGCCATCCGCATTCCAAATGCGCATGAACACATCCGCGCCAGGCGACCGGCCGGGCTCAAGCCCAATAATTTGATCCGCGCCCGCATTGTTCGGGCCGCCTCGCGCAGAGTCCGCCGCCGAGCCGATCTGCGCGGGCGCAAGGGACAGCGTGCCCGGACGCGCGTCCAGCATCGCAAAGCGGTTCCCGCAGCCATTCATTTGCAAAAGGCGCATAAACTAAATCCTAGAATCCCTCCCGACAACGCTGACTCAAGCGGTCGCATAAGAAGAGCTCTCATCAAAAACGCAAACATGTTATCCAGATTTGAATGCTGGACTCAAATCTGGGACGGGTCTTTAGAGTTCATATGTGCCTTCGCTTACCCTCTGGCAATCGCCCAAAGGGCTTGCCCATCCAACGTCGCAGGCTGCTTTAGGCGCTTTTCAAAAAATTGCTGGCGCAACGTTCAAAGAGTGTGGCTATGGCCGTCAGTTTCGCGCAAGAGAGCAGAAATCCTAAATGGGCGAATGCATGGTTAAGTTCGATGGGGCGACGCTGTTGCGCGCCGGCGCAGGTCTCCTAACCGCTTTTCTGACCGGACTCATCGGCTGGGCCTTCGGCGCCGGTCAGTTTATGCCCGAGTTTGAGGTCATTTCGACCCTTGTCTGGGGGAAACAACTAATCGGCGATCTCTATGTCGGCATTGTTTTGATGTCGGTGTTTATTTTTTTGATCGAGCGGAACTGGCTCAGAGCCTTGCTCTGGGCGGCGCCAATTTTCGTGCTCGGCAATTTATGGGCGGCCCTTTGGGTTACGTGGCGCGCGCCGGAGATTTTGCGCCGCCTTAAGGGCGCTTGAAGTCGAATACTTCCAGCGGCGCGAAGCCAAACCGCGCCAAAGCAGGCTCTAACGCCGCGACATTGGCGCCGCTCGTGAGAATGGCCGGCCCATCCTTCAATGGTCCATGATCCAAATTGCGATCGGCCCCCAACAATGTTTTCACGCGCCGCGCTATGGCGGCGCCGGAATCAATAAAAACCACCCCCGGCGGCGAGACCGCCGCCAATTCCTCCGCCAGCAGCGGAAAGTGCGTGCAGGCCAGAACCACGACATCGATGCGATCGCCATGGGGTTGGGCATACAATGGCGCAATAGCAGCCCGCACGGCGTCCAACGATATGGACTCGCCCCGCATTTTTGCCTCGGCGAGGCTTACCAGCTCCACGCTGCCATGCCGGACGCAGACGCAATCCGCCGCAAATTCGTCGATCAGATCTTGGGTGTAGGTCCGGCGCACAGTGCCCGGCGTCCCGAGCAAACCAATCACCTTGGTATGGGTAAGCGCCGCCGCCGGTTTAATGGCCGGAACTGTGCCGACGATCTGCGCCTTCAGCGCCTCCCGCACCGCCGGTAAAACCACTGTACTGGCGGTGTTGCACGCAATAACGACGATCTCAGGGTGAAACCGCGCCTCCAATTCGGCCAGCAAGGCCGGCACCCGGTCGATCAATTGCGCCTCGGCTTTCTCGCCGTAAGGCAAAAAAGCGTGGTCGGAAGCATAAACAAGCCGGACGCCCGGCAGCAATTTGCGAATCTCTGCCGCCACGGACAGACCACCCACGCCGGAATCGAACGTTAAAACGGTCGGTGGATTGGACGCGGGAAGTGAATCTTGAATTGGCGGCATCGCCGCCGCTTGTAGAAGACACCGGCCCACTGCTCAACCGACGCTCCTGCGGTTCGCTTGCGGAAAACCTCTTCGCAAGAGCCTTTAATCGATCACGCGCACTGCTTCAGCGCGCCGCGTTGCAGGGCTCGCGCTAAACGGGTTTTTCTCATGCGACGGTCGCTGGACAAAGCGCACAGAGGCAGCCATTAAACGCACTGAATTGGGGCTTTGTTTAACTTACTTTATATATTTCAGAGATTTGTGCGTACTATCTCGGGCGCGCCACGCCTTTTGCATTAGGCAATTCCACACGTGCGCGTGAGAAAATGAAGGACAAATTTTGGGCTTTTTCAGTCGCAAAAATTCTGGACCTGACGGCGCGTATGTCATCGGCGCCGAGCCTTGGGCCGTGGCCCTTTGCGTCGCGTTAAAAAAGGCCGGCATATCGACTCTGCTTGTCGATCCCGATCACGTCCGCGCCCATGTCGCGCGCTTGGAAGGCGCGGATGCGGAACATGTTCAACCTTTGGGCGTCGACGCTAAGGCTATCCTCAAAGAAATGAACGGACGTTATGTCGTGGTCGCCGCCATTGACGGCCGCTACGCCAATTTGCTTGCACGCCACTATCTTCGCGCGCTCCCGCCCAAACGCGTGTTGGACGCGTCACTGCACCGTCCAGATCCGGATCCGGCGCAACGCTTCCTTGGCAATGAGTGGACCGGCGAGAAGCTGCAAGACGCTTGGAAGGGCGGCTGGCGGTTCGACATTCTGCCCGAATGCACCGGCAAAATGTTGCGTGCTCATCGGAAATCCCATCCCGGCGCTGAAGTAGCGGCGCAAATTGACGCCAAAGGCGAGCTTACGCTCGCCACTGATCGTAAAAAACTAAAGACCAGCGGCAAGCGCACGCTCGTGATGTTTAGCCCGCCGGAAAAAGACCGACTGACATCAGAGCCTGGCCGTTTTCTCTGAGCCACTTCTTGGCCCAAGACGGATCGCCATAGGTCGCCTTCACATGCGCCCAGAAGCGGGGCGAGTGATTCATTTCACGCAGATGCGCGACCTCATGTGCGGCCACATAATCCAGAACTTTCGCCGGCGCCAAAATCAGCCGCCAAGTAAAGGCCAGCTTGCCGTCCGGCGCGCACGAGCCGTAGCGGCTGGCCATGTCCTTGATCGTGATTTTCTTTGGGCTGACGTTCAAACGGACTGCATGACGCGCCACCGCGCGATCCAGGTCCTTTTCCGCCTCGTCCCGCAGCGCAAGCTTCACGCGGCTGGCGAACGCCCCTTCGGGCGCAGCGACCTCCAGGCGATACGGTTCGCCTAAAAAGCGTGTACCTTTCACCCGGCTATGCACCAACCGACAGGCTTGGCCCCGGACGGTAATGAAGCAACCGGGCTCCAAAGGCGTGGCTGGCGGCAAGGACTTAAGCCCCGCCGCGATCCAATCCACCCGTTCCGCTGCAAAAGCTGCAGCCTTTTCAAGGTCCCGCTCCCTGGGCGCCACTGCGATTGGTGCGCGCGATTTGGGATCGATCTTGACGGAAATTCGTGTCGCACGTGGGTTAACGACAAGCCGCACAACGGTTTTTCCGCCATCCGGCAAGCGCAACGTCATTCTTTCTCGGGGCCCGCGATTCAACTGATTTGACCTAGTGTCCATCGCGCCCTCTGTCCCGAGGTCGCTAGTGAAGACACCCAAATTTGGTAAAATCAGGGCTGGGCCGCAAGGTCGGGCGCTTGCAGAGGGAAGTTCGCCCCCCTGATATCCCAAGCGGCGTTTGACTCTTTTGTTAACCTTAGCAGGACTGAACCAATCGGCGACAGAATCTCCGAACAAAGTCAATTGGTTGAAGTATTTTTGCGACATTGTCAGTGCTCAGAAACCTGCAATTTGGCTAAACTGAACACAATCCCCCGCGAGGCCCGATTTAGGGCCTCGCGCGAAAGGCGCGTTCCGCTTTCAGATCGAACCTGTCGCCGGTAAATTTTGTAATAATGGGCGCAATTTCAGTGATAAAGCGCTTGCCCGAAAACACGCCGTAATGGCCCACTTTCGGATGCACATGAAGCAGGCGCTCGGACTTCGGAATGTTGACGCACATCTTATGCGCGGCCTGCGTTTGGCCAACGCCGGAAATGTCGTCGCGCTCTCCCTCGATTGTCAGTAGGCCGACTTTCGTAATGGCGGCCGGGTCCACAATTCGGCCGGAGCGAACCATCACCCCGTCGGCCAGGCGATGCTCTTTGAACACCTCCTGGATGGTCTCAAGGTAGAACTCCGCCGGCATATCGAGCACCGAAAGATACTCGTCATAAAACTCGCGGTGCTTTTGAGCGCTATCATCGTCGCCCTCAACGAGGTTTTCGAAGAAGCTCCAATGCGCGTCTGTGTGACGCTCAAGATTCATATTCATGAAGCTCGCAAGCTGCACGAAGCCTGGATAGACGCGCCGGAACATGCCGGTATAAGGCGGCGGCGTCGTGTGGATCATATTGCTCTCAAACCAGCGCATTTTCTTAGTTTCAGCCAGTCGATTGGCTTGCGTAGGCGACTGGCGCGCATCAATCGGTGAGCCCAAAAACGCCATCGTGCGCGGCAGGTTCGGATCATTATCCTCCGACATCAGCGCAATCACGGCGAGCACAATCGGACCAGGCTGACAGACCGCGACCACGTTCGCGTTCGGCCCGACCACGCCAATCATGCGGCGCACAACCTCCGAATATTCATCAAGGCCAAAGCGACCAAGGCCGGCCGGGACCAAGCGCGCATCCGTCCAATCGGTGATGTAAACATCATGGGTCGGGAGGAACGCTTCGACCGTCCCGCGCAACAAGGTTGCGTAATGGCCTGACAACGGCGCTACAATCAGCATGCGCGGATCGGGCTCATCATGCTGCCGGTTTTCGGCGGCGCGCGCACGGGCAAACGCTTTTTCATCGCGCTTGAAATGCAAAAGCGTGCACCAGGTTTCTTCAGCAGCTTTTTCGATCAGGATCGGCACGGAAACACCCGTGATCTCGGTCTGCATCTCGCCCCATTCGGGCTTGCCGTAATTTCGGGTGATCGCCTCGAAAACATCGGCTGCGGCTGCAGCTTGCCGGCCAAATTCGGTGCCCGCGAACGGATTGAGGGGTGATTTCCAGAATTGCGACTGCAGATTCACGCCGGCGCGCAAGGGCAGAAACGCGGCCCGTTGCATCTCGTAAAGCGTATAAAGCATTGCCTGTCAGATCCTTAGGTCAAATCTTCAGGGCAATTGACCCTCTATTCGGCAGTGGATGCATCTGGAAGCGCATCATCACCGCGAGCTGTTAAATCTTCACTTCAACGCGGGGAGACAAGGAGGGTTTCACAACTATGCAAGACTTTTTGCAGTTCTTAATCGACGGATTGGTTCAAAATCATCTGTCTTAGTGCCGGATTCAGTTCAGACCATGAGCAGCGCTACGCACAAGACAAAGACACGCCACAATCCGGACTAGACGATTACTATAGAATATTTTTAATTTGGGGCGCTAATCGCGCTTCAAACCGAAATTTATCTAGCCGATACTATACGGAATATCATGCCCTCACTCGAAACATACGCTGCACCAGCGCGGCGCCGCTTTGCCGCGGGCCGGCGCGGTATGGAAGTGGCGCAAGACCGCTTACAATCTTTTTTTTAGAGCCCGCAGAAGACAGCCGACGCCCGCATGAACGTTGTCGCAGATCCCACAATTCAGCCGCCCGTCGCCACCCGGCGCGGCGGCGTCCGCATGCGCACCTTGGTCCGCATCCGTTGGATCGCGATCGCGGGACAGAGCGCGGCCGTTTTGTTCGTGCGATTTGTACTGGGCTTTGAAACGCCCATGGCGATTTGCGTCGCGCTTATCGGCGCCAGCATTCTTTTGAACCTCGGCCTCACCGGACTCTTAACGCGCCAGCGCATGGCGACTCCTTGGGAAGCCACGATCCAATTGGCCTTCGACATTATTCAATTGTCGCTGCTGGTTGGATTCACCGGCGGCATTATCAATCCGTTCGTGATGTTTCTGATCGCACCCACGACAGTCGCGGCGGCGGCGCTGCCGCCCAAAAACACCGCGCTATTGTCCGGTCTGACGCTGATTTGCGCCTGTATTCTCACCGTATCTGCCGCGCCCTTACCGTGGTTTCCCGGCAATCCGCTCGATCTACCGCCTTTATATCGGTTAGGTTTGCTCACGGCCGTCATCACAGGTGTTGGCTTCAACATCCTTTATGCTTGGCGCGTTTCGATCGAAGAGGACCGCTTGCGCATGGCGCTTGCCGCCGCGGAAGCGGTGTTGGCGCGTGAACAACGAATTGCCGCCTTAGGCGGCCTCGCCGCCGCCGCCGCGCACGAATTGGGCACACCGCTGGCGACCATTCAGATTACGGCGAAGGAGATGGTCAAGGACCTGCCAAAGGACACGCCTGCCGCCGAAGACGCCCAATTGATCCTCAGCCAAGCGCAGCGCTGCCGCGATATTCTGAAATCCCTGTCTTCGGGCGAAGCGGTCCGCGACCGCATGCACGAACGCATGTCTTTGGATGCATTGCTGCATGAAGCCGCCGGACCCCACGCTCTTCCCGGCGTCGAACTGAGCGTCAATGTCAGCGCAGGAGACCCCGATGCAGCGAACCCGCCCGTTTTGACGCGCCGTCAGGAAATCGTGCACGCACTGGGCGCCTTTATCGAGAACGCGGCGTCTTTTGCAGAAAGCCGGGTCGACGTGAACGCTGTCTGGAGCAATCGCGAGATCACAGTTCTGGTGCTCGATGACGGGCCGGGCTTTTCCGAAATGGCCCTGGCGCACCTGGGAGAGCCCTATATCTCCCAGCGCGAGCCGGATTCCGGCGGCGGCTTAGGCCTAGGTTTCTTCATAGCCAAAACCTTGGTTGAGCGCTCGGGCGGCCGGGTTTCATTCGACAATCGTGCTTTACCCGCCCGCGGGGCAATGGTGCGGGCAACTTGGCCGCGGGCGGCGCTTGAGGCTTCGATCTCCGGATAGCGAGAATTAGATCGAAAACTGTGGCGCTTGACCAACGCCGACGTGCGACAATTTGCGCTGGAACAGATTGGCGCACACCGCCCCATTTTATAAGCACGGCGGCAAAAAAGGGCCGAAGGCGGAAAAATGATGACCGAAGCGATTGATGCCGAACACGCAGTTTACGCCCTTCCGGTGGACGTCTCTCTTTTGTTGCTGGATGACGACGCCGCCTTGCGCACCCGGCTTGGCCGGGCGCTGGAAAAGCGCGGCTTTAGCGTCACCATGGCGGCCAGCGTCGCAGAAGCGCTCGACGCGATCCGCGCTGCGCAGCCAGCCTTTGCGGTGCTCGATCTGCGATTGGAAGATGGCGACAGCCTGAGCGTCGTTGAAGAACTCCGCAAGCGCCGTCCGGACTCCAAAGTCGTGATCATGACGGGCTACGGCAATATCGCCACCGCCGTCGCAGCGGTGAAAGCCGGGGCGGTGGATTACCTCTCCAAGCCTGCCGACGCCGACGATGTCGTGAAGGCGCTGCTCACCGAAGGCGCCCGCAAGCCTGCGCCGCCGGAAAATCCGATGTCCGCCGACCGGGTTCGTTGGGAGCACATCCAGCGCGTGTTCGAATTGTGCAATCACAATGTTTCGGAAACCGCTCGGCGCCTAAACATGCACCGCCGGACCCTCCAACGGATTCTGGCCAAGCGGGCGCCCAAATAATACAAGACGGCGGCCGCCTATCGGAGACCGCCATGCGCATCGACAAATCCGCTGAAAGCGTCCCTAAGGCGGCGCCGGATCAATTCCGAAAATCGCGCAAGGCCAGTATCGGCGGGATCATGCGGCAGATCCTGATTGTAGCGACTGTCCTCGGGCTCGGACTCATCGCCTATCGGGGCTATCGCGCCAACCAAGCGACGAACGCAGCGATTGCGGAACTCACGCGCTTGTCCAACAGCCGCAATTTAATTGACGCTGTCGTCGCGCAAAATGGGGATTCGTACCGCTTGAAACAAAACGACATCGCCGCACTCGACCGGCAATACCAAGCCGACATGAAGACCAAAACCGGCATCGCGAACGAGTTTTGGGCGCGACCCGCCTCGCAAATGCTAAGAGATTACACCGAGGGCGCGCAGGATCGCATTGTGCTGATCATGCTAATGGACAGAAGTGGCCTGAATGTCGCGGGCAGCCGTCTTACCCACGATTACTGGCAGGGCGACGAAGAGAAATTCACGCAAACCCTGCCATTGGGGCCCGGGGCAGTACACTGGGGTCGCGCCGAACGCGATGACGTCACGGGCCGGGTGATGCATGTTGTTGCACGCACAATCACCGATCCGAAGACCGGCGAGCCGATCGGCGCCATCGCCATCGGTTACGACAAGCTCTCTCTCAATCGCTAAAGTAAAGCGTCGAGACTCAGCATCGCCAACCGTTCGGCGCCAAGCCGCGCCAAATATAGCGTCACGGCCTTTCGCCGCGCCGGCGCCAACGGCGCGACATTAGCGGGCCGGTAAACGGCGCCTCCAAATTTGTCGGCGAGAATAATGCCCGGCGCAACGCCGTCTTCGGACGGATGCACCAACAGATCGAGCGGGAAGTCCGGCGGCACCGCGAAATAAAAGCGATCGCAGAATTCATCGTAATCAGTCCACTTAAGATCGACGGCAAAATCCGCGACGCAGGATTTCACTTCGATGATCACGATCTGGCCCTTTGAATTCACACCACAAACGTCTGCGCGCCGTCCATTTGCCAGCGAAACCTCCAAGAGCGGGGAATAGCCCAGATCCAGACAAGCACGCATGGCGCCGCGCGTGACGGCGGCGGTGACGGCTGGACGGGCAAAGGGCTCGGGAAAGTTCAACTCAAAAGCTCCGGCCCCCATTTTTGACCGGATATGCAAGAACACAAGCCCGAAACTGTCGCAACGCTGCGATGCGGCGCTGGAGCATTTCAAGGAAATGGGAACCGATTTCCAATGCGAAAACGCTCTCAAATAAAACTTAAAGCGCTTTCGAACGCAAAACCGGCTCTGATTGTTGCTGAAGACGCCCTAGCGCCCGTCGTGCACTATGACCGACATCAGGACAAGGCGCGCGCCTTTTTGACCCAATGCCTTATCGGCGGCATCTTGCAGCATTGCCTTGATGCGGTCAGCGTCGGGTACAGCACCCGGACGCTGAAAGACCGCCACATAACGCGTCAGCGCTTCGCGCATAGCGTCGCGGAGTACTGGCGCCATTGCAGACGCCTTAGAGCGAAGTTTTTCGTCGGGAATCTCAAAGCCGCCATCAACCTGCAACAGCCCCGTCGGGCGCAAACCATTGGTCAACGTTGCGCTGACCGGCGCCGCGGCGACATAGACTTTCGATGCGGTGCCGCGCTTTTGAACGGTCTCGGCGTCGACCGTAGCCTTCGACTTGTCGCCGCCGCCGGCGGCGTACGCCGCAGAGGCAAATGTGAAGGCGATCGCTGCAAGAAAAAGACTGCGCATGACTCGCAGATTGCGAAAAGCTAGTTAAGGATGCTTTACACTTGCGGTCTCAGCGCAATTCTACGGCGTTACGCAGGCAGCGTCCGCACACGCCACAACGCCATGGCCATCCTCTCGATACCATTTCCGCGACGCAGTTTCGGCCGCATCTGCACCGCACGAAACATAATAGATTCCCGGCTTCTCAACAGTGCTCGGTGATTGAACGCCGCCGCCTGTCACTTCCATGCAAGCGCCTGTTTGCACCGCTTCAAACGCTGCGAGCCACAAGGCGGAACGATCGCTGGCGTTTAGATCGGTTGCATCCTGCGTCGGTAGCCCTGTTATCCGCCGCACCACACGCTCGGACCCGACCACAACTTCTCCGGGCTTCCAGTCCCGCGCCGTTTTCGAAGTCTGGCTCAGCCGGTACGCCGTAAATCCGCTCAAAGCGACCAACGCCGCGAGCGCGCTCAGCACGACCACCCGCACTTTGCCGACCTTCGACGCGCCGGGCCCAGCCTTATGTCCCTCTCGCTTCGCCAAAACAGCCTGCCTCGGATGCGCTGTAGAATAAGACGCACGTTAAAGCAGAAAATTGAATCAGGCGCTATTGAGGAAGACGGCGGACATTCATCCTCTTCACCCTGAACCGGAAGGATGGTGGAGCTGAGCGGGATCGAACCGCTGACCTCGTCATTGCGAACGACGCGCTCTCCCAACTGAGCTACAGCCCCATATTCAATGGTTTTGGGAAGCGGGAGCTTTAGTGACCTGTTTAGGCATGGTCAAGGCGCGCTTGCCGGAAATTGCCGACGCAGGCTAAGGACGTGCCATAGCGCAGCAGTATTTCCCGGAAAAACACGCGGCGCGGCGGCAAACCTAAGGAGAGCGCTTTGCTCTGGTACAGTATCCACGCCTACCTTCTAAGCCCCCTGATCACATTGCTGATCTGGCTGATGATCATCGCCGCAGTGCTATCCTGGCTTGTGGCCTTCAACGTCGTGAACGCACGCAACGAATTCGTCGGCATGATCACCAGGTTTGCGGACGCTATTACCCGGCCCTTGCTCCGCCCGCTGCAAAGGTTCATCCCCCCTTTGGGCGGCATCGACATCACGCCCATCATACTGATCTTGTTGCTGCAATTCTTCGACGCTTATGTCTTAGGGAAGCTCATCATTCCGGCCTTAGCGTCAATTACCCCAATTTGAGCAGCCCGATCTCGCTGCTTCCAGGCGGCGTAAAGCTGATCGTGCGCCTGACGCCGAATGGCGGCGCAGACGCTCTTGACGGTCTTGGCGAAGATTCCAGCGGCCAAAGTTTCCTCAAGGCGCGCGTGCGCGCCGCGCCGGAAGACGGCAAGGCGAACGCCGCGCTCGAAGCCTTGATCGCTAAAGCGCTCGGGGTACCGAAATCGGCGGCGTGCGTGACCCGCGGCGCAAAATCACGCGTGAAAACGATTGACGTTTCAGGCGACCCGCAGGATTTGCTGGCGCGCGCGCACGCCCTCCTGAAAAGCCCCCAAGGCTAGTGCGACAAAATTGGAGTCCCGCATGACCGCACAGATTATCGACGGCGCGAAGATCGCCGAGCAGGTGCGTTTTCGCGCGGCGCGCGCCGCAGCCGATCTGACGCCGGGCTTGGGCCGCGTCCCATGTCTGGCGGTGGTGTTGGTCGGCGAAGATCCCGCGAGCCAGGTCTATGTACGCAACAAGGGACAAAAGACTGAAGCCGCGGGCATGCGCTCGCTTGAGGTCAAACTTCCCGCGACGATATCGCAGGCTGACCTTGAAGCGCGCGTACGGGCGCTGTCAGAAGACGACGGCGTGGACGGCATCCTGGTGCAATTGCCATTGCCCAGCGGACTCGATTCCAATCGTGTCCTAGCCCTGGTCGATCCCGCAAAGGATGTGGATGGCTTGACCGTGCAGAGCGCGGGCCGCTTGCTGGCCGCCGCGCAGGGTCTGCGCCCATGCACGCCGGAAGGCTGCGTGATCCTGGCCAAGGAAGCGCTTGGCGTGCTCCGTGGAAAGAATTGCGTGGTCCTGGGACGCTCGCTACTGGTCGGCAAAACGGCGGCGCTTTTGTTTCTGGCTGAGGATTGCACGATCTCCATCGCGCATTCGCGCACGCAGGATCTGCCTGGTCTGTGCCGGACGGCGGATATCCTGGTCGCCGCGATCGGCAAACCGAACTTCGTGCTCGGCGATTGGGTGAAGCCCGGCGCCTGCATCATCGATGTCGGCATCAACCGCGTGCCGGGCGAGAACGGCAAGCCGAAACTCGTGGGAGACGTTCAATTCGCCGAGGCGGTCGAGGTCGCAGGCTCCATAACCCCGGTTCCGGGCGGCGTGGGCCCCATGACCATTGCGTGTCTTTTACGAAACACAGTGATCGCAGCGGCGACGCGCAAGGGGCTGCCAATTCCAGAATCGCTCGGCTAGAGCCCGATCGTTCTGACCGAATACACGGTGGGCGCGTGCATCGAGCTCTCAATATTGAATTTAAGCGTTATCGAACAGGCCGACTGATTCCGGTCAGCCTGAAGTCGCTCTAAGCGCACTCTATATATAATGTCAGAGAGCGGAGGGTCCGCTTAAGCGAAGTCCGTCGCAAGTTCGGTGCGTGAGTCGCCACCGATCACGGCCATATGTCCGTAATTTGGATGATTGACCCCAAGGATCACCTGCCCCTGGCCGCTGCGCCAAGCCGAAATCTGCGCGGGCGACAACCCGAAACGGACGAAGTGAACCGACGACGTCTTGCCGTCGTCCGCGGTGCGATCAGAATCGCCCAGAGGCGCCGCAACAGAGCGCTCACCGCCCACTTCTATATATAGTGTATCTTCGACGCCCGTCAGTTGACGGAGGATCTCGCCGCGCAACACGGAATCCTCAATCTCGAACATAACAGTGGCGACAAGTTCACTGCCTTGCGGGATCAGCGGATTGTAGGCGGCGATCTCATCCGGCGCCTGCTCCAGCCCGGCCTTTTCGATCAGCAGCATCTCCTGCACCTGAAACAGCATTGTCTCATAACATTCGAAGTAGAAAGTGCAGTGCGGTCCCACAGAGATGCGGCGCAGCTTTTTCTTCGGCAGCAACGCCAAGCGGCGTTCCTTGCGCTGCGCGGCGAAATCCTTCGCCGGGATGATATCCGCAGGTACAATTTTCAGAAGAGCACTCATTCTTTCAGCCTCACATCAATCCATAGGCTTCAGCAAAAATCTCAATCGGGTGCTTCTGGGCCGGCGCCTTGGCCCCTTTGTCCTGCAACTCTTGAGCGATATGTTTACATGCCAGCGGGCATTCGGAACACACCACATTATTGTCGGCCTTTTCCGCAGCACGCACCACAGGCTGCGCCACCTTTTTCGCAAAGGCGCGCGTCTCCTTCATGATGCCGAATGTACCGCCATGGCCGGAGCAGCGCTCAATCACATCCACCTTGGTGTTGGGCAAATAGCGCAGCAGCTCGGCCGCCTTGGGGCCCATATTCTGCGCCCGCGCATGGCAGGCCAAGTGCACCGTGACGCCGCCCGCAATTGGCGCAAGGCCAGAGGGCAGACCCTCTTTCTTGGCGATGTCGACGACATATTCATCGATGTCGAAGGTCGATTGCGACAACACCTTCACAGCATTCGACCCTGGCAGGATCAGCGGCCATTCGAATTTCAGCATCAGGCCGCACGACGCCGTCAACGCGACCACGTCATACCCCTTGTCGATCCACTTCACGAACTCAGCCGACACCTTCTCGGCCGATTTGGCGACGGCCGCGATGTCACCGTGCTCCAATTGGGGCATGCCGCAACAGCCCGGATACGCGACTTCAACCTCAACGCCGAGCCGTGCGAGCACCGCGCGCGCCGCCTCACCCGTGCGCGGCTGATTGAAATTCGTGAAGCAAGTGGCGAACAAAACCGCCTTGCGTCCTTTGGCGGGACCGTCGGCGGCGGCCGGCGCAGGCGTCGCTTTCGCGAGATCCATCAATGTGCGGGAATGAAATTTCGGCAGCTCGGCCTGCTCATCGACGCCAAGCATTGAGGACATAATGCCCCGCGTGAGTGTGTTCGAGCGATCCGACGCCCAGTTTGCGATCGGTGCAATAGGCTTCGCGAGCGCGCCATTGCGATCCATTTGGGTCAATTGCGCCTCGCCGAAGCTCAAAGCGTGCTCGCCGTGTTTCAGTTTGGCGGCGCGATGGCGCAGCATCAGATGCGGGAAATCGAGATTGAATTCATGCGGCGGCACATAGGGGCACTTCGTCATGAAACACATGTCGCACAGCGTGCAGGCGTCCACGACTTCTTGAAAGCGCTCCTTCGGCACGCCGTCCAGTTCCAGGGTCGGGCTTTCGTCGACCATGTCGAATAGTTTGGGGAACGACTCACAAAGATTGAAACAGCGGCGGCAACCGTGACAAATGTCGAAGACGCGCTCCATCTCCTTTTCGATCACTTCGAGATCGTAAAAGTCCGCGCTTTGCCATTCCAGAGGATGACGCGTCGGCGCGTCGAGACTTCCTTCACGAGACATGAACGACCCCCCGGATCAGAAGATCCAGCCAGCTACCGCAGCGACGGATGGAGACAAGGCCGGGACAACCCGCCAAGTCAAAATGAATGAGGCCGCACTTTTCAAAAATGCGGCCCCAGTTCGATTCTTAGCCCAGAGTGTCCAGCGCCTTCTGGAACCGGCCAGCGTGCGAACGCTCGGCCTTCGCCAGGGTTTCGAACCAATCTGCGATTTCGTCGAAGCCTTCGCCCCGCGCCGTCTTCGCCATGCCCGGATACATGTCGGTGTATTCATGCGTTTCGCCGGCGATAGCGGCTTTCAAATTGTCAGAGGTCGCGCCGATCGGCTTGCCCGTGGCTGGATCGCCAACGGCTTCCATGAATTCAAGATGGCCGTGCGCGTGGCCCGTTTCGCCTTCTGCAGTCGAACGAAACACAGCGGCGACGTCATTATAGCCTTCGATGTCGGCCTTTTGCGCGAAATACAAATAGCGGCGATTGGCTTGGCTTTCGCCAGCGAAGGCTTCCTTGAGATGTTCCAGAGTTTTTGAACCAGCAAGACCCATTGTGCGCTCCCGGATTTCAGCGACTTGCGCCTAGAGAATTAGGCTGCGCCGTAATGCAGGGGAAACAATACGCCTAAGAGTGGAGCGGTCAAGAACCTATCTAGAACCGTTATAGAAATTTGATGGACCGTCTAACCCCGCTCGACGCGCACCAAAACGTCCACGCTCTTGATGCGCAGGCCCTCGCCAAGATCCGGCAGGCCTATAATCCGCACAGCGTCACCGGAGATATCAACGAGTTTATCCTCGTCCTCCAAGAACAGATGATGGTGCGGCGAGACATTCGTATCGAAGAAGGTGCGGCCAACATCAAGCGTTACTCGGCGCAGCATTCCCGCCGCAGCCAATTGACCGAGCGTGTTGTACACCGTCGCGACGGAGACATCGACGCCCGCGCTTTGCGCCAAGCGCATCACATCATCTGGCGTGACATGCTTATCCACGCCGTCGAATAAGATAGCCGCTAGGCCCACACGCTGGCTTGTTGGGCGCAACCCAGCCTTCAACAGCATTTTTTCCGCGATATCGCGCGCCATGGCTCGCCTTAGTTAAGAACGGTTTGCATATTAGAATGTTTCTAAACAACGCTCAAGTAGTGATTAAATAGAAAAAACATATATAAATCAGCAATTTGGTAGTTTCCGCAGGAAATGAATTCATGACGAGAACTTAATTCAGCAGACGTCACAGAAGGCCGCTACAAGAATACCACGCACGATCGTCTGACGCCAAGATTGAAACCCCGGGGTGCCCTCCCCGGAAACAGCCATCAATCGCCCTCAAAACCGGCAGGCGGTCGTGCGGTTTTTTCACAAGACCTCATCACCACTTGTGCGAGCGATTTCCACGACGCCCCGTTTCGTACCGCGCAAAAAATCGAGCGCCAAAAGAAGCGCGGCGATGAACAACGGGAACACCGTAAAAATCATCCGGTAGGCCACAAGCGCCGCAATGAGTTGCGGCCCCGCCGCCCCAGCCGGCGCCAGCGACAACACGGTCGCTTCGAACGCGCCAAGCCCACCCGGTGTTCCAGACACAGCGCCAAGCAATCCCGCGCTGACGAAGACTGCAACGAAACTCAAATATGACCAACCCATGGTCTCAGGCAAAAACGCGTAGAGAATGGCCGCCGTTGCGAACCAATCGATTGTCGTGAATCCAACCTGCAACAGCCCGCGCCGAAAACCCAAAGACCGAAAGCGCATACCCAAGAACGCCACATCAACACGGCGCGCCGACATAACAAGCCAGAGCAACGACGGCGCCAGCAAAGCTACGCCAAACAAACGCAAGCCCGTCTCCGGCGTAGCAGCAAAGATCGACGTCCGCGGCGGATCGATCAAAAGCCCAATCCCCGCTGCAGAGACGGCGCCCAACGCAACCGACGCCGCACTGATCGCCGAGAGCGCGCCAATTTCGCGCACGCGCAATCTGTCCCGATAAATGCGCGCGCGCGTCGCAGGAGCCGAAGCGTAAGAAAAGCCAATCGCATTGGACAGGCCATAGGTGATGAACGCAAAGCGAAACACCCGCCAAAACGGTTGCTCGCAATGCAGCATTTGCAAAACCGAACGCTCGATCAGCGCCAGCATACTGAAAGACAGAAGACACAACCCAATTGTCAGCGCCGCAGTGGTAGGACGCGTCGCGAAGAAACTGCGCCAAATCTCTGCTGGATCGTGGGCCGAAACCTCACCAGCGATAATCCACGCCGCGGCGGCCAAGATGACCACGCCCATGAATGGCGCGAAACGGCGCACGCGCCTGCGCAATCTGCCGCCGGCCTGCGCCGGCGAGGCATCCGCGGCCTCGACGTCGTCCATCATGCAATAGCGCCTCCCCCCACGAACCTTGGCGCAGATCACGCGCGGCTCGCAAGTCAGGCCAGCGCATCAGCAACGACCTTCCCACTAGGCCAAATCTGCCCAGCGCGGCGCAAAACACGCAAGTTGAGCCAATTTCACCGAGCGCTGTACGCCCATAAATCGCTGAAAGCGCGCCCGCTTCGGCGACTTTGGAAAGCAAAATAAGCAACAAAACGCGAGCCTGCGGGCTTCGATAGCTGCAGAATTCTCCATTTTTCCGCAAATACAAGCGATTCTGCGCCTCCGCTGCTGGACACAATCGACGGATCGCGTATAGCGACCCGACCTCGCGCTGCAGAGGAATGAGGACGCAGAACGCGTCGAAAATGTACTGGATAAAGGGGTTTTGAAGAAACGTACCTTGAGCGCCAATGGCCTGAGATCCAAGAAACTGCAATTTTCAAAGATAAAAAGCAGTTTTTCTGGAAAAAATGCCTTGTACGACGCGCAATCAATTCAACGTCAATGATTCCATGGGATTACAGGAATCATCCCCACTGCGAATTCGGCCCGCAGCCGACCGCAGTTCATCAGTACAAATATGATTGGAGAACTGACAATGGCATTGAAACCAAAAGCCCCCGTGAAAAAACCTGTCGCCAAGAAGGCGCCTGCTAAAGCTCCAGCGAAATCTCCCGTAAAGGCTGCAGCAAAGGCCCCAGCGAAGAAGCCAGTTGCAAAGAAGGCGCCTGCTGCGAAAGCTGCCGCGCCCGCGTCGAAGTCTGTGAAGGTGACCGCCCCAGTCGGGAAAGCCATCACGCAAAGCGCACTCTTGCAGATGGTCGCAGACCACAACGAAATGACCAAAGCTGAAGCGAAGCGCTTCATCGAAGGTTATATCGACGTCGTGAAGGCCCACGTCCTGAAGGGCGTCAAGGTGAAGATCGGCGACATCGGCATGATCATGGTTCGCTCGCGCAAGGCGCGCATGGGCCGCAACCCGCAAACGGGCGCACCTGTGAAGATCAAAGCGTCAAAGAAACTCGCATTCCGCCAATCGGCCACGATGCGCGAAGAAATCCGCTAGTTCGGATTTCGCCAGACTGTTTCTCAGTCTTTGCGATGCGCGGCTCTGAGAGCTCAAGAGCTCCGCATCGCAAGGCCGGAACAGAAGGCAAAGCATAAGGCCCCTGCAGCCCGACTCCCCTGGGAGCACTCCATGCAGACCAAAACCTAGACGGCGCGCTGAAATCCCCAGCGCGCCGTTTTAGTTTTCAAGCACACCCGCCAAGACCATCCACCCACGAATAAAGAATAAACTCTAGGGATGAAGCTAGGCGACACTTCGCAGACCGAGAAGCGCATGGGGCTTCAGAATAATCCGGACCGTCTGCGGTTCGATCCCTTCGATGAATGCGCAACATAGAGCGAAGACTTGCCGCCAAGCCAGCACGCCTATTCGGCCGCCTGATCGACTGGACAGATTCAAGTCAGCTGGACACCATCCCGCCAACGAAATAACCCGCTGGAATAAATTCTCGTCAAGGATGGGAATTCAGTGGTGCCGCCTAGGTGACTTGAACACCTGACCTACGCATTACGAATGCGCCGCTCTACCAGCTGAGCTAAGGCGGCCCATCACTGAGCGCCGGAAACTAGCCATGCGTCTGGCAAACTGCAAGCCCGTTCCATGGCCGTCTCGGGCTAATTCAGCGACGACCTAACCGCGCCGGAACCAGCTGAGGACCGAGCGCTTTTTATCGTCGTCCTCGCCGAAGTCCGCTTCCTCGTCTTGCGAGGCGTCTTGCATGTCGTCGGCGATTTCCGCCTCCAACACGTGCGCCAAGCGAGGCACATAATCGCCGCCGCCAGCCCCACCCTGATATGCGCCGGTCTCGACAGGCGCTTCAGCATATTGAGAAATCCGGGCAAGTGTCGGCAGCAGGCTCGCGGACGGCGTCGGCAACGCCTCGGGACGATACCGTTCATAGCGGGGATGGATCATCTGCCCGCTATCGCCATAGACATGCACCAGCCGCGCCCAATCATCGTCGGTGAAGGCAAAAGGCAACCCGTCCGGCTCGACATCCGACCAATCCGGCTCACGCGGCGCCGTGGCGGCCAATACCAGCCAATCGCGCGCAGCCGAGTCATCACCGCAACCAACGGCCACCGCCGCCATCAAGCTGCACAAACGCGACGTTGCACCTTCCTGCAAAAGCATTTCGAGCTCATTCCGCGCCGCATCCCATTGCCCCAGCGCCATGCGCTGCTCGACGCGCAGAAAACGGCTCTCACGATGTCCAGGATTGAGATCTGCAAGCCCCAACAAACGCTGCGCTTGATCTGCGACGCTATCGCTGGGGCGAAGATCGGCGTAGAGCAAACCCAGCGCCGGATGGGGCGAAACGCCCCACGCCGTCTGAAGGACGCTCTCCGCGCTCGGAAGATCATTGGCGCCTGCAAATTGACGTGCAGCCAGCGCGGCCGCCGGTGAAAAGCCCGGCGCGAGCGCCGATGATTTCTGCGCCAGATCCAGCGCCTGCTCTCGATCGCCTCGGCGCTCGGCATGCGACGCAGCGGCGGCGAGGATCACCGCACGACGACGGCGCGCGGCCTTGCCGCCGATAAATTTACGCTCTTCTCCATCCTGCAGGGCGTCGAGCGCACCCTTCCAATCGCCTGCCGCGAGCCGGTGCTCCAGCAGCGTATTGAAGGCCCAGGCTGCAGACTTGGACATTTCAAGCGCTGCGGCGGCGTGTTCGGCCGCGCCGGCATAATCTTTCCGGCGCGCCGCAGATTCCGACAGACCGCGCCGCGCAAGAAGGCTGGCTTTCTTATCGTTCAATAGCCCGACATACGCGCGCTCAGCCGCCGCGATATCGCCGGACGCTTCGGCGGTGCGCGCCGTCAGTAGCGTCATCAGACGCACATCATCGAGATAACGCTGCGTCTGGTGCGTGAGTTTTTTCGCGACCGGAACGTCACCGCCCTCGGCGGCCAGGAAGGCCTGCGTAAACAATTCGCGACCTTTTTTCGTCCGGCCATTTTTCCGAATGCGGGCGATCTTACGCGGCGCATCCAACAGCCAGGCAATTATGCCCCACACGACCGCAAGCGTTACGGACAACAGCGTAAAGGCGATCAAGAGGAAGAAGGTTGAGGTTTCCAACCGCCAACCCAGCCACTCCATCTCCACCGTACCCGGGCGGTCAGCCACCCAGGTCGCACCGAGTGCGACGGCGGCCATCAGAACGAGCAGCAGGAGAAGGCGGATCATCAGCGCTGCTCCCGGGCCCGATCCAGCCGGACCTTCAGCGCGCCCACGGAATCGTCGATCGCCAAGCGCGCTTGCGCCTGCTTCAACCAAGCCGACGCCGCTTTGGCCGGCGCGCCGGTGAGAGACGAAACGTCGCTGACCGCGCCCGCCAGATCATCCGTTTTCAATCGATCATGGGCCCGGCCCATGGCCGCTTCGGTCGGCGTCATCGCCGACACGTCCGATTTTCGCACCGTGACAAAACGCGACAAAAGACTTTGCGCGGCGGCGGCGGCGCCTGTTGGTGCGCTCGTCGAGGCGGCGCGATTGGCGGCGATCTCTGCGTCGACAAAGCTGGCCTTCAAGGCGTCCAAGGTCGGCGCGCCGATATCTGCATAGGGCGCAAGCGCTCGAACATTCGGATCCTCCGGCAAAGTCGCCGCAAGCGCGAGATAAGCCTCGGTGAAAGGCTGGCCCGCACGCGCTTGATTGATGACCGACTCAACTGCATACACTGCCGATGGCGTCATTGCAGCGGTGAAGCCGCCTTCACCGCGCGCGGCCTGCTCCTTCAGCGTGTTCACGTCAGCGCGCAAAGACGCCGTCTCGATTGCAATAATGCTTTTCGTACGGCGCAATTCCTCGGTTGCGATCTTGTCCAGATCACTGAGGCGGCCTTCAAGTGCCGCCACGCGCGGCTCGGAGAGCATCAGCGCACCGCCCAGGCCCAACAAGGCGCCGAAAATTGTGCTGGCGACCGCGATCCCAATAATCCCGCCCCAACCGGGCGCCGTATTGCGAACCGGTCGGTATTCAGTGTCGATGGGTTCGCCGCGTTTATAAGCGCTGCTTGATTGTTCGGCTGAGGCTTGGCTCATGACCTGCTTCCTTCCCCCAAGATCGGGCGAAACAGGCGCCCCGATGGAAAGCGGCTAAAGTCCCCGACCGCAATGTCCAATGTGCACTGTACCGCCTCAGTGCGCTTTGTCTCAAGCGTCCGCAGCAATAATGGAGAGAAGTGACGCTTCATTGGGTGACGGCGCGATCTGAATGGCGCGCCAAGCGCTGGATCCCAGCGGCTCAGCCGCACGGGCGGAAAGGGCGAAGGCTTTCATCCTATTGAAATATCCGGACAAAGCGGAGTCCACCGCAAGGCCTATAAAGGCCTCGGTCCCACGCCGCGAGTGAAACAGAACACCAGAGACCTGGCCCTGACGGATAGCCAAAATCGCCTGATCCTTGAGCAAAGGGGCTTTCAAGGTGCGGTACACGATCAGGGAAGCCGCGGCAAAGCCCAGGTCTATCAAGTCCGCCGTGACGTCTGTCGCGATGTCGGCCCCCCGAAGATAGAGCACCTTGCCCGTATCGGGAGACAGGCGCTGAACCGCCAATTTAAGCAGCGCCGCCGCATCGCCCTGCGCGGATTGAACATTCAAAAAGCCGGCATGGCGCAATGAATCCGCCGTCTGATCGCCGACCGCCAAAACCGGGATGGCTTTCGCTGCGTGGTAACTTTGCGCGGCGCTGGCCGCATTGGCGCTGGTGACCAGTAAAGCCTGCACGCCGGTCCAATCGGGCTCCGCAGGCGCGCAGAATTCAGTGATGAGCACCGGTGAAGCAATCGCCTCTATCCCGCGCGCTTTTAAAGCGTCGAGCGTGGACTGGTCGCCCGGCGCAGCGCGCGTCACGAGCACGGCCATCGCGTCTTAATCTCCCAACGGAAGAAAATCGCCCGCTTCCTCGCGGATCTCCAGACCCGCCGCCAAACCAACGGCGCGCGCGAGATTTGTCGGACTCTCCCCCGCCTGCAGATCAGCCTGACGCCGCCAGCGCTGCGTTCCGTCCAGCGTCAAAGCCTCGCCAAGAAAGATCAACCGGCCAGCATGCAGACTTGCAAACGCCGCAATCGGCGTCCGGCATGACCCATCCAAAGCTTCCAAAAATGCGCGTTCCGCCGTGATTTCGATGCGTGCGGCGCTATCCTCAATCTGCGCCGCGAAAGTGCGCGCCGCCTGATCGCCTTTACGCGTCACAACCGCCAAAGCGCCTTGTCCGCCCGCAGACGGCATATCGTAGGTGTCGACCGGATAACCCTGCTCCACCTTCCGTGAGAGACGATTGAGTCCAGCGGCAGCCAGAAAGGTTGCATCGACTTCGCCGCTCAGCACTTTGCTCAAGCGCGTGTCCACATTTCCACGCAAGAGTGCGATTTTCAAATCAGGCCGCAAATGCAGCGCTTGCGCCTGACGGCGCGCGCTTGAAGTCCCCAGCACTGCGCCCTGCGGCAGGTCCTTTACGCTTTTGGCTTTGGCGGAGATGAAAACGTCGCGGGGGTCAGCGCGCGGCGGCACCGCCGCAATCATCAAAAAATCGGGCAGGATCGTCGGCACGTCTTTCATCGAATGCACGGCGATGTCGATGCGTCCGTCAGCGAGCGCTTCGTCGAGCTCTTTGGTGAAGAGTCCCTTGCCGCCAGATTCCGCCAGACGGCGATCCAGAATCTTATCGCCCGTCGTGTTGATCGGCACGATAGGCAGCGCCTGTTCCGCCTCAGCGCCCGAAAGCCCATGCGCCTGGGCCAGCACCCCGCGCACGGTCCGGGTCTGCGTCATGGCCAACGGCGAGGTGCGCGACCCCAATTTGAAAAGAATGGACGTCAATGTGCGCCTAATTATCGGGAAGAAGTGAACAAAGCGGTTTAGCGAGGCTGGTTTAATGCGTCCATGGGCTGTGCGTCTCCGCAGGAAACCCTCTATAAGCCGCCGCTTCCAATCCTTGGACCTATATAAAGCGAATGTCCGCCCGCGTGCTCACCGTTTTGGGGATCGAAACCAGTTGCGACGAAACCGCAGCGGCAGTGGTGCGCCTGGGGGATGGAGCGCCGCAAATCCTGTCGGACGTTATTCGCAGCCAAAATGACGATCATGCACCCTATGGCGGCATCGTGCCCGAAATCGCCGCCCGCGCGCATGTCGAAGCGGTGGATCTGATCGTCAAGGCGGCCATGGATCAAGCGAGCCGTAGCTTCGCCGACCTCGACGGCGTCGCGGCGACAGCCGGACCAGGCCTGATCGGCGGCGTTTTGGTGGGTCTGACGGCGGCCAAGGCCATCGCGCTAGCGGCGAACAAGCCGCTGATCGCCGTGAACCACTTGGAAGGCCATGCACTGTCAGCGCGCCTTTCAGGCAATTGTCCCTACCCTTTTTTGTTGTTGTTGGCGTCGGGCGGACATTGCCAGATCCTGGAAGTCGCCGGATTGGGGGATTATCACCGCTACGGCACCACGCTAGACGACGCGGCCGGCGAGGCCTTCGATAAGGGCGCGCGCGTACTGGGTCTCGGTTTTCCCGGAGGCCCCGCCTTAGAACGCGCGGCATTGGGCGGAAATACGCATCGCTATGACCTGCCCCGACCGCTCTTGGACCGGCCTGGGATGGATTTTTCCTTTGCAGGCCTGAAAAGCGCTGTTGTGCGTCTTGCCGAGTTGGAAAGCCCATTGGACGACCAGATCGTCAAAGACGCCGCCGCCAGCGTTCAGCAGGCCATTACAGACATTCTGGTGGATAGATCAGGCCGCGCCATGAGCGCCTTCGCTGAGCGCTTTCCTGACGAAGCGGAATTGCGCTTCGTCGCAGCCGGCGGTGTTGCAGCCAATCAATCGATCCGAAAAGGGCTGGAGAAGGCCGCAACACAGCGCGGCTTCAGATTCTTGGTTCCGCCGATGCGTCATTGCACCGACAATGCGGCGATGATCGCGCTTGCGGGGGCGGAATGGCTCGCCGCCGGCCGGCGCAGCCCACTGGATTTCTCAGCGCGCCCGCGTTGGCCTTTGGATGAGGCCTCCGCAGCCAATGCACCGACGCATGTGCCCGGCCGCAAAGGGCCAAAGGCCTAAAAACAACAAAATCAAAGTCTTAAAAAGAAAAAACGGGCGCGACCCACTCGCACCCGCTTTACTTGCTCGCGTTAAAAGTCCGAGGACAGGACCCAATTACCACGAAAAGATCGTCATGAAGAACGACGCCAACGTGATCGCCGAAAGCGCGAACCACGCCGTATGGCGGACGGTTTCATTCTCAAAATAGTGCTCAAAATTCGACATTAAGGCCTCCGATAAAGCTCGGGAGGAAGGAACAGCGAGGCGGGGAGGAGAGTGCCTCGGGACCAGAGCCCTCCGCCCTGATCACCCAATCGATATAGGCCGCTGTTCGCACTTGCGCAATGAATATTTTTGTAAATGTTCAGTATTTTATATTCATTATTGCCGGACTGGTATGCATTTTTTCATGACGCGCGGGCTTGAACTCTCGACAAACCAATCAAAAGAATATCCAAAAGAGCGCCGAGATCGCGCGTTAGTTCTTCCTCGCTCATCCGGCTGGAGAAGCTGGGCGTACGGAACTTATAGACCGCCGATTGGATACTATCTGCTAATTTATCAACATCTTGAACAGGCTCGAACTCACCGCTCGCGATACCTTCCTTCAGGATTTCCCGCAGATATACGCGCTCCGCGGCAAGGCTATTGGCCCAGAAGTCAGGGCGTTCGCGCGCAATGATGTCGGAGATTTCAACTATGCGTGGTTGCTCAGTAGTAGTGGCGCGTATCCGTTGCGCGTCACTCATCAGCGCCAATTTTAACTTCTCGCGCGCTGACAGATCGCTGCGCTGCACAATGCCCGCATATACCTTGAACTCGATCTCGCGCCGCTCTTTCGCGAGCGCTTCGGCAATGTCGAGCTTGGAGGCAAAAAAGCGATAGAGATTGCCGGCAGACATTCTCAAGTCGGCGGCGATCTCCGCCATGGTTGTTTTGGCGTAACCAAAGTGCTGAATGCGCTCAGAGGCCGCTTTCAGAATTTTATCGCAAGTGTCGTTGGGAGCTGCCATGGCGCCTGTAGATTATTCTTTGCTAAGGATCGCGCACAGAAACAGAGCCCGATGTGCGTTCAACTATCAATAAATATCTTATGATCCGTTCACTCATCAATTTTGCAAGTGGTTGCACTGCATGAGTCCAACAATTCAACGCATAGGCGTGATTGGCGCCGGCGCATGGGGCGCCGCATTGGCGATCGCGTGTAATCGGGCGGGCCGTGACGTGACCCTTTGGGCGCGAGAGGCAGAAGTCGTCGCATCCATTCAAAGCACGCGCGAGAACGCCCTATTCCTCCCCGGCGTGAAAATTCCCGAAAGCGTCAACGCAACAGGCGACATCGCCCATGCAGCCCAGGCCGACGCCATACTTGTTGTTACGCCCGCCCAGCACACACGCAGCGCCTTAGCCGTATTGGCGCCGCATGTGCCTGCAGGCATGCCGGTGATCCTGTGCGCGAAGGGCATCGAGCGCGGCTCATTGTCCCTGATGACCGAAGCGTTATCGGAAACCATACCAGCCGCCGCCGCCGCCGTATTGTCCGGCCCAAGCTTCGCCAAGGAAGTCGCAAACGGCTTACCCACCGCGGTCACTTTGGCCTGCGCTGATCGCGCCTTGGGCGATCGCATCGTGCAGGCGATCACCTCCTCAACTTTCCGGCTCTATTATTCCAACGATCTGATCGGCGCTGAGATCGGCGGCTCGGTTAAGAACGTACTGGCCATCGCCTGCGGCATCGCGGATGGCCTGGGCCTAGGCGATTCCGCACGCGCAGCGCTCATCACGCGGGGCTTTGCCGAACTGACCCGGCTGGGCGAGGCCTTGGGCGGCCGCCGTGAAACGCTGACGGGCTTATGCGGCCTGGGCGACCTAATCCTCACCTGCTCCAGCGCCCAATCGCGTAATTTCTCGCTGGGACGGGCATTGGCGTCCGGCCAGAGCTCCAAAGACGCACTAAGCGGAAAGCACTCGATCGCAGAAGGCGCCGAAACCGCCCCCGCCTTGATCGCCCTCGCCGGCAAGGTTGGCGTGGAAATGCCAATTTGCGAAACGGTCCTGGCGATTCTCGAAGGCCGAACCACCAGCCAGGCTGCGGTCATATCTTTGTTGTCACGGCCATCCCGCGCGGAACTATAGGCCCACGCATCTTGGGGCGCGCTGACCGCATAAGACTTCAGCCGCATGGATTTTCGCAGGCCGGCGGGTTAAATCGCAAAAAGAATATTTGGAGCAAACAGATGACCGATCATGTCTTCCCCGTTCCACAAGAATGGGCCGAGCGCGCTTATGTGAACGCGCAGAAATACGAGGATATGTATCGGGCTTCCCTCGAAAATCCGGAGGACTTTTGGGCCGAGCAAGGCAAACGTCTCGATTGGTTCACGCCTTACACCAAGATCAAAGACGTTTCCTACAACGCCGCCGACTTCCGCATTCGTTGGTTTTACGACGGCGTCCTGAACGTCGCGCACAATTGCCTGGACCGGCATCTGCCCGCGAAAAAGGATCAAGTGGCCTTCATCTGGGAAGGCGACGAACCCACCAATTCCAAAAACGTCACCTATGGCGAGCTGCACGAAATGGTGTGCCGCACCGCCAACGTGATGAAAGCGAACGGCGTCAAAAAAGGCGACCGCATCACGATTTACCTGCCCATGATCCCGGAAGCAGCCGCCGCCATGCTGGCTTGTGCACGCATCGGCGCGATCCATTCAGTAATTTTTGCGGGTTTCTCGCCGCATTCCATCGCCGGGCGGATTCAAGATTGCGATTCGACCTTCGTCATTACGGCGGACCAAGGCGTACGCGGCGGAAAAATCATTCCGCTGAAAGATAATGTAGACGAGGCGTTGAAGGACTGCCCTGGCGTCAAAAACGTATTGGTTGTGACGCGCACGGGCAAAGGCGCACAAATGCAAGCCGGCCGGGATCTGGTCTTTGAAGACGAGATGAAGAAAGTCGCCGCCGATTGCCCCTGTGAGCCAATGAATGCGGAAGACCCGCTTTTCATCCTCTACACGTCAGGGTCCACCGGCAAACCCAAGGGCGTGTTGCACACAACCGGCGGCTATCTGGTCTGGGCGTCGATGACGTTTCAATATGTCTTCGACTATCACCCCGGCGACATCTTCATGTGCTCCGCTGATGTAGGTTGGGTCACTGGCCACTCTTACGTTGTGTACGGACCTTTGGCGAACGCCGCGACCTCCGTCATGTTCGAAGGGACGCCAAATTATCCCGACGATTCGAGATTTTGGAATGTCGTCGACAAACACAAGATCAACATTTTCTACACCGCGCCGACCGCAATCCGCGCGCTTGAGCGCCACGGCGATGGCCCGGTGAAGAAAACCTCGCGCGCCTCCTTGCGGCTTTTGGGCTCTGTCGGCGAACCGATCAATCCGGAAGCCTGGATGTGGTATTATCGCGTGGTCGGAGATGAGCGCTGCCCGATCGTCGACACTTGGTGGCAAACCGAAACCGGTGGAGTGCTGATTTCGCCGCTGCCCGGCGCCACGCCGCTAAAGCCCGGCTCGGCGACCAAACCATTCTTCGGCGTGCAGCCCGCAATCCTCGGTCCCAATCACGAACCCCTCGACGGCGCATGCGAGGGGCCGTTGGTATTGTTGGATTCATGGCCCGGTCAGGCGCGTTCGATCTATGGCGATCCGAAGCGCTTTATCGAAACCTATTTCACCACCTTCCCCGGCATGTATTTCACCGGCGATGGCTGCCGCCGCGATCACGACGGCTATTACTGGATTACCGGCCGCATCGATGACGTAATCAACGTCTCCGGCCACCGCTTAGGCACCGCCGAAGTCGAAAGTGCATTGGTGGCGCACCCGATCGTGTCCGAAGCCGCAGTCGTCGGCTTCCCGCACGACATCAAGGGCCAAGGCATCTACGCCTTCGTCACTCTGCAAGCAGGTGCGACGGCCAGCGAGGAACTCCGCGCGGATCTGGTGAAATTGGTGCGAAAGGAAATCGGGCCTCTGGCCTCGCCGGATCACATCCAGTGGGCGCCGGGTCTACCGAAAACGCGCTCGGGCAAGATCATGCGCCGCATCCTGCGCAAGATCGCCGAAAACGATTTCTCGAATCTAGGAGACACGACGACGCTCGCCGACCCAAGCGTTGTCGACGACCTCGTCGCGAACCGGCGCAACAAATAGGCTGGTTTAGGTTTTTACCGCGTCGTCGGGTTCTTCGGCCGCCAAGCGTTCATCACGCTTGCGGCCGAAATACTCGATCGCAGCGGCGAGCAATAGCAGCAACAACGCCAGCAGCGCCCAGAACCAACGGTTCTCCCAGACCGGCGTAGAGGCGCCGTCGAGTGATTGCGTTTGCACGACAGGCTCAGAATCGGCCTGCGCCTTGGCGGCTGGAATCGGCGTCGCCTCTTCCAAAGCTTGCGGGGCAGCCGGGGGGTTCATCGCCGGAGCCGCGTCCATCTTCGATGGAGAACCGGATTGCCCCGCCTGAGATTGCGTTGGGGCAGGCTCCTTACCGCTGAGGCGGCTGTCTGTCGGCCCGCTGGGCGTACGAACAGCCCAATCTTGGTTATTCTTGCCGCCGTCCGCTTGAGCGGCGCCGGCCCATAGAGACCCGATTGCGAGAATGACCGCCCAAAAGGGCGCGATCTTGCGCATAGTGTTCCCCACCATCTTCACCCAGCAAAAGTTAACGCGCATCGCAACGATGCGCCACCTTTAGGGGCGCCTCGCGCGTAAATAGGTGACGCTGCGGACTCCGACGCGAGAGATAATGCATTGAATCTAGAACGCTAGAGCGCTTCAGCGGCCTTCGCGAGATCGTCCTGCGCAGCCTTTATCGCCGCATCAATTGCAGAATCCCAAGCCGAATTCGCAAGATCGCCGGCATCCTTCGGAAACAGCACTGAGCGCGAAGCGTTGATAAGACCACCTTCGACGCCGGCAGACGTCAGACGGAACCCGGAAAGTGCGTCGACCGCCGAGCCGCCTTGCGCCCCATAGCCTGGCACAAGAAAGGGCGCATGCGGCGCAATGCTGCGAAGGCGCGCCGCTTCCGAAGGCGCGGTCGCGCCGACCACGAACATCAACGAAGACCAACCGCTTTCACCGATGAGTTCCGCGCCCATATCGGCCATCGCAGCGGCCACGCGTTCATAAAGCGGAGCGCCATCAACCAGCAACGACTGGAAATCATGCGCGCCGGGATTAGAGGTGCGCACCAGCACCGCGACGCCTCGGCCCGTTTTCTTGGCGGCGCAGACGAAGGGCGCAACAGAGTCCCGGCCCATATAAGGCGAGATGGTCAGGCAATCGGCCGCCATGGTTTGTTTTTCGCCGAGATACGCGCTGGCGTAGCCTTCACCGGTGGCGCCGATATCGCCGCGTTTGGCGTCGAGGATCACTAAGAGACCCGCCGCATGCGCAGTCGCGCAGACTTCTTGAAGCGTCTCATAACCGTCCGGCCCGAGCGCTTCGAACAAAGCTGCCTGCGGCTTCACCGCTGCAACTTTGCCGGCGCTCCGCGCAATCACCGCAAGACAGAATGTGCGCATAGCCGAAACGCCAGATCCGAACGCGGGCGGGATCCGGTCTGCGTAAGGGTCAAGACCAATGCAAAGCGGCCCGTATTTATGGACCGCCGCATTTAATCTGTCCGCGAAATTGCCTTGGCTCAAGACGCCTCTTTTTTCCCAATAATCAACGTGAACGGTACGGCAGGCGGCCCATTTTCGAGATGCAGCGCACCCATCGCCACAACAATATCGCGATCCTTGTGCTTCAGGCAGCCATTGATCTCATAATTGACGTGGTGCGTGGACATCACCGCGCGATCCGCATGCTCAAAAAAACGCCTCGATGATCTCATCGGTTGGATGATCGAACAAATCATCGCGATGTTCAAAATCATAGATGCCCTCGCCGCCCGTATCGGCGTCAAGCATGCGCGCCCGATAAACCGTCATCATAAACCTCCAGCCACGCCGCGTCGGAATGCGGCCAGAAGCTGATGCGCTTTCTCGATGACAGGTTGATAACGTGGGCTTACGCCTTGCGTTCAACCAGCAAATGCTTGAGTTCCGCGATCTTCTCCGCCGGGTTCAAACCCTTCGGACAAACCTGCGCGCAATTCATGATCGTGTGGCAGCGATAGAGGCGGAACGGATCTTCCAGCGCATCGAGACGATCGCCAGTCGCTTCATCCCGGCTGTCCACCACCCAACGGTGCGCTTGCAAAAGGGCAGCTGGCCCGAGATAGCGATCGCCATTCCACCAATAAGACGGGCAGGACGTTGTGCAGCAAGCGCATAGGATGCACTCATAATCGCCGTCCAGCTTTTCGCGGTCTTCCGGCGTCTGCAAGCGTTCTTTCTCCGGCGTTGGCGTCTCAGCGTGCAACCAAGGCTCGATCGACTGATATTGCGCATAGAATTGCGTGAGGTCGGGCACGAGATCCTTCACCACCGGCATGTGCGGCAGTGGCGAGATGCGGATGGCGCCGTTCACTTCGTCCATGCCCTTGGTGCAGGCGAGCGTGTTGTTGCCATCAATATTCATCGCGCACGAGCCGCAAACGCCTTCACGGCACGAGCGGCGGAAGGTCAACGTCGGGTCAATATTGTTCTTGATGTAGATCAGCGCGTCCAAAAGCATTGGCCCACATTGATCCGTATCGACGTAATACGTGTCCCAACGCGGATTCTCGCCAGTCTCCGGATCATAGCGATAGATTTTGAACTTGCGCGTGCGCTTGGCGCCGTCCGGCTTGCCCCAATCCTTGCCAGATTTGACTTGCGAACCACGCGGCAATGTCAACTCGACCATAAGACCCTATGCTCCCTTTAGCGTCGCATGCTGCGCTTGCGCGCCGCCATACCAATCAACATTGCGCGTCATCCACATGGTGAGCGCGATCGCAACGAAGCTGGCGATAGCGCCGACAACTAGCGCGTAATCCTCCAGCCTCATTAAAACGTAAAGCAAAACATAGACTCCAGCGAAAACCGCCAAGGCTCGCAATGCGTAGGCCTTACTGCCTAACACAGCGCCAGCATAAAGACCGATGCCGACGAAAATCGCTGGGATCGACATCATCGCAGCCAGTGCGCTCACCGAAAGCAACTTCAGACCCAGGGAACGGGCGGGGACGCGGAAGGAATCAGCCATGACGCTAACCGCTAACAGAAGGCAGGCGCACCTGGCGCTGCAGGCGCGCGAGGATCGCTCTGTGAACGCGGCGGAATCGCGGCCATTTATGAGCCGAATGCATATGCCAGCCGTGGATCAATACACCCGCGCTTTCGGCGGAATGGATTGTACGTCGTTGGTCATCGTGTTGGCGTGCACAGGCCGATAGTCGATCGTGACCTTGCCAGTATCTTGATCGAGCCATGCCAAGGTGTGCTTCATCCAATTCACGTCATCGCGGGTCGCAAAATCCTCGCGTGCATGCGCACCGCGGCTTTCCGTGCGATTGGCGGCGCCAGCCATGGTGACGACGGCCTGCGCGATGAGATTCTCATACTCCAGCGCTTCGACAAGGTCGGTGTTCCAAATCAAAGAGCGATCCGTAACGCCAATTTGCTTAGACATTTCATAGACTTCAGTGATTTTTTGAACGCCTTCGTCCAGCACTTCGCCGGTACGGAACACGGCGCAATTGGTTTGCATGACGTGCTGCATCTTGTCCCGCAACTTTGCGGTCGACATCGAACCCTTCGCATTCCGCAAACGGTCGAAGCGCGCGAGATGCGAGTCGCCGGCGTCCTTCGGCAAAGCCGGCGCGCCGCCCTTATCCACGATGTCCGCGCAACGCAGACCAGCCGCGCGGCCAAACACCACAAGATCGATCAGGGAGTTCGAGCCCAAACGATTGGCGCCGTGCACGGAAACGCACGCCGCTTCGCCAACGGCCATCAAGCCTGGCACCACTTTATCAGGATCGGAGCCGGACTTGGTGACGACTTCGCCATGATAATTCGTCTGCAGACCGCCCATATTGTAGTGAACAGTCGGCAGAACAGGAATCGGCTGGCGCGTCACGTCAACACCCGCGAAAATCCGCGCGCTCTCTGAAATCCCAGGCAACCGCGCCTCGATTATCTTCGGATCAAGGTGGTCAAGGTGCAGGAATATGTGATCCTTCTTCGGACCGACGCCGCGGCCCTCACGGATTTCGATCGTCATAGCGCGGCTCACCATGTCGCGCGGCGCCAGATCCTTCACGGTCGGTGCATAGCGCTCCATGAAGCGTTCGCCGTTCGAATTCGTGAGGTAACCGCCTTCGCCACGCACCCCTTCAGTGATCAAACAACCTGAGCCGTAAATACCGGTCGGGTGAAATTGTACGAATTCCATGTCCTGGAGAGGCAGACCAGCGCGCAGCGCCATGCCGCCGCCGTCGCCTGTGCAGGTATGTGCGGACGTCGCGGAGAAATAGGCGCGGCCATATCCACCGGTGGCCAAAATGACCATCTTGGCGCGAAAACGGTGCATCGTGCCGTCGTCTAGCTTCCAAGCTGTGACGCCACGGCAAACACCATCTTCCATGATCAGATCGAGCGCGAAATACTCGATGAAGAACTCGGTCTGGTGACGCAAGGATTGGCCATAGAGCGTGTGCAAAATGGCGTGGCCGGTGCGATCGGCCGCCGCGCACGTACGCTGGATCGGCGCTTCGCCATAATTCTTGGTCATGCCGCCAAAGGCGCGCTGATAAATCTTGCCTTCAGCCGTGCGCGAGAACGGCACGCCCCAATGTTCAAGCTCATAAACGGCGGCGGGCGCGTTACGGCAGAGATATTCGATCGAATCCTGATCGCCCAGCCAGTCAGACCCCTTCACGGTGTCGTACATATGCCAGCGCCAATCGTCCTCGCCCATATTGCCCAGCGATGCGGAAATGCCGCCCTGCGCCGCAACCGTATGCGAACGAGTCGGGAACACTTTCGAGATACAGGCGGTTTTCAGGCCGGCTTCAGCGCACCCAAGCGCCGCGCGCAGGCCAGAGCCACCAGCGCCGACCACGACGACATCGTAATTGTGGTCGATCCAAGAATAAGCGGCCATTCAATCACACCCAGCTAAAAACGCGGAAGATGGCGAAAAGCGCGGAAACCGCACCCGCCAGCGCCACGAACGTGTTCAAAACCAATAAGAGCAAACGCGTGCCGCTCTTTTGAATGTAGTCCTCGATTACGACCTGCATACCCACGCGCATGTGGGTGAAGGCGGCGATCACGAATAAAGCGGCCGGCACGGCGTTCCAGGGTGCGTTCAGCCACACCGCGGCATGCTCCCAGCCGAATTGCACGCGGCTCATGATCAACGAACAGATCAGCCATGGCAGCAGAATAAACAGCCCGATCGCGCTCACGCGTTGCGTGATGAAATGGCCGGTGCCTTCCTTCGCAGAGCCCAGACCGCGCACTTTCGCGAGCGGCGCGCGAATTGTGTTTTTGCTCCGGCTCATTGGATCGGCATCCCTTGCAAAAGCGACGCGGGCGCAGACGCTGAAATCGACCAAAACCAGATGCCCGCCGTCAAAAGCACAGCGCCAATGATAATGAGATTGCTGAACAGGCTCGAAAGCTTTGGATTGAAACCTGCACCCATATCCCAAACCAGATGACGCAATCCGCTGAGAATATGGAAGCTCACGCTGAAGACGACGGCCCAGAGGATAATTTGACCGATCACTGTGCCGATCAGCGCGGAGGACAGCGCATAGGCCTGCGGACCTAAAGCAATGCTGACCAGCCACAGCGAGAACAAAAGCGCGCCGCCATAGAGCGCTACGCCCGTGGCGCGGTGCAGAATCGAGGTGAGCATCGTGGCGTGCCAACGCCAAATCTGGAGATGCGGCGAGAGGGGCCGGCCTTCAGGGCCGCCTTTTCCTTTTCCCGCGCTAACGCCGTCCGCCATTATTTACCCGTCCCCATACCGTGCAAATCAATTTGCTGCGCACCTAGAAACTGCCGCGCCGCCGATGTCAATTCTCGTAACGCCTCGGAATGCGCACTGTTTTTGCGATAAGGTCGTATAAATCAAATTGATCTGAAATACGCGACGTCAATGCTTTGCGCCGTCCAACAGCGAAGCTCTATTGACGTAGCCGCCGCATCGCATTCAGGAAGACGTATTCCATTCTATTCACCAAGACTGTAGGGGCCATGCGCGACGTTTATATCGTCACCGCCGAACGCCTGCGCCTGCGCACCGAGCCGCATGCCGAAGCGTCGATCCTTCGCTATTTGGTGCGGGGCGAAACCGTGCACCGTTTGGAGATCGCCCCGGGCGACGATTGGTGGCGGGTGCGCCTCCGCTACGCTGTGACTGGGGCCTCCGTCGGCTGGGTGGCGGCCGAATGGCTGCGGGAGCGCAATCCCAAACCGCGAGTCATGAGCCGCGATGAAATGCGCGAAAAGCTGAAAGCCTTCGCCCCCAAGGGCGCCACGGCCTTGATCGACAGCGTCGCGGAGCCGCTAGCCGAGCAGCTTGCCGTTGCCAAGATCGATACACCGTTAAGATTACAGCATTTTTTCGCGCACGCCGCGTATGAGACAGACGAATTCACCTCGTTTCTCGAAGGCCATGGGCGCCTTCCCGATGATTATTTTCGGGAACATTGCGATCCGGACGGTCAATGGGGTCCAACCCTCGGCAATTCCGAAAAGGACGACGGGCCGCGCTTTAAAGGACGCGGTATGCTGATGTTGGCCGGCCGCGCGAATTATCAGGCCGCCGCCGACGCCTTGGGACTGGACCTAATCAACCATCCCGAACTGGTGGAGAGACCAGAAAATGCTGTAAAAACAGCAGTCTGGATTTGGAAGTCGCGCGATCTAGAAAAATGGGCCGATGCTGACGATGTCGCCGGCGCAACCCGCGCCTTCGCGGGACCGATGTTCGAACATATCCAAGGCACGGAAAGTGATCGCGCCGCCTTGGTGAACCGGGCGCGGAGAGTTTTTCGATAGCCGCACCTAAAACCTGCAAGCCCCAGTTTTAATTGACACATCGTACAAGGCCCCTAGACCCACGCTCCTAGGCGAGCCGATCTCAAATCGAGGAAACATCCGCCGACGCATTTTGTGTGCGCCTTTTAGTTCGATCAGCCTGCTGTCTTCCTATTGAAAATGGCTATAGCGTTCCGCATCATTCAGGTGACCGTATAATGCTTCTCCTCACCGGCGCCGCTGGCTTTATAGGCTTTCACACGGCCAACCGGCTCCTTGACGAGGGGCGCGAGGTTGTGGGCGTCGACATTGTCAATGACTATTACGATCGGGCTTTAAAGCGCGCCCGCCTGAACCTTTTGAAAGCGCGCAAGGGTTTCAAATTCGTCCATGCCGACATAGCCGACGGCGATGCGCTGGAAGCCGCTTTGCCTTCCGCCAAGGTCGAGCACATTGTGCATTTGGCCGCCCAAGCGGGCGTCAGATACTCGCTGGAAGCGCCATTCGCCTATGAACGCTCCAACGTTGCCGGGCACCTGACCATCCTGGAATATGCAAGGCGAGCGCCAAAGCTGAAACATCTGGTCTATGCCTCGTCGTCTTCTGTCTATGGCGACCGGGATAAAGGTCCATTCCGCGAAACCGACCGCTGCGACAGTCCGGCGTCCCTCTACGCCGCGACCAAAAAATCCTGCGAGCTCATGAGCGAGACCTATGCGCGGCTCTATGGTCTGCCGCAGACGGGCCTGCGCTTCTTCACCGTTTATGGCCCCTGGGGCCGACCCGACATGGCCTATTGGTCATTCAGCCGGAACATCCTGAATGGCGAACCGATAACGTTGTTCGGCAATGGCCTGCTATCGCGCGATTTCACCTATATCGACGATGTGGCGCCCGCCATCGCATGCATTCTCGAGCAACCGCCATCCGTCACTGACGGCCGCGCGCACGAAATCTACAATCTAGGCAATTCGACGCCGACCAGCGTGCTGGAGCTTGTCGAAGCGATTGAAACATCCCTCGGCGCGAAGGCGCAGCGCATAATGGCGCCGCCGCAACCCGGCGACGTGACCGTCACCTTCGCCGACATTTCCAAAGCCGCGAAAGCGTTCGGTTACGATCCCAAGACCAAGATCGGCGAAGGCATTCCGAATTTCACCGAATGGTTCAAAACAAAAGGGCGCCAATACGCGCCTTAAAACTTAGACGCCACCGCTGGTCGTTACGGACAGACCGTCTTCGCGCCAAATCTTCGGACGGCGCAAAAACGGATCGATCGGCGACCACACCATCGCTTTCGCCAGATTCCGGAGCGAGACCTTGCGCGACGCTTGTAAAGCGCGTCGCGTTTCGATCATGGCCGGCAGATCCTTCCAGCCATGCTTCAGGCCCAGCCAAGCCTCCTTCCACCCGCCGCGCATCGATACGATCAAAAGATCGATTCCGGTCATCGCCGCGTGCGCAGGCAATCCCGCCCAAAAGAACAATGCCGGCATATTCTTCACATAGATCCACATGCGATTACGGAACGCATGATAGGTGCGAAAAGCTGAGCGCCGTCCAATAGTCGAACCGCTGATATGACGCACCACCGCGTCCGGCGTCTGAACCGCCAATCCGCCGGCCAAACGCAAGCGAAAGCCCAGATCGACATCCACCCAAACCGCAAAAAAACGTTCGTCGAAACCACCGAGATCTAGAAAAGTCTGGCGGCGGAACAACGCGGCGACGGAAGGGGCGCTGAACACTTCGCCCTCCGAGTGTAGGAACTGGCGTTGGCGCCCTTGCCCGCCGCGAAAGGGAGCGCCGCCCGCCCAATAGGAATCGCCAACGCCATCGAAATACCCCATCTCGCCATCCCGCAGCATGGTTGACCCGAATGCCGCGGCGTTTGGGTTACGATCAGCCGACGCCACGAGATTCTCCAGCCATTCCGGCTCGGGAAAGGCGTCAGGGTTCAAAAAGGCGAGAAGCTCAGTTTGCAAAAGCGCCACAGCACGATTGTTCGCCGCCGCATAACCGACATTCTCCGGCAACTGGACTAGGCGAAAACCCTTGGGCATATCCGCATCGCTGAGGCGCGCGTCCAGCCCCGAGGCATTGTCGATGACCACCACTTCAAAAGATCTGTAACGCTGCGCAGCCATCGCTGCGCGCAAACGCGGCCAATGCTCCAAAGCATTGAACATCACGATCACAATGCCCACACGTGGCGGCCTTAGGGCGCCGTCCTCAAGCGTCATACAATACTCTCCGCGCCCAATCATCCAAGGCCGCCCGCCACGGCCGCAGCGAACGGCCCAACAGACGCTCCGCCTCAGCGCAGTCCAGCCGCGCATCCGCGGGCCGGGTCGCAGGCGTTGGATAATCCTTAGTCGTAATAGCTTTAAGCACCGGCGTCTTTCGCCCGGCCCTATGCGCCAAATCGAAAATCGCGGCGGCGAACTCGTGCCAGGTCGCTTCCCCGGAATTAGCCAAATGCAGGATCCGCGGCGCATCCGCGGCGCCCACCGTGCTCACGAGCGCCCCGATGTCCAAAAGCGCATCCGCCAGGTCCAGTGCGTAAGTCGGCCGGCCGCGCTGATCGTCCACCACCGACAGCGCATCACGCTTTGCGCCAGCCTCAAGCATCGTGAGCGCAAAGTTCTTTGGCCAAGGCGAATAAATCCACGACGTCCGGCACACGATGGCGTGCGGATGTGCGGCCAACACAGCCTGTTCGCCTTCCGCTTTAGAGCGCCCATAGACGCCGAGCGGGTTGAGCGGGGCGTTCGCCGCATAAGGAGCGCCGCCCGCGCCATCGAACACATAATCCGTCGAGACATGCAAAAACGGCGCCCGCGCATTATACGAAGCGGCGGCCAATGCGCCCGCACCGTCACGATTGACCGCATAAGCCTGCTCGGGTTCGAACTCCGCCAGATCCACTGCTGTGACAGCGGCGGCATTCACGACAAAGGCCGGCTCATATTTCTTAAACGCCGCAGCAATTGTCGCGGGATCGGCAAGGTCCAGTTCAGGGCGGCCCAGACAGATCGCCTTGAACCCATGCTTTGGCGCACGTTCCGCCAACGCTAGCGCCAATTGGCCCTTGGCGCCTGCGACGAGGATCGGAATTCCGGCCTTGCCCAATTCATCACCAGTACGTTGTTTAGAACCTTACCGGGCTAACCGTACACAATCGGCGCGTGAATAAGACTCTCACTTATAATTCATGCGATAATCGCAACGGTCTGCCGATCGGGGCCAGCCTGAAATCGCTGTTGGCCAAAGGCCGCATCAGAACGGAGGCGGAATATCCCTAAGACGCGGTAGGAAGCAATCCTTCGGCGACAAAACCGGGCCCTGCGCTGGCGCAGGCCAAGGAATCTCCAGGTCTGGATCGTTCCAAATCACGCCGCCTTCGGTGTCGGGCGCATAGAAATCAGTGACCTTGTAAAAGACCTCGGTATCGGGCTCCAACGTCACGTAGCCGTGCGCGAAACCGGGCGGCACCCACAATTGCTCCATGCCGCCAGCGGTCAATTCGGCCCACACCGCTTTGCCGAAAGTTGGCGAAGCGCCGCGCACATCCACTGCAACATCAAATATGCGGCCCTTGAGCACCCGCACCAATTTGCCCTGCGCGTGCGGCGCTTTCTGATAATGCAGACCGCGCAGCACGCCCACTTGAACCGAGAGCGCCTGATTGTCCTGCACAAACGGCCCCGCGACGCCCAGCTTTTCCAGCGTGCGGGTATTGGCGGTTTCGACGAAAAACCCGCGCTCGTCGCGATTCACTTTGGGCCGCAACAAAATGACATCGGAAATCGCGAGGTGTTCAGCTTGCACGGAATGTTCCTTGAAGACCGCGCAGTTTGCGGCTGGACGCCTCTATGGCGCGCCGCCTTACGCGTCAATCGCGGCGCTCAGGATCGCGCCGGTATAGCGACCCAATAATCAAAGTCGAGGACGACGGCTGGATGCGGTTTATCGCTTACCACGCGCCCCGGAAAGTCCGCGCAAGGCTGATTCTTGGTCGCCACAAGACGCACCCGAAGGGCGCCGACTTTGGGCGCCGGCAGAGCTTTATCCAGGATTTGTGACCAGGCGAAGATTGTGTCACCCGCAAACAGCGGGTTCACATGCTTGCCGCCGTTAATCGCAAGCATCAATTGTGCATTGGCGAGCCCGTTCAACGAGAGCGCACGCGCCAGTGAAATCCCGACTCCGCCATAGATCAAGCGCCGACCGAAGCGCCCCGCCGCCTGCTCGTGCAGATTGAAATGCACCTTGGCGGTATTCTGATAGAGGCGCGTCGCAATCTGATGCTCCGCCTCCTCCACCGCCATGCCGTCGATATGATCGAGGCATTCGCCGAACTCATAATCCTCAAGAGCGTATGGCTCACCGGCGAGATCATGAGCGTACCGGGAGAAATCCAATCCTTCCGGCAGCACAAGCGCCGACGCCGGCACGGCGGCTCGCAACGCAGGCGGCGCTACATTCGGCATCGGTGTGGCTGGATCGGCTTTATACACTATGCCTTTGGAGCGCACCCAGACCACGCCATTCGCGCCGGAGGAGTTTTCCTTTTTGCCGAGAATCTCTGACGTCGCCGATAGCGTGTCGCCAGGATAAGCAAGCCGCAAAAAGCGCCCCTCCGCATAACCCAAATTGGCCACAGCGTTCAGCGAGATATCCGGCGCCGTTTTTCCGAACACTACATGAACGCCAAAAGCGGACCGATCGGCGCGTGCGGTAAGCCGCAATTCCGCGCAAACGCATCCGACGAAAACAATGCGAAACGCGATCCTGTCACGGCAATATTGAGGATATTGTCCGCCTCGGTCGGCGTGCGCGGAGTCGCGTGGACCAAGGTCGACCCAGCCTAAAAGTCCTCTAAAAAATTGCCCCGCTTCGCTTTGGACATGACGTCACCTACAACAAATCCGTCCTATCGCCGCGCTTGATCTGGTCCACCACGTCGCGCACCCGCTGGGAATGCTCACGCGGCAAAATCAAGACAGCGCCTTCGGAGACCACAACGATCAAATCCTTCACGCCGAGCAGCGAAACGTGAGGCCCATCGGTCCGGACGAGGCAGTCTTGCGTGTCGATAAAGAGCGCCGGGCCCGCATTACCATCATCTGACTTCTGGGCGATCTCCCACAAGGCCGACCAGGATCCAACATCGCTCCAAGCAGGCGCAACGGGCACTACCGCGCCATTACGCGTCTTTTCCATAATCTCGATGTCGAAAGGCGATGACGGACACCCCGAAAAGGCGCTGGCGTCCAGTTTCACGACGTCGCCGGTGCGCACCGCGTCACGCACCGCCCTTTGTGCTCCCGCCAAGCAATCGGGCGCGTGTTGTTCGGCCTCAGCCAACATCGCGCCGGAACCGAACAAAAACATGCCCGCGTTCCAAAGCCAGCCGCCGTCGGCCAGCATTCTCTGCGCTTTCTCAAGCGATGGTTTTTCGGCAAAGGTGTCGATCGCAAACACCGAAACGCCGCGTTTGTCCTTAGCGCCTCTACGGATGTAACCGTAACCGGTTTCCGGCGCCGTGGGTTCAATGCCGAACGTCACGATTCTGCCGGCGCCAGCGGCGGGCGTTGCGTCTTCAATCGCTTCAATGAGTTTTTCCGGCGCACCGACCAAATGATCGGACGGCGTGACAAGCAAAAGCGCGGCCGGATCCATTTCAGCGGCGAATGCGGCGGCGGCGATCGCGGCGGGCGCCGTGTTGCGGCCTTGCGGCTCCAACAAAAACGCCATCGGCGTCAACCCGACAGATTCCAAGGACGCACGGGCCGCATCGACCTGCGATTCATTGCAAACCACAATCGGCGGCGCAAAAGAGACTGCCCCCTTGTGACCTGAAAAACGCAGCGCGGTTTCCGCAAACAAATCCGCGCCATCGCCAAATGTGTGAAATTGCTTGGGCTTTTTCTGTCGCGACAAGGGCCAAAGCCGCGTACCTGCGCCGCCTGACAGAATAACTGGAATGATGACTGGCATTTACGAATCTACCCTCGCCGCGGATCAAGCGACCTTACAACGCAGACGCGCGCAACTAGTGCCATTCGGCGATGTCTTAGGGAACGTTTTTCTTAAGTTCCGCCAACCAGATGCGCGCATTGCCGTCAGAGGGCGCACGCCAATCGCCGCGTGGCGATAGAGCCCCGCCCGACGTGATCTTGGGGCCATTCGGAACCGCGGAGCGTTTGAACTGACTGGTTGTGAAAAACCGGAACAGGAAAACCTCGAGCCATTTTTTGATCGTGGGCAGATCATACGCGCGGCGTTCGGCAACGCCGTCGGGCCAAGCGCCTCTCCCAGAATCGGCCCACGCAGCGCGCGATAGAAACGCTACCTTGGACGGCTTTAGACCATAACGCGTAATATAAAACAGGGCAAAATCATGCAGCGCATAAGGCCCGATCGTGCCTTCGGTCGATTGGATCTTGCCATTTTCATCCGGCGGCACGAGCTCGGGTGAAACTTCCGTCGCCAGAATGGCGCGCAGCGTCTTCCCAGCCGCGTCGCCATAAAAACCATGAGCCGCCACCCAACGAATCAAATGCGCGATCAGCGTCTTCGCTGCGCCGGCATTCACGTTGTAATGCGACATATGATCGCCAACGCCATAAGTGCACCAGCCGAGCGCCAGCTCCGATAGGTCTCCAGTCCCAAGAACCATACCATTTTCAAAATTGGCGACGCGGAACAGATAATCGGAGCGCAGGCCAGCCTGCACATTCTCGAATGTGACGTCGTAGACTTTTTCGCCGCGTGCGAACGGATGGCCGATATCCTTCAGCATCAAATTGGCGGCAGGTTTGATGTCGATCTCGCGCCGGTCAACGCCCAGAACGTCCATGAGCGCTTCAGCGTTGGACTTAGTCTCCGAGCTGGTGCCGAAACCGGGCATGGTGATCGCGACGATATTTGTCCGCGGGGCCCCCATCAGATCTATGGCGCGCACGGCGACCAATAGGGCCTGAGTCGAATCCAGGCCGCCGGAAACGCCGATCACGATTTTCTGGATGCCGCTGGTCTGTAGCCGAGTCAGCAGACCTTTGACCTGGATGTTGTAGGCCTCAAAGCAATCCTGATCGAGCATTCCCGGATCGTCCGGCACGAACGGAAAGCGCGGGATCTCGCGCGCCAAGGGCACCGCCTGGCTCACCGGCGGTGCAAGATTGAATTCGATGCGGCGAAAATCGATCAACAAGTCATGATAATGCGCCGCCGTGTCGCGGAACGTGCTCATACGCAGACGCTCGAGCCGCACTCGCTCCACATCGATATCCACACTGTCGTAGGTGACGTCCGTGGAGAAACGCGCGGATTCCAGGAGCTTCTCACCCAATTCGTAGGCGCTGAGTTGACCGTCCCAAGCGAGGTCCGTGGTGGACTCGCCATGGCCGGCGGCCGCGTAAAGATAGGCGGCGACGCAACGGCGGCTTTGCGAGTCGCACAAAACTGCGCGGTCGCGCGCTTTACCGATCGTGATGTTCGATGCGGACAGGTTCAACAACACCGTCGCGCCGGCCATGGCGCCCAAAGTTGAGGGCGGGCTTGGCGCCCAGAGATCTTCACAAATCTCGGGGTGAAACACGAAATCCGGGTGGTCTGCGGCGGCGAAAATCAAATTCAGACCGAACGGGGCTTCCTGGCCGCCGAGTACAACACTATGAGAAACAGCATCGGCGCCGGAGCGGAAATAGCGTTTCTCGTAGAACTCACGATAGTTCGGCAGATAAGTCTTCGGGACCACGCCCAGCACACGGCCGCGATGCAAAATCACGGCGCAATTATAAACCGATTGATCCGCCCGAACCGGCGCGCCAAAGACAAGAACCGGCAGCAAGTCGCGCGTTTCGGACGCGATAACGGCCACGGCCTCATCCACGGCGTCCAACAAGGCTTCTTGCAGATGCAGATCGTCGATCGCATAGCCGCAGAGCGCCAATTCCGGCAGGAGCAGCAAACCAGCGAAATCGGCGTCGGCGCGCTTGGCTATATCCACGATCGCCTGCGCGTTGCTTACCGGATCGCCAATGAACACTTTAGGCGAAGCAAGAGCCGCGCGTAAAAACCCATGCGTGTACAATGAGTCGAACGAACGCTGGTTCGACGCGGATTTCCGCTTTTCTGCGGGACGGGAGGATGCGGCTTCAGCCATTTGAGGCACCATACTCTCCACTGGTTTAGAATAGCTATCCGCCGCCTAGCCGAAGGTGGGACTGGCGTTAACGTCCAGGCAAGAATTTCCGCCCGCCTTTGCCCTCCAAGCGCCGAACGGCTAAAAACGCTGTGACATTTCGATGGAAATCCGGTTTCCACTTTCGCGGAAAACCATCTAGGGGATCCGCATGAGCCAATCGCCCAAAGCAAATGCCGCCTCCCAATCGGCTGAGGAGATCGCGCGCCGCGTTCTCCAGCTGGAAGCCGACGCCCTCGCCGGTTTCGCCGCCGCTCCGCCGCCGGACTTTGGCGGAGCCGTGGGTGCGATTTTGAAGATATCAGGCCGTGTCATTATCGTCGGCGTCGGCAAGTCAGGCCATGTGGCGCGCAAAATCGCCGCGACCCTGGCCTCTACGGGGACGCCATCCATGTTCGTTCATCCAACCGAAGCAAGCCATGGCGATCTGGGCATGATCACACAAGACGATGCTGTGATCGCACTCTCCAAATCCGGCGAAACCCGAGAATTGTCAGACGTTGTGGCTTATACTCGCCGCTTTGCGATCCCCTTGATCGGGATGACGGCGAAGGCGAAGTCGGCGCTGGGGAAGGCGTCAGATTTTCTTTTGCTGACCCCGGACGCGCCGGAAGCCTGCGACGAGACCGCCGCGCCAACCACATCGACCACCCTGATGATTGCCTTAGGCGACGCCCTTGCGGTCGCCCTTTTGGAAAAGCGCGGTTTTACGGCCCAGGATTTTCACGTGTTTCATCCGGGCGGCTCCCTGGGCGCGATGCTAAAAACCGTACGCGATCTTATGCACGCCGAAAGCGAATTACCGCTGGCGTGCACCGGCGACCCAATGTCCGCAGCGATCAAAACCATGTCGGAGCGCAAATTTGGCTGTGTCGGCGTCGTGACGCCGGACGGCGCGCTGGCGGGCCTGATCACCGACGGGGACGTCCGCCGTCACTTAGGGCCGAATTTCCTTAATTTGCGCGTCGAAGAAGTCATGACCCCCGCGCCGACCGTCATCGCGCCGGAAACGCTCGCCTCGGCGGCGTTGAAGCTCATCAATGAACGGAGAATCACGCAATTATTCGTTGTAGATCAGGGAAAGCCAGTCGGCTTGATCCACGTCCACGACTTTTTGCGCGCGGGCGTTATGTAGCAATCAGGAACGATTGGCGTTTTGCACGCTCAGCATCAGCGCAAACCCGCCGATAATCACACCGACGGTCACCGTGAAGGCGCCAATCCACTCGAGAATGTCCATAGGTTCAAATCCGGCAAGGCTGAAAGTCGCCTCATGCGTGCAAAGTTCAGGCCAGGATCGCGGCGCCTCAAAATCGCTGCGAATATAGATAAGAGCAATGCCGCAGCCCCGCGGTGCAGCCGAAGGTATGTTTATGACGATGTTTAATGAGCCTGAGGGAGAGGCCGAGTTCGAAGAGATAGAAAAACCTAAGATTCAATGGGTTATGCCGTTTCTTCTCGGCCTCGTGACGGCAATGGTCGTAAGCGCGCTGATTGCGGCCGCCTATGTGATGAAGCTCGGTCCGTTTGCCTCGCAAGAGCGCCAGGACAAGATCGAAGCGTCCATTATCGACGCGACAGGCGAGGTCGATCAGCAAATGGCAGACGCCGCAATGGAACAAGCAGCCGCCGCAATCGGCCTGAGCGCCAGCGGCCCCCAATCTTTCAGTATTGGACAATTGCAGTTCGGCGGCAGCGCCTTGCAGGCCCTGAATGAACTCGCGGGCGCTGAAGCGGGTGGCGCATTGCGGTGCCTGCCGACTTTGGGCGGCATGGAAGGCGGCGCCCGATCGGCCTTACAGCAGGTCAAATGCGATATTTCCGGCAGCGGCGGCAACGTCTCCGAAGCAGCACCGCCGTCGGCGGATCCAACGGCCCAGACCCCGCCGGCAGCCAGCGCCCTGACATCGCCGGCCAGCATTTCGCTGACCTTCTTCAACGGCAATGTGACGTCGATTGTCTACAATTCGGCCGGTACGGCGCCGCCGACGGCGATTGCGCCCTTGGATCCTGCGGCACAGACTGACGCAGACGGCACAGAAATTCTGCCTGGATTCTCACTACCGCCGAGTGCATTGCGGCCCACAAACGACAATGCGGCGTCTTCAGGAGCCCCACCGGCGCAATAGCTCGTAATAACCTCGCGTTAACAAACCTCCGGGAGATTGGAACCGCGAACCCGCACTGCTTCGGACCTGGGATGCGAGTCGAAACGATCATCAAATGCCGGTTGTGCGGTGGGGCTTCGCTCGCGAGCGTATGCAACCTAGGATTGTTGGCATCGTGCGGCGTGTTCCCGTCCGCAGCAGAGCCAGACCCCGACAAGGCGCCATTAGAGCTTATGCGCTGCGAGACCTGCGGCCTGGCCCAATTGCATCATGACTTCGACGGGGATGAACTATTTCGCGACGCCTACGGCTACCGCTCTTCACTCAACGAAAGCATGGCGCGGCATCTGGGCGCGATCGCCCGCGACGCCATCGCGCGCGCAATCCCCCAGCCCGGCGATGTCGTTTTGGATATCGGCGCCAATGACGGTACGTCGCTGTCCTTCTACCCGGCCAGCCTCACCCGCATCGGCATCGACCCGACAATCGCTAATTTCAAAAAATACTATCCCCCGGAGATTTTGACCGCCGCCGACTTCTTCACACTCTCATCGTTCCGAAGCCTCGCTGGTGAAGTGCAAGCGAAGATCGTCACCAGCATAGCGATGTTCTATGACCTGCCCGACCCGAACGCCTTCGTCGCGGACATACGCGCCGTGCTCGCCCCTCAGGGTTTGTGGGCGTTGGAGCTGAGCTATCTGCCCGCCATGATGGAGGCGAATTCGTTCGACACGATCTGTCACGAACACCTGGAATATTACTGCCTCGCGCAGGTAGAGCGCCTATTGGCGCGCCACGATCTTCGCGTATTCGACGTGTCCCTCAATGACGTCAATGGCGGCAGCTTTCAAATCTGGGCCTGCCGGACAGATGCTCATTACACAGAGAACACGGCCGCGCTGGAGCAATTGCGCCAACGCGAGATCACCGAAGGGTATGCAACTGCCGCCGCGCTGTCTGTTCTTCCATCGCGCATCGAAAGGGCCCGAACAGACATTCTGGACTTCCTCCGAACTGCGCGCGCCGAAGGAAAGCTCGTTCACGGCTATGGCGCCTCAACCAAAGGCAACACGACGCTTCAAGTCTGCGGCGTCGATTCAAATCTTCTTCCCGCGATCGCGGACCGCAACGCCGACAAACACGGCTGCCGGACGCCGGGCGTCAATATTCCCATCATCTCAGAAGAAGAATCGCGTGCAGCGCATCCCGATTACTATTTCGTGCTGCCTTGGCATTTCCGGTCAGCGTTTGTGCAGCGTGAGAGAGAATTCTTGAACCGCGGCGGGAAATTCGTCTTCCCGTTGCCCCGATTAGAAATTGTGTCGGCATGAGCGAGAAACGCGCCCTTATCATCGGCTCGGCCGGCCAAGACGGCCGGCTGCTGACCGCCTTTTTATCCAGCCAAAACTATCGTGTGGTGGGCGTGGAGCGCGCGCGCGTCACCGGCCTCAGCACGCGCCGCGAGGCTCTGGCGCTTGAGGACCGCGACGGTATCGCGGCCTTAGTGCAGGAAATCACACCGCAGGAAATCTACTACCTCGCCGCCTTCGATCATTCTTCATCCGAAGCGCCAGGCGATCGCAACGAATTGTTCGCCGCCAGCAAAGCCGTCCACTGCGATGGGCTTGAAAATATTTTGACGGCGATGCGCCACCATGCGCCGGCTGCCCGTTTATTCTACGCCTCATCCTGCATGGTGTTCGGTGCGCCCAAGACGGCGCCGCAGAACGAAGATTGCGAAATAGCACCCAATTCGATCTATGCCGAAACCAAGGCGATGGGCATGGAGATCATCAAACGCGCGCGCAAAATAGAAGATCTGTATTGCGCCTCCGGCATTCTCTACAATCACGAATCTTTGCTGCGCGACACACGCTTTGTTATTCCAGGCATCGTCAAGGGCGCGGTCGACGTAAAGCTTGGCGTGTCCAAAACCCTGGTTCTGGGTGATCTGCGCGCGCGCGCTGATTGGGGCGCCGCTGAAGATGTGGTGCGCGCGATGTACGCAATGCTACGTCTGGATGCGCCACAGGACTTCGTAATCGGCACCGGTAAATTACATTCGGTCGGCGAAGCCGCCGAACTGGCGCTGAAATTTCTTGGCCTCGACCCAGTGCAGTGTTTGAGGACCGATCCGAGCATCCTGCGCCGGCCGCCGCCGGCTGTGCCGTATCAGGCCGACAGCAGCGCTTTGCAAAAGGCGACGGGCTGGTCGCCGATGATCACACTCGAGCGTTTGATCCGATCCATGATTGAGTCCGAACGGTCTTTGCGCTCTTATCAAGCCGCGTAAAAAACGCGCGGAGAGACCACATGGATTTGGACGAAAAAACCCGCACTGAAATCGAAGCTGCGGCGTTTCGCCGTCTCGTCGCGCACTTACGGGCGAGCACGGAAGTGCAGAACATCGACATTATGAATATCGCAGGCTTCTGCCGCAATTGCCTTGGCGATTGGTGGCGCGAGGCGGCCGAAGAACGCGGCCTACACGTCTCAAAGGATGACGTGCGTGCAGAAATCTACGGCATGCCGTATACCGAGTGGAAAACGCTCTATCAAAAATAGCCTATCCCTCATCGAGCAGAAGATCGATCGCCTCATCGCTCAGACCGAAATGGTGACCGACCTCGTGCACCAGCACATGCGAAATCAACTCGCCTAAAGTGACGTCGCCTCGCTCCAGCCATTCGTCCAGAATCGGCTGGCGATACAAGAACACCATCGGCGCGATAGGCGAGGGATCCAGCACGCTATCCTGCAGCAGACTTGTTCCTACATAGAGGCCCGAAAGCTCGAACGGATCATCGATCCCAAAATCCTCAAGAACCTCCTCCTCCGCGAAATCCTCGATCCGAAACACCACAGCGCCTGCGGCTGCACGGATAGGCTCCGGCAATTTCTCCCAGGCGGCCTCAGCCAAACGCAAGAAATCATCCAGAGTTGGGGCGACGGAATCCATCCAAGGCCGGGGATCGCTCATAACTCGCCGCTCCGTTCACCCACTTTGACCACCCATTTCAGACGCTTAAATCCCAATAAACGTAGCGCTTTGCCGTCGCACGCAATAAATAGCCCCTCTTTTCAATTTAGGGCGTTGCCGATTTCACCATGGCGCAAGACTCTAGGAATACACGCGGCTTTTTTGGCATCGGCGCGGAATCCATCTCCAAGCCGATGAATATGGGCGCGTTGATGCGCACAGCGCACGCCTTCGGCGCCAGTTTCACCTTTAGCGTCGCGGCCGCACAGAAGGTGCGAGACGTCTATCGATCCGACACCTCGCGCAGCTTCGAGCACGTGCCCTATTACGAATGGGCCAGCGCCCACGATATGCAATTGCCAAAAGGCTGTATGCTGATCGGCATTGAGCTGATCGATGAAGCCGTGGAACTGCCATCGTTCCGGCATCCATCCTCGGCCGCTTACATCTTGGGGCGCGAACGCGGCTCGTTGTCGCCACAGATGCTGGCGCGCTGTTCTCACGTCGTGCAAATTCCGACCAAGTTCTGCGTCAATGTCGGACTGGCCGGAGCGATCGTTATGTACGATCGCATGATCTCAACGCGCAGCTTTCCTTCCCGCCCGATCATGCCGGGTGGTCCGAAGGCGGAAAAGCTCTAAAGCACTTTTTAAGTTAGACCGCATCCGAACAAAAAAATGGATTTCGATTTTCCTAAATGCGCTCTAAGCGTCGCCGACGATCGCCAGGGTCACCCAACTGACGAGCCAAACAACGATCGAGCCCAGCACCGCCGGCCAAAGGCCCGTAATCGTGAAGCCTTTCAGCAGTGCGGCCACTAGCCAAAGCATCAGACCGTTGATGACCAACAAAAACAGACCCAGCGTCAATATAGTCACCGGCAGCGTGAGCAAGACCGCAACCGGCTTTACGAAGGCGTTGACCACGCCAAGCAAAATAGCGGCGACGACAAGCGATCCAAGACTGGAAAAACTAACGCCCTTAACCCAATGAGCGGCGGCCGCGAGTCCTAAACCGGTTGCGACCGCTTGGATAATAAACCCATTCATAAGCCACAAAGCCCGAGCTGCGAGCGGCAGAATTCCACCCGCTCGGACACTGCTTTAAAAAGACGAAATCCTCAATGGACCTCGTGCGATTTGAGACTCCGCTTGAATGAGCGGGCTGACGCCAAGTAAGTGACTGGAGGATTAGTGGCGTGTAAGCTTTTGCAGCACGTCCAGGAAGTTACCGAACACCATCGGCGCTTCGGATACCGCAAGGGTGAAGCAAATCTCTCCTTCTAGCGCGCGCGGGCGGTGCAGATCGCCTGGTCCACGGGACGACACATCGCCGCGTGAGAATGTGGCCAAGCCGTCATTGTAGGCGCCCTGCAAAACTAAGGTGTATTCGCGCCCCAAGTGATCATGCTGCGCGACGCCAGCGCCGGGCTCAATACGAATGAGCTCAGCAACCATGCTGTCCTCTCGGACCAGAGGCAGCGTCGAGATGCCAAGGGCGGCGAAGCGCCAACCGCCCCGCGATAATGACTCTGCCGCCATGGCGCGCACAGGCTCGGGCAATTGAGCCAATTCACTTAAGCGTCGCGCGCCGCCGCGAGCGCCCTTCAGGGCCTTCCGTGCGCCCAAGCCTTCTTCCAGCGAGTCTATTTCGCGCATCACAGCGTCAAGGAAATCAGGGTGCAAAGCGTCTGGAGTTTCGGCTTCCAGCAGTGCGCCGCCAAGCACGTCCGCAAACGGCGCTTCACCGTCCAAAACACGCTTCGACTCGACGAGCAGAGCCAGTGGCGCGGGTAACCGCACCCCTGTTCCAACTGTCAACACGTCTTCAAGCGCTATCACGGTATATCCTATTTCAAGACTGCCGAAAACATCCGGCGTAACTCCGATATTGTTCCACATCCGCTAGGGTCAAGACGCGGCCCGCAACCTGGTGCAGAGCTTAATCATCGCTTAAAAGCCCCCTCAATTTGTTGAAGGCTAAGCGAATCCGCGACTTCACCGTGCCCAAGGGCAAATTGGTGCACTCCGCAATCTCGGTATGTGAAAGACCTTCGTAGTACGCCAGAGTCACCAAACGGATCTGTTCGGGCGGCAAATTTTTCAACGCCTCGCGGACCCGTCCCTCAGTTTCAGCGGCTTCCAGGGCGTCGTCTGGCGCGGCGGGAGCGCTGGGCTGAAAAGCTTCGTCATTCCCGTCCAAATCCGGCCGGGCGGCGCGCCGGGCGGCGTCAATTCGGCGATTGCGCGCAATTCGGAAAATCCAGGTCGACGCGGACGCCTGACGCGCATCGAATTGCTCCGCCTTGCGCCAAACCGTGACCATTACATCCTGCGCGATTTCCTCCGCCAGAGCGTCATCGGCGGCCATCCGGCGCAAAAAAGCCTTCACACGGGGAGCGTAATACTGAAACAAAGCGGCAAAAGCGGCCTTATCGCGGCGGCGGCCCACAGCCTCCAGCAACGCGGAATACCGCGCCCGCTCGGACTCGCTTAACGAGGCGCCTGTATTTTCACCCTCGCTCACGCTCGAGCAGACCCCACAAAAAGGCGGCGTTTAGCCGACCCAATTACAAAACACGGGCCCGCACAGCCCCCTTGCCTCACGTGCGACAGATTTAGGCGTTTAAAACCCTCTTGCCGTAGAATCGAGCTGTAACATATTGGCGCGGCCAACACTGTACTTTTGGGGATAGGCCGTTTTTTCTGGGGACCGCATGGCGTCACCTTCTCAACATACCGCCCAACGCGCCAGCGCGTTCGTGATCAGCTTCGTCTGCGCACTCGCAATCGCCGGGACGGCCGACGCCGCCAAAAAGAAGAAAAAGTCAAAGGGCAAGCAGAAAACAGTCGCCTCCAAACCGGAGCCGATCGCCTGGGAAAACTTCACCCGCGAAGGCCCCGGCGGACGCATCTGCTTTGCCGCTGCGGAGCCAACCACAAAGTTCCCGTCCTCTTATGCGCATGGCGCCGTCTTTTTCATGGTGTCGGAAGCTAAGAACAACAATATCCGAAATCAGCCAAGTCTGTCCGTTGGCTATACCCTTAAGCCTGACACACCGCCGGCGGGCTTCGTGCTCTCCTCCACGGGCAAGTCGCCGCAAACGCGATTTTTTGTCGATGGCGCGGACGCCTTTCTGGAGCGGACTGATCAAGAGCGGGCGATCATCTCGGCCATGCGCGGCGGCAAAAATTTGCAGATCGAAGCGGTCGGCGCGGACGACGTCCACACCGCCTATCAATTTTCGCTATCCGGGTTTAGCGCAGCACTGGACGCCGCCAAGCGCGACTGCGCCTGACCCTTCAGCACCAGCACGAGCGCACTTATCGCGGCGCAGACTAAAATGATCGAGGCCATCGCCTTGGATGTGCCGTCATGCAATAAACCGGCCACCGCCATCGCCAGCGCCGCAACAAGGGTTGAGATCGCGCCCATCAAGGAAGACGCCATCCCCGCGCGCGCGCCCTGAGTTTGAAGGCCCCCAATTGTTGCATTGCCGAACACGAAGCCAAGGCTGGAAATCGTCAGGAATAAAGGAATTCCGATCGCCCAGACGCCGCCGATCGACGTGAAGGCAAAGAAGAAAACAAAGGCTGCGAAAACCACCGCCGCCAAGAGGCCGCGCCGCAATACGGAGTCAAAATATGCGCGGCGCAATACACGCGCATTGATCTGTCCAACCGCGATAAAGCCCGCCGCATTGAGCGCGAAAATCAGCGCAAATTGCTGCGGGTCGAAACCGAAGCCCTCGATAAACAAACCCGGCGACTGGCTGACATAAGTCAGCATGACGGCGCCGGCCAACGACAAGACAAAAGTGTAGCGGACGAAATTCGAGTCTCTTAATGGCGCAAAAAAAGCCTCCCTCAGCTTTTCGGGCCGTTGCGGCCGTGCGGTTAGCGGCGTCACATCATCCAGATAAAAATACGAAACCATGCCAATCAAAGCGGCCAAGACCGCAAGCATAACGAAAATGCCGCGCCAGTCCGCCGTCAGCAAAAGCGCGGCGCCTGCGATCGGCCCCAGGATCGGCGCCAGGCCGAAAACCAAACCCAGATAGGCCAGCACGCGCGCGGATTCTTGGGGCTCGAAGCGATCCCGCACCGTCGCCCGGGCGATGACGGGCCCCGCCGAACCGCCCAGTGCCTGAACAAAACGCAAGGCGATGAGCGCCTCAGGCGTTTGAGCGAAGGCGCAGCCCACGCTGGCGACGATATAAATCCCAATGCCCGCCATCAATGGGATAAGGCGACCAACCCGATCCGACCACGGCCCATAGATCAATTGCCCGATCGCCAGGCCGACGAAAAAAACGGACAGCGTCAGCGCCGTTTGCTCTGGGTTTGCCGCCAAATCCCTGGCCATGGCCGGCAGCGCGGGCAGATAAATGTCCGTCGACATTGCCGGAAACGCCGTCAAAGCGCCCAAAGCCCCGATAAGGCCCCAACGGAGTTTCGATGAAGATGTGGGCTGGTATGACACGGGAGCGGGCCTTATCGCCGCCTCGCCCCTTGGGTGCAACTGCCCATTCCGTCTAGTGGGCTATGGTCGAGAGGCTGGCGTATTGCGGCGCGGGCGTTATATGAAGCTTAAGGCCGCCGCACGATGCTGTAGGCTTAAAATTGCCTATGACCCAGATCGACCTTACCTTTTCGGACCGCCCCACGGCCGCGCCCAAAGACCTGACCGGCCTCGACCGGCAGGAGCTGGCGGCCGCCCTAATCGAATCCGGCTTGGTCGATGCGAAAAAAGCCCGCATGCGCGCCGAACAAATTTGGCGCTGGATCTATCATTACGGCGTGACTGATTTCGCCGCGATGTCCACCATGGCCAAGGAATTGCGCGCGGTCCTCGCTGAAAAGTTCCAAATCCGCCGCTCGGAAATCGTCGAAAGGCAAGTCTCCGTCGACGGGACGCGCAAATATTTGCTGCGTGCCGCGCCGGGTATAGAATTCGAATGCGTCTATATCCCGGACGTAGGGCGCGCCGGCGCCTTGTGCGTCTCCAGCCAAGTCGGCTGCACGCTCACCTGCACCTTTTGTCACACCGGCACGCAAAAGCTGGTGCGCAACCTAACCACCGCGGAGATCGTGGGTCAGGTCATGGTGGTCCGAGACGACCTCGAAGAATGGCCGTCGTCGAATGAAAATCGCGCGCTGACGAACATCGTGTTCATGGGCATGGGCGAGCCGCTGCTCAATCTCGACAATGTCGCCAAAGCCATCGACATCATTTCAGACGGCGACGGCATCTCCATCGGCCGCCGTCGCATGACGGTCTCGACCGCAGGCGTCGCGCCAATGATCGCCGAATTGGGCGCGCGGACAAACACCATGCTGGCGATCTCATTGCATGCGACCAACGACGCATTGCGCAACGAACTGGTGCCGATCAACAAAAAATATCCGCTCAAAGACTTGTTCGCGGCGATTAAAGCATATCCGGAGCTGTCCAACGCTAAACGCGTCACGTTTGAATATGTGATGCTGAAGGGCGTGAACGATAGCCTCGCAGAGGCAAAAGCGCTGGTGCAATTGATCAAGGGCGTGCCGGCTAAGGTCAACCTCATCCCATTTAATCCATGGCCCGGATCGCCCTATGCGTGTTCGGACTGGGCGACGATTGAATCCTTCGCGAGTGTGCTCAATCGCGCCGGTTATTCATCACCCATACGCACACCGCGCGGCCGTGACATCCTAGCGGCCTGCGGTCAGTTGAAATCGGAAAGCGTGAAAGCGCGCGCCAGCGAGCGCTTAGCGGCCAAGAACGGCGCGATCCTTTAGGGGTTTATCTGCACAATATTCGTTGCCTGCTCGCCCGGCGCCGATTCTTTCGGTTCAGACACTTTGGCCAATTTCGCATCCGGCGGCGGCATATCCTTGGACTGATCGCGCGTTTGCCGCGACGGGCGCGGTGGCGGCTCGATTCTCAAGCCGGCCGCGCTGCTCCAATAAATCTCAGTCTCGCGCCCCAAATTCTCTGGTTTAGCGGCGTTCAACGCCTGGCCGGCGATTTGCGCCTGGGTGCGCAACACGTCCTGACGCTCCTGCGCCAGCGCGAACAAGGTCTCAGCCTGGCGCCCCGTTAGACCCTTATCGATCCGCGCCGCCGCAAAGTGCTTCAGAATCGCCAGATCGTGATCAGCGCCCAAAAGCCCCGCGACCTTTTCCGCGACCGCTGCGCGCGCATTGTAAAAATCAGGCCATACGCCCTCCAGCAAAACGCATTGCCGCCAATGCCGCTGCACAGACTTTCGCCATGCGTGAAAGGCTTCATCATCGCCGGTATCGTAAGCTTGGCCAAATGTTTTGCGGCTGGCGCGCTGACTGTCGCAAAACCCCTGCGCCAAATGCGCAATCTGAAGATCGTCGCACGGTAGGCTAACCAACATCTGCACCGCGGCCTGCAGGCGCAAAACGCCCGCTTTAATAATGGCGTCGCGCATTTCGTGCTTTGAATCCAATTGCGCCGTCGCGGCCAATCCCTGCAGAGCACCAATTGCAGCCTTGCTGCGAGGGGGCGCACCCGCAGCCAAACTCTCCGCCACCTTGGCGATCACGAACAAATCGCGCTCATTGGAGAACAGCATACCGACGTCGCGCAAATCGGCGTTCCATTGTCTGTACGCTTTTTCAGGAATACCGGGCCGGATGAAACGCAGCGCCGCGCGCGCCTTTTTTAAGCGTCGCCGCGCTTTGTGAATGGCAGAATCTGGATCAAGCGATGCGAAATCATCGATCGCCCGTTCAAGCTGCTCGCCGATAACTCGGCGAGCACCATCGCCCAGCTCTTCCCTCAGACGGAAACGGTACGCCATCTCCATGCCTCGCTTGGATTCCAGGCTTACCAATGCAAAAGGCTTTCGACTTGTCTATCGCACTTTCCCGCAGCTGGGGAAAATCACTGCAATATATCTGTCACAAAGCGACCGCCGCTGCCTGCTTCTCGAACAAATGCGTGCAGCCCTTGCGCGCTAAGCTCAACAAAACGCCGAACTCATCCTCTGCGAAAGCGCGACCTTCGCCGGTCGCCTGGATCTCCACCAGGCGGTTGTCATCGGCGATGACAAAATTGGAATCCACGTCCGCAGCGCTGTCTTCAGGATAATCGAGGTCGAGCACCGGGGTGTTTTCAAAGATGCCGCAGGAAATCGCCGCAACCCGTCCGCGTACGGGGTTTTCCTTCAACACGCCTTCGTCCACCAGATATTTGCAGCAGGCGAACAAGGCCGCCCACGCTCCTGTGATCGCCGCCGTACGCGTACCGCCATCGGCCTGAAGCACATCGCAATCCAAAACGATCTGGCGCTCGCCCAGCGCCTTCAAATCCACAACCGTCCTTAAGGAACGGCCAATAAGTCGCTGAATTTCCTGCGTGCGGCCCGATTGCTTACCGGAGGCGGCCTCACGACGGGACCGCGTATGGGTCGAGCGCGGCAGCATGCCATATTCGGCCGTGACCCAGCCTTTGCCCTGCCCCTTCAGCCAGCCCGGAACCCCTGTCTCGAAAGTCGCAGCGCACAGCACATGCGTGTTGCCGAATTTAGCCAAACAAGAGCCCTCGGCATAGCGGGCAACGCCCATCTCCAAGGAAACGTCACGGATTTGATCGGGCGCGCGGCCGGAAGGGCGCATTATCGCTCCTTGAAGCAAGGTTGTGGACCTGAGTTGATCGAAACACTGCTAGGCCCTAATTGATAGGATCTGCTAGAGCCCTTCCAAATCGAAGTGAAACAGTTTGATCGGATAAAAAGGGCTTTGATTTGAAAATTTAGAGCATCATTCACCGATCAATCTGATGTCGACTGATCGGATGATGCTCTAGGAAAGAAACACGACAGAGCAATAAAGTCCCTTTTCGTCAATAGTATGAGCGCCGATATCTCAACGCCCACCTCGATTGCCGCACTCGATGCGCGCGCCCGGGAGATTTTCCGGCAGATTGTGGAGACGTATCTGCAGACAGGCGAGCCGGTGGGCTCGCGCACATTGTCGAAGCAAGGCGCCAATCTATCGCCCGCCTCGATCCGCAATGTCATGGCGGACCTCTCCGCTGCGGGACTTTTGGACGCACCCCATATCAGCGCCGGCCGCATCCCCACCCAACAAGGCCTGCGCCTCTTCGTCGACAGCTTTTTGGAGGTCGGAAACTTAAGCGAAAGCGAACGCCGGGATATTGAAAGCCGCATCGCAGGCACCGGACGCTCCATCGACGATGCACTGTCCGAAGCATCCGAAATGCTGTCAGGCCTCGCCGGCGGCGCCAGCATCGTGGCCACGCCGCATCGCGACTCCCCACTCAAGCACATCGAACTTGTCGCCGTGGCGGCGGGCCAAGCGCTCGTCGTCATGGTCAGCGAAGACGGCGACATCGAAAACCGCATTATTTCAACGCCCTTAGGTCTACCCGCCACCGCTTTGCTGGAAGCCACGAATTTCCTAAACGCACGCGTACGCGGCCGGACTTTGGGCCAGGCGGCAGAATCCGTTCTGGAAGAGCTAAAGCGCGACCGGGCAGCCTTGGATGACGCCGCCGCAAGACTCATCGAAGGCGGCATCGCGGAATGGAGCGGCGAAGACCCCGAGCGCGGACCATCTTTGATTGTACGCGGGCGCGCCAATCTCCTGACAGACCCGCAAGCCACCGCCGATCTGGATCGGGTACGGCGATTGTTCGACGATCTTGAAAACAAGAAGGAATTGATCCAAATCCTCGATCTCGCAAAAGACGCGCAAGCCGTGAGGATATTTATCGGATCGGAAAACCCACTTTTTTCTCTGTCGGGTTCATCCCTGATTATCGCTCCCTATATGAACGCCGAACGCAAGGTGACCGGCGCTCTGGGCGTGATCGGGCCGACCCGATTAAATTATGCCCGGATTATTCCGGTTGTGGATTATACGGCGCGCGTAGTTGGGCGATTGCTCGACGAACGCAACCGCCGTGGAGGTGACGGAAGATGAACGAAGAGACCAAACCCGAGACCGAAGCGGCGCCGGCGCCTGCCCCAGCAAACGACGCCCTGTCCGAAACACCCGAACTCGCGCCAGATGAAATCGTCGCCGGCCTTCAGGCCGAACTCGCCGCGTCCCGGGATCAAACCCTGCGCGCCCTTGCCGAAGCCGAAAACATGCGCAAGCGCGCCGAACGCCAACTTGCCGAGGCGAAGGTATTCGCCATCGACCGTTTTGCCCGCGATCTCTTAGGCGTGTCCGATAATCTCGCGCGCGCCATCGCCACGATCCCGACGGATGTGCGCGGCAGTCTAGCCGGCGAAGCGCTTGCGCTGCTCGAAGGCGTCGAACTGACCGAAAGAACTCTGGTCACCAGCTTTGAACGCCACGGCCTGAAGCCGATCAATGAATCCGGCGCGCAATTCGACCCGAATATTCATGAAGCCGTCGCACAAATCCCATCGCCGGAAGCCGCGGGCAAAGTGGCGCAGATTTTCCAACCCGGCTGGCGTCTTGCTGACCGCACCCTGCGCCCCGCCATGGTCGCAGTGAGCCTCGGCCCCGTCGGCGCCGCCTCCGCGCCGCAACAGACGGAAGGCCCTACGCAGGAAGGCCCCACGCCAGGCTCAATCGTCAATCAGCAAGCTTAAAAACAAGAGGCGGCTTTTCAGCCGCCTCTTTTTATCTCCAATCAGGAAATCTGGCTCGCGCGATCGTCACCCTGACGCGCAGTCATCCAGCCAGGATATTCTTCGGCCAAGGCCGACACCGCGTCCAAAGCCGCCATCTCTTCGGCCGCCAATTTGATCTTCGGCGCGACGAGATTGTCTTTTAGCTGGTCGGGGTTTTTCGCGCCGATAATCACGCTCGTCACCCATGGCTTGTGCAGCAGCCACGCCAACGCCACCCCAGCGATGGAGGCGTCGTGCGCCTGCGCGATTGGGCGCATCGCATCGATGCAGGCAAAGGCGCGTTCGCGATCAACCGGCGGGAAATCGAACACGGTGCGGCGCGCATCGTTTGGGCCGCCGTCACGCGTGTGCTTGCCAGTCAGGAAGCCGCCTGCCAGAGGGCTCCACGGCAAGATCGCCAAGTTCTGATCCTGAGCCAGCGGCACGACCTCGCGCTCCAAATCGCGGCCCGCGATGGAATAATACATCTGCAGCGATTCAAAGCGGCTGAGATTGTTCTTGTCGGAAATCCAAAGCGACTTCGTAATCTGCCAAGCGTGCAAATTGCACAAGCCAATATAGCGCACCTTGCCGGCCTTCACCACGTCATCGAGCGCGCTGAGCGTTTCTTCCAGCGGCGTCAGCGGATCGAGCCCATGAATCTGATAGAGGTCGATATAATCCAAACCCGTCCGGCGCAGAGAATCGTCGATCGCTTGCATGATGTGCTTACGCGACAGACCATTCACATTGCGCGCGCCGGCGCGACGCTCGGCTTCGGCGTGTTCAACAGCACTGGCGTTCGGCCCCAGGCGCGGCAGCAAACGGCCATGCACTTTGGTCGCCACCACGATCTCATCACGAGGCAGGCCGAGGCTCTTAAGCGAGGCTCCAAAAATCTCTTCCGAAGCGCCGAAACCGTAAACATCCGCCGTATCAAAAAAATTCACGCCGCCATCGAAGGCCGCTTTGATCAGCGCATCGGATTCTTTGTGCTCGAGCTTCCCGATCAGGCCCCAGATGCCCGCATCGCCGCCGATGGTCATCGTGCCGAAGCAAATCTCCGACACCAGCAAGCCAGTGCGGCCAAGTTTTTTGTAACGCATTTGTTTTCCCTAATCCGCTTTACGCGACGCCGTGCGTCTTGAAGAAGGCGAGCGCCTTCGCCCAGCCATCTTTCGCCGCAGCTTCATTATAGCTCGGGCGGTAATCGGCGTGGAAGCCGTGTTCCGTCCCGGGATATACGGTGATGCTGGAGCTTTTTGCGGCAGGGTTCTTCTTTCCAGCTGCTTTCAGCGCCGCATTAGTTGCATCGACATCCGCCTGCGGAATGCCTTGGTCAGTCTCGGCGTAGAGACCAAGCACCGGCGCCTTGATCGTCGCGGCGCTATCAAGCGCATAAGGCCGCTCTTCCGGCGGCAGCGCAAATCCCGGCGCCGGCTTACGCAAGGAACCATACCAAGCGACGCCCGCCTTAAATGCATCGGAACGGGCGCATGCGGCCCAGGTCGTGCCGCCGCCCCAACAGAAACCAGTGATTCCCAGTTTTGCGACGTCAGCGAATGGTTGCGACTTCAAATACGCGACGGTCGCGTCCGTATCGCCCATCACCTGCGCATAATTGGCTTTCGCGACGATGGCGAAGATCTCTTTGAATTGCTCCATGGTCATGGTGGAGGGATCACCCGCCCGATCGAAATAATCGGGTGCGATGGCGACATAGCCCAGCTTTGCGAAACGGCGGCAGACGTCTTTTATATATTGGTGAACGCCAAATACTTCGCTCACGACGATAATAGTCGCGCGCTTCTTCGGCGTCGCGCCCTCATCCGGGCGAGCGATAAACGCAGGCAATTGATAGCCTTCGAATCCCGGATACTTAATCTCTGCGCTAATCAAGCCAGTTTCATCCGTCGTGATGGCCGAAGCGTTGACCGGCGTAATGGCGGCGGCGTAGCCGGCCGTAAACAAGGCCGCGCCAAAACCGCGCCGCGATAGCCGGTTGAGTTTGCCAGGTTCGCTTCCCAAAGGTCCGGTGAGGTGCATCAGAGGCTCCGCCTAAAATTGGTGCGGGCGGGATAGGACCCTCTCAACAGACGCCAGTCAATAAAGATTGGAGACGAAAGCGAATTGACCATGCACGCCTGGTGAGGCCATGTGCGCCGCAATTTGGAGGTTTTGCGACATGACCCGCCCCGCGCACGAGCAGCGACTATTTGAAATCATCAAGACCCGGTCTTTCGCAACCGGCGATTTCACTTTGGCCTCGGGCAAGAAATCCAACCTCTATTTCAACACGAAGCCGACCATGATGATTGCCGAGGGCTCGCACCTTTGCGCCCGCGCCTTCTTCGACCGCCTTGCGGCGGAGAACATCGACTATATCGGCGGCCTGGAATTAGGCGCGGTGCCGCTCGCCGCGGCAACGGCCGCTTACAGCTTCACAAAGGGCAAGCCGATCAACGCGTTCTTCGTGCGTAAAAAAGCCAAAGAATATGGCGCCAAACAATTAGTCGAGGGCCTGGCGCCTGGCGAAAGCCTGAAAGGCAAGCGAGTCGCCATCGCCGAGGACGTCACCACAACCGGCGGTTCGGCGCTGCAGGCCATCGAAGCAGCGCGCGCGGACGGCGCGCAGGTGGATGTTCTGATCTCCATCCTCGACCGTGAAGAAGGCGCCGTGGATCTGCTCCGCGAACACAATGTGCGTCTGGTGTCAGTGTTCAAGGCAAGCGATTTCGTCAGCAAATAAGACCAATTATGGAACGCCGCTTCGTTACGGTCGACGTATTCGCGAAAGCGCGGTTCGGCGGCAATCAGCTGGCGGTCGTGCTGGACGCAGAAGGTCTTGAGACCACGCAGATGCAAGCCATCGCGCACGAATTTAATTACGCCGAAACCACATTTATCCTGCCACCCAAGGACCGCGCGCACACTGCCGAGGTGCGTATCTTCACGCCCAAAGCCGAGATGCCGTTCGCGGGGCATCCGAATGTCGGCACGGCGTTCGTGCTGGCGCGCGAAGGCGCGGCGTTCGGCAAGCCCATCACCGGCGGCAAGGTTGTCTTCGAAGAAAAAGCAGGGCTCGTGCCCATCGACATCCTGACGGAAGATGGCGCCGTCATCGGTGCGCGGCTCCAGGCGCCGAAGGCCTTCACGCGCGGCGAAAGCTTCGATCCGGCGCAGGTCGCCGAAGGGGTGAGTCTGCCTGCGAACACATTGACGCTATCCGAACACGCACCGCTTCTGGTTGATAGTGGGGTCCCGTTTCTGATCGCGCAGGTAGAAAGCGTGGAGGACCTGAACGCAGCGGCGCCCAATGCGCCGCTGATATCAAAATTACTGAACCGCCCGACAATCGGCATCTATCTCTACGCCACAGACGGCAAGGACGGGGTCAATTATCAGACCCGCATGTTCGCGCCGGATCTTGGCGTTTTGGAAGACGCTGCAACCGGCAGCGCCGCCGTGGCGTTGGTCGGCCTATTGGCGAGCCTCGATCCGATGCAGGACTGCGCCATTCAGAAGATCTTTCTGCAGGGCGTGAAGCTCGGCCGGCCGAGTTATCTCGAAGCATCCGCGACCAAATCAGGCGGAGAAGTCACAGCGACGTTTGTGGGTGGACGCTGTGTGCCCATGATGCGTGGCGTTCTGCTCGATTAGACGGGCCCCGTTACGCGCCTTAAAGTCAAATTGATCCGCCCACCGTCGGGCAAGAATTGCAGCGCCAAGTCGCTGGTCCGCGGATAGATCCGGTCGACGCCGTGGAAGAACCGCCGCGACGCGCCGCCCAAAACCACCACATCGCCCGAATGCAATCGAAGCGAGCGCGTCGGATCTTTCCGGCTGGGCCCGCCCAAGCGAAACAGCGCGTCATCCCCGAGAGAGATTGATAGGACCGGCGCATCTTTCGCAGCTTCGTCCGCATCGACATGCAGACCAAGCTTGCAGTCGGGCTTGTACCAATTGACCAAGCAAGCCTCAGGCGGGGCCGGATAGTCGGCCAGCGCCGCCCATAAATCCAAGAGCGCCAGCGGCATTGATCTCCAAGGCGCGCCGGTCTCGGGATGCGTGGGGCGATAAGTGTAACCCTCAACGCTCGACACCCAGCCCAAGGAGCCAAGATTGGTCATCTCGACCGACAAAGGCTTTCCCGTATGCGGCATGCAGCCCCGAAAAAACGGCGCCGGCGCGATGGCGGTGAACACCTCCGCCAGCAAATCCGCCTGCGCGTTGGGCGACAAAAGCCCTGGCAAAAGGCGGAAGCCGCTCGGCGCACGGATTTCAGCGGCGGCAGGTGCGTCAAAAACAAACGCTCTCTGGTCCGACACTGACTTCATTTTTCGCCTGTCTGAGGCGCCTGATCCAATTCCGTTATCAAAAAATATCAATCTAACAGATACTTACAAATCGACAGCGCAAACGCCATCGACCCTATTGCGGAATCAGCAAGCGCGCGCTCCGAAAATGTGCTTCGAAGCATCCAGCAAGTGCGCTCCATGGCGTTAAGTTCCGCGCCTACAAGCGCTTGCAGCGGGAAACAGGCTGCCCATATGAAGCCCAATCGGATGCGGAACGGTTCACGTTCCCGGGTCCGATGGAATTCAGACTAGGATCAACCACGTGATTCGTCGTTGCCGGTTGCTTATACAAGGGCCGGTGTGCGACGCACCTCCCGCCCAAGAAGGGGAAGGCAGATATGAGTAAGGTTATTGGCATCGACCTCGGCACCACGAATTCATGCGTGGCCGTCATGGAAGGCGGCCAGCCAAAGGTCATCGAAAATTCCGAAGGCGTCCGCACCACACCGTCCGTGGTGGCGTTTACCGAGGGCGGCGAGCGCCTGATCGGTCAGACGGCTCGCCGGCAAGCGGTGACCAATCCAGAACACACATTCTTTGCGATCAAGCGCCTGATCGGCCGCCCATTCACGGATCCGACCGTGCAAAAGGACGCCAAGCTTGTCCCGTACAAGATCGCCAAGGGCGCCAATGGCGACGCTTGGGTTCAGGGCCGCGACAAGCAATATGCGCCGGCTGAAATTTCGGCGTTCATCCTGCAAAAGATGAAGGAAACCGCTGAATCCTATCTCGGCGAGACCGTATCCCAGGCCGTAATCACCGTTCCTGCCTATTTCAATGACGCGCAACGTCAGGCCACCAAAGACGCCGGCAAGATCGCGGGTCTTGAAGTCCTCCGCATCATCAACGAACCGACGGCCGCGGCGCTGGCCTACGGCCTCGACAAGTCCGAAGCCAAAACCATCGCTGTTTATGACCTCGGCGGCGGCACGTTCGACGTATCCGTTTTGGAAATCGGCGACGGCGTCTTCGAAGTGAAGTCGACCAATGGCGACACCTTCCTCGGCGGTGAAGATTTCGACGCCCGCATCGTCGATTACTTCGTCACTGAATTCAAAAAAGACAACGGCATCGATCTGAAGAACGACAAGCTCGCCATTCAGCGCCTTCGCGAAGAAGCGGAAAAGGCGAAGAAAGAACTGTCGACGACCACGCAATACGAAGTGAACCTGCCCTTCATCACCGCCGACGCCACTGGGCCGAAGCATTTGACGATGAAGCTCACGCGGGCGAAGTTCGAATCTCTCGTCGAGGATTTGGTTCAGCGCACCATCGAACCTTGCAAGCAGGCCTTGAAGGATGCGGGCCTGTCGGCTGGCGACATCAAGGAAGTCGTGCTCGTCGGCGGCATGACCCGGATGCCGAAAATCCAGGAAGTCGTGAAAAACTTCTTCGGCCGCGAACCGCATAAGGGCGTCAACCCGGATGAAGTCGTCGCCATCGGCGCGGCCATTCAAGCCGGCGTTCTGCAAGGCGACGTAAAGAACGTCGTTCTGCTCGACGTCACCCCGCTCACCCTCGGCATCGAAACCGAAGGCGGCATCTTCACGCGCATGATTGATCGCAACACGACGATCCCTACGAAGAAGAGCCAAACCTTCTCGACCGCCGCGGACAACCAAAACGCCGTCACCATCCGCGTCTTCCAAGGCGAACGGCAGATGGCGAACGACAACAAGCTTCTGGGCCAATTTGACCTCGTCGGCATTCCGCCGGCGCCGCGCGGCATCCCACAAGTTGAGGTGACGTTCGACATTGACGCGAACGGCATCGTCTCCGTTGCGGCCAAGGACAAAGCCACCGGCAAGGAACAGCAAGTGCGCATCCAAGCCTCGGGCGGTCTGTCCAAGGACGAAATCGAACGCATGGTGCAGGACGCCGAATCCCACGCCGCGGAAGACAAGGATCGCCGCGATCTGGCCGAAGCGAAAAACCAAGCCGAAGCGCTCATCCACCAAACTGAAAAACAATTGGTGGATCTGGGCGACAAGGTCTCGGCCGAAGATCGTTCCGCCGTCGAAGCCGGCATTGCTGCGCTGAAAGGCGTCACCGGCAGCGAGAATGCATCGGAGATCCAGGCCAAGACTCAAGCGCTGCTGCAAGCCGCCATGAAGATGGGCGAAGCCCTCTATGGCGCACAAGGCGGCCAGGGCGGCGGCGAGCCTGAAGGCAGCGGCGGCGCCGATGACGTCGTTGACGCCGAGTTCGAAGAAGTCGACGAAAACGGCAAGAAGCGCGCCTGATAGCGCTGAGCTTTAACAGCTTGGCTGTTCAGCTTATGGGGGCGGATGTGCTGACGTTTGCGAAGGAGACTGTTTTTAACGTCCCTCGCCGCAGCGCATCCGCCCTTTTCATTTTCGAAAATCCTGCGTGCGGTCCTCGCAGTGGAAGCGCATGCAGCGCCAATGGATCCAGGGTCAATCATGTCTGACCGCGATTATTATGAAATTCTTGGATGCGCGCGCGACGCTGACGCCGCCGCCCTCAAAAGCGCCTACCGCAAGCTGGCCAAGCAGCTTCACCCTGATGCCGAAACCGGCGACGAAGCCAAATTCAAGGAATTGAACGAAGCCTATAGCATCCTGTCGGATGGCGACAAACGCGCGGCCTATGACCGTTTCGGCAAAGCCGCATTCCAAAATGGCGGCGGCGGCGGTCAGGGCGGCGATCCATTCGATATGTTCAACGACGTCTTCGGTGATGTCTTCGGTGACCTGTTCGGCGCCGCCGGCGGCCGCCAGCGCGCACGCTCAGGACCGCAACGCGGCTCCGATCTCCGCTACGACATGGAGATCACGCTTGAGGAAGCCTTCTCAGGCGCCAATAAGCGCGTGACGCTGCCCGTGGCTGTGGCGTGCGACGCATGCAAAGGCTCCGGCGCGGCGGCGGGCTCGAAGCCTGAAACCTGCGCTGGCTGCGGCGGCGCTGGACAAGTGCGCGCCCAGCAAGGCTTTTTCAGCATGACCCGCACCTGCCCGACCTGCGGCGGTCGCGGCCAAACGATCAAGGACCCATGCAAACCATGCGGCGGGCGCGGCATGGTGCGTGAAGAGCGCACTTTAGACGTCCAAATCCCAGCGGGCGTCGAAGACGGGACCCGCATCCGGTTGTCTAACGAAGGCGAAGCGGGCCCACGCGGCGGCCCGCGCGGCGATCTCTACATTTTCCTGTCTTTGAAGCCACACAGCGTGTTCGAGCGCGACGGGCCGGATCTCTATTGCCGCGCCACTGTGCCGATGACGACGGCGGCGCTCGGCGGCGAGATTAAAATTCCGACCATCGAAGGCGGCCGCGCCAGGGTGAAAGTGCCT
>Ga0247831_1000168_pt1 | contig 145576 bp, 143 predicted proteins | sample LaCruzMarch2015__9_FD_192406 | JGI IMG/M metagenome (GOLD analysis project Ga0247831, IMG submission 192406) | Freshwater microbial communities from meromictic Lake La Cruz, Castile-La Mancha, Spain - LaCruzMarch2015_1m | ecosystem: Environmental > Aquatic > Freshwater > Lake | place: Spain... | reverse complement strand
GAAGCATCCCCCTTCTGCGACGGCGAAGGTTTCACCCGCCAACTCGAAGACGCCTGGCGCGGGATGTGGAAACACTGGTGCAAGGCTGAAACCCAAAGAGCCTGAGCCGTCTGCAAAGGACCAGGGTAGAGATCCGGGGCTAAGTCCTTGCTGGTTAACCCGCGTGGACGACAGCATCGACAGGGCATCAGCAATCTCACGCGCGGGGCCCCTCCCCGCACGGCCGCAGCCCGGCAATTGTCGGCCAATCAGAACCCCTTTGTTTTTTGCGGGCGCCCCCGCGGGTCAGATCACACCGGCTGTCTGCAGGCGCGCGAGAACCGGCGCCAGCATCCGCTCGATCGCATCGGCCGACGGTTTCACGTCGCCGTAAGCGGGCACGCCCTCGTCGGCAATCACCAGATCGGCCTCGAACATAGCCGGATAGGTGAAGCGGTAATGGGCAGCGCGCACGGTGGACATGTACTGAGCCAGCACCGAATCGACCGTCCGCCCGCGGTCGATCACATCGCGGCGGATGCGGCGGGCGAGACGCAGGTCGTCCGGCGTATCGACATAGACCGACAGGTCGATGAGGGAGCCGATCTTCGGCATCGACAGGGCGTGAATGCCTTCGAGAATGAGGACCGGGGCCGGTTCGATGCGGCGGGTTCTGGTCGACCGGTCGTGGCATTCGTAATCATAGATCGGCTGGTTGACGGCCTCGCCGGCTTTCAGGGCCTTCAGATCCGAGACGAGATGGTCGACCTCTTTTGATTTCGGATCGTCATAGTTGATGCCGGCCACCAGCGCGCGGCGCTCGGCTTCGGACCTGGGCGCGCCGTAATGGCTCATCGGATGATAGTAGGCGTCCTCGCCGAACATCACGGCCTGCGAAGGCCCGAGCCTGGCGAGCAGGGCCTCGGCCAGCGTTGACTTGCCAGAGCCCGAGCCGCCGGACATGGCGATGAGGAAGGATTTACGTTTGGTCATGTGCGTTCGCCGTTAAGCAGCCATTTGAGTTTGTCATGAAAAAAGGCCGCCCCTCAAGGAGCGGCCCTTTGCAATTTCCGAATTAGGCGAAGGCCTATTCGTCGGCGCCGGCTTCAGCGCCTTCGATTTCCTTGCCGGTCTCCTGGTCAACGACCTTCATGGAGAGGCGGACCTTGCCGCGCTCATCAAAGCCCATGAGCTTGACCCAGACCTTGTCGCCTTCTTTCACCATCTCTTTCGGGTGGCCGATGCGCTTGTTGGCCATCTGCGAGACGTGGACGAGGCCGTCCTTCGGACCGAAGAAGTTCACGAAGATGCCGAAGTCTTTCATCGACACGACCTTGCCTTCGTAGACGGCGCCGACTTCGGCTTCCGCTGTGATTCCGCGGATCATCTTGATGGCGGCGTCGATCGACTTGCGGTCGAGCGCCGAGATCTGCACCGTGCCGTCGTCTTCGATGTTCACCTTGGCGCCCGTCTCATCGACGATGCCGCGGATGACCTTGCCGCCGGAACCGATCACGTCACGGATCTTGTCGACCGGGACCTTGATGATTTCCATCTGCGGGGCCGTGTCGGCGAGCTTGCCGCGCGCGGAGGAGAGACCCTTCGCCATTTCGCCGAGGATGTGGTGACGTCCACCTTTCGCCTGATCGAGGGCTTTGCCCATGATCTCGCGCGTGATGCCGGCAACCTTGATGTCCATCTGGAGCGAGGTGATCCCCTTCTCCGTACCGGCCACCTTGAAGTCCATGTCGCCGAGGTGGTCTTCGTCACCCAGGATGTCGGACAGGACCGCGAAGTCCTTGCCTTCTAGGATGAGACCCATCGCGATACCGGAGACCGGCCGTGTGATCGGCACGCCGGCGTCCATCATGGCGAGGGAGCAACCGCAGACCGTCGCCATCGAGGACGAGCCGTTGGACTCGGTGATCTCGGAGACAAGACGGATCGTGTACGGAAAGTCTTCATGCTTCGGCAGCACGGCCTGAAGCGCGCGCCAGGCGAGTTTGCCGTGGCCGATTTCGCGGCGACCGGCGCCGCCGAGGCGGCCTGTCTCCCCGACCGAGTAGGGCGGGAAGTTGTAGTGCAGCATGAACTTCTCTTTGCGCGTGCCGTCCAGGCCTTCGATGTATTGTTCGTCGTCGGACGTTCCTAGCGTGGTGACGCAGATCGCCTGCGTCTCGCCGCGCGTGAACAGGGCTGAGCCATGCGTGCGGGGCAGGAAGCCTGCTTCGGCGATGATCGGACGGATCTGGTCGAGCTTGCGGCCGTCAATCCGCTCGCCGGTTTTCAGGATGTCGCCGCGAACCACGGAGGCTTCGGCTTCCTTGAAGGCGGTCTTGAACAGCTCGCCGGACATTTCGCCGGGCGCTTCTTCGGTGCCGACGAGAGCGGCTTTCGCCTTGTCGCGGGCGGCTCCGACGGCGGCATAACGCTCGCCCTTGGCGGTGATCTTGTAGGCTTTCGACAGGTCCTTGCCGACGCTCTTCTCGATCGCCTTGACGGCGGCGGAGTTGTCTTCAGCCTGGAAGTCGAACGGCTCTTTCGCAGCTTTTTCGGCGAGCGCGATGATCGCATCGATCACCGGCTGCATGGCGTCATGGCCAGCAACCACGGCGCCGAGCATGATTTCTTCCGAAAGCTCATAGGCTTCCGATTCCACCATCATCACGGCGTCGGTCGTGCCGGCGAGGACGAGGTCGAGATCGGATTCTTCGAGTTCAGCGACGGTTGGGTTGATGACATACTGGCCGTTGATGTAGCCAACGCGGGCGGCGCCGATCGGGCCCATGAACGGGGCGCCAGACAGCACGAGCGCGGCAGAAGCGCCGATCATGCCGAGCACGTCAGCATCGTTCTCGAGGTCATACGAGAGAACGGTGATGATGACCTGGACTTCGTTCTTGAAACCGTTGACGAAGAGCGGGCGTATCGGACGATCGATGAGGCGCGAGGTCAGCGTCTCTTTTTCGGTCGGACGGCCTTCGCGCTTGAAGAAGCCGCCGGGAATGCGGCCGGCCGCAAAGTACTTTTCCTGGTAGTTGACGGTCAGGGGGAAGAAGTCCTGACCCGGCTTTGCCGATTTTGCATAGACGGCGGTCGCGAGGAGCGTGGTGTCGCCGTACGTCACCATGACGGCGCCATCAGCCTGACGCGCCACATGGCCCGTCTCGATCGTGAGTGTGCGGCCGGCCCATTCCAGCGACACGGATTGCGTATTGAACATGTCTGTCTTTCTTTCACATACAAAAAGCCCGCCGTGGCCCTATTGCCCGGCGGGCTTGTTTTCCGGACCTAGCGGCGGATGCCGAGTTCCGTGATGAGCTTCGTGTAGCGAGCTTCATCCTTGCCCTTGACGTAATCAAGGAGCTTCCGGCGCGTGGCGACCATGGTCAGGAGGCCGCGGCGGGAATGGTTGTCTTTCTTGTTGGCCTTGAAGTGGTCCGTCAGACCGTTGATGCGGGCCGTGAGGATCGCAACCTGGACTTCCGGCGAGCCCGTATCGCCCGGTTTCGTGGCGAACTTCTTGATGAGCTCTTGCTTGTGTTCAGCGGTAATCGACATCGAAAAAGCCTTCTCTTGTCGCGCCCGCGGGCGCTGGTTTCACTAATCGCCTGAATTGGCGGGGTTTTTGGGGACGGGCCTGTTCAAATGGCCACAGCCGGGATGTCGTCCAGCAGGGTCAAGCGGCAGCCTGCCGCCCCAGAAACGGCCTTATGGCTCAAATGGGGTGGAATGGGAAGGGGCGCTCTGCCTCGGGCATCGTTAACGTTGTATCAGTAGGTCACAGGTTCGAATCCTGTTGGGCACACCAAATATATCAAAGCGTAAGGCTGGTTTTTCCGAGCCAATGCAGCTCCGCCAAACGGGCTAGGTAGCACATAGGTAGCAGCCGGAGTGATTTCGGACGGGCGCTAGGAGGCTTTTAGGGCGGCGTTTGCCCAGCGTTCCTGAAAGCCTTTGCGGTCATGACGCATCGCATCGGTCATCTGCCGCGGGGTGTCATAATCCCGCGTTAAGCCAGATTGCGCGCCCTGATGGCCTCGCATGCCTCAATGAAGGCCGGGCCATTAAGCCCGCGCAGCGGACGGATGAGTTCATCCCAGCGGGCGAAGAATTCACCGGAGCGAAGTGACGCAAGAACCCTGCCCGGGGCTATGCCCAGAAGCCTAGCAATCGCCTCGGCCGGGCTTTCCTTCGGGCCCTGTTCTGCCAGCTCCGCCATGAACCGGACCTTCATACGCAGCGTTTCCTGATCCACTACCGAAGCAACTGGAGGCAGGGCGGCCTCAAGCCTCGCTAGGCGGCGTTTCAGCGTCATGCCTGGCAACCGCGCTGCGCTCCAAGGGCCTGAATATGTCTCAGGCTGGCCGGATGGCTCGGGCGAAGGAAATGGGTATGACGGGTCGTGGCTACCATGTAACCGATCAGGATATTAAGGCATTCGACCTACAAAAGGGAGGATCTGCAAGCGGTGCGTCTCCTGGCCGTCAGGGGATTTGGTTGTTGGAAGAACCTGACCTTGATGCTCAAGCTTTTTTTGCGGCGGGAAAAGCAAATCCAAGCACATACCCATTGGTTTACCGTCCGGGCCGATCTGGTGTGATTGCGCTTGACGGTTCGGAGATGAATCACGAAATTTCTGCGACATTGGATTTAGCCCGCCAGCAAGGTTATGACTCTGTAATTCTTAAAAATTATACAGCGCATGGGGGCAAACCGCAAGCGGTCAGGGTCATCTTCGACCCATCCAACATCCGCTCCGTGCACGCAGCCTTTGACCCCGAAAAATCCACCAGCAGCACCCTTCTAGCCGCCGCTCCCTTTGCTGCCTTGGGCGGGGCAGGGCTTACGATGGCTGGTGAAGATGCCCGCAACCCGCGCACGGTTGGCAAGCCCAAGCCTAAACCTAAACCGCTGACAGTCGAAGAGCTGCGCAAAATGCTAGCTCTGCTACAGAAAACCACGGGCGAGCAGGGCTAGCGCTTCAGGAACATTGTAACCGCCAAGAACCGCAACAGCGCGTATAGCGTCACAAAAACAAACGCAAACACCTGATCCATAGGAGCCTCTCAATGGAAAACGAAGCAATCGCAGACGAAATCCTTAGCGCACTTCAGCAGATGCTGGAAGCCGCCGGTCCCGAATGGACCCTCCAATTCCTGCAAGCCGGGATCGAGGAAGCCGAGGCTGGCATGGACGCAGAACCTGCTATGATGCAGGGTCAGCCCATGATGCAGGGCCAGGAAATGCCAATGCAGGCACGACGCACCGTCGGCAGGCCGCGCTAGTAAACAAACTAACAGGAGGCCACCTTGGCAAGAGACGGGTCAGGCAATTACACGCTACCAGCCAACACCCTAGCGGTGTCTGGCGATGCTATTTCAAGCACGAAGTTCAACTCGCTCGTCCAGGATCTGGAAAGCGATGCGAACGTGGACCGCCCTGTAGCAGCGGGCGGAACGGGTGCATCGACGGCAGCGGGGGCGAGGACGAACCTTGGCCTCGTGATCGGGACGGATGTTCAGGCGTTTGACCAACAGCTTCTGGACATTGCCGCATCTACACGAAGCAGGAACGCTGCTTCGGGCTCGCCATCAGTCCGTATCAGCCGCAACCCCCTGTTTGGTCCGGCAATGATGGTCGCCCAGACCGGGCCCGGATCTTCCGCCCCATCATTCGCCCTAGGAACGCGCGTCCTTACAATCACAGCCAGGCAAGGCTCATTAATCCCAATGCGGGCCTCAAGGTGCCTTAGCCGGCGGTCCAGCCCTTTCATGGCTGGCGCTCCTCTACCGCCTTAAGGCGGGCTTCAAATTCGGTCGTCTCCAGCGCCTTGCGGTAGCCTTCCACCAGTCCGGCAATGGCGCCGCCTTCGCCCGGTGTCAGGTCGCCGCTTGCGACACCCGCCAGGATGGCCCCCATCGCTGCCGATGCACTGGCGGCGCTTTCCATCGGCGGCAGGTCGAAGCGCACGGGCGCATCCTTGCGGGGCGGGGCAATGCGCTCAAGGCAAAGCCTCAGCGCGACGGTATCGCCTGCCAGCGCCATATCCACGGCCTTGCGGGTCAGGGCCTCGCCTTCGCCGTCAAGCAGCGCCTGGATGGCCAGCGTGGTCTTGTGGCGGGAGCCTTTGGGGCGGCCGGCATTGCCGCTGGCAAACTTGCCATCCGTTTTGCGTCCGTTGTTACGGTTGGTTTCTGTCATGTCTGCTCACAGAATAATATCGTTATGATATATAACATCTTGCCAGGCAGGGATGAAGTAGAAATTATCGTCTTCTGCGGACTTGGACTGGGTTGGCCGATGCATCATGATCGCGACCTTATCGAAATAGTTGTTCCCGCAGGGGTCGTTTCCACCTACTTTGCAGCGATCAGCAAAACCGCTACGGGTGCAGTGAGTTAACTCAGCAGCCGAGAGCGGCACCGATGCGGTTCATCAAGGAGGCGCAAATGCGTGAGATCATTCCGAGACTGCCGGCCATTCTTCAAGTAAGTCTGGTTGTTCTGCTTTCGGGTTGCGCATCAAGTGGTTACCACGCCTCCCTCAGGATCGACGAACCATCAGGATATGAAACCACACTTCTCGGTGCCTTTGATGGTTCGATCGCCTTGATCCACGGGGATCCAACCAAGGCGACGCTGAAGGTATCCAACGGCCGCTTGAGTTGCGCTGGGACCTCTAACTCGGGCCAGTTCAACACCGATATGGCCACGAATTTCGTTCGTCACATGTTTGAGCTAACGTGCGAAGATGGCCGCACAGGCACATTGGTGGCAACAATCAATGCACGCCCGCAAGGCTTTGGCGTCGTCGTTAATGGCACTGGTGTTGGCGCCCTTTCCGATGGCTCTAGCCTAAGGGCAACGTTTGGGGACTCGACGTACAGTCTTGCCTTTGATTCCGACCCGGCGCCGCAAACCCGGCCAAATCAGAAAGATGAAGAGCCGCGAGAAGGATCGGGCTCAGGATTTTACGTCACGACAGAGGGCCACATAGTCACAAATGCTCATGTCGTAGAGGGCTGCGCCAAAATTTCTTTGGCAAATGGGGCGAGCCTTACTCTCGTCGATATCGACACGGGATCTGACTTGGCTCTCGTCCAGAACATTGCTTCTCCGGCTGTTAAAGCGTTAGCTCTTCGTGCGGGACGTGGTGTCAGGCTAGCTGAAGACGTTATCGTTGCCGGCTATCCGCTCACAGAGTTACTTTCGTCGGGACTAAACGTAACCACTGGAACTGTATCCTCTCTTGCTGGTCCACGAGATGATAGACGACGCATACAGATCACAGCTCCGGTGCAGCCAGGAAACAGCGGCGGTCCCCTGCTAGATTCTTATGGAAGTGTGGTGGGCGTGGTCGTCTCCAAGCTCAATGCTTTGGCCGTAGTTGAGTTGACTGGGGACATTCCGCAGAATGTCAATTTCGCTGTTTCGTTAGGCACACTTCAGGCATTTCTTGACGCTAACAGCGTGCCCTACAAAACGCAGTCTTCTGAATTTGCGCTAAGCAATGCAGACATCGCAGAAATGGCGAGGTCGACCACAGTGCAGGTCCAATGCAGAAACTAAGTGCAAAGCTCAACCTGGTCTTACGCAAGCGCGTTTGATCGGTGTGACACGCATAATGCTCATGGGATGAATTCGATAGGACATCGCCGCATGATGCGCGCGGCCCAGTATCGTGGCCGGAGGGGATATTGATTAGCTATTCTGAAGCTCAACTCCCTGAGGCCGTCCGTCTCGCCGGCGCAAATGCATTTATTGTATCCCTCGATCGCGATTCCGGGGAGCAACTGGTCTGTGGAAATGTGCTCGATTTGCGATGCCTGACCGACGAAAGCGCTTCACAGTATTTGCAGACCCAAGGTTGGTTGCCTCAAGATGCCGCGCGGCCGCTGGTAATGGTTGAGTACGAGACAACCCATTTGCCAGAGACAGGCTACACTCGCACAAAGAATTGTTCCGGACCCGCATCATGACCGTCGCCCCCCTCCCTTCCGACATTGCGCACATCATTCAACTCGCTATCGCGCCTGTGTTCACGCTGGCGGGCATCGGCGCGCTGCTGAACGTGATGGCGAACCGGCTCGCCCGGGTCGTGGACCGGTGGCGGGCCCTCGAAAGTGAGCTGCCGAGCGCCAATGATGTGACCAGCCGCACGCACGTGATCGAGCTTGGTGTGCTGGATAAGCGCATGGTCCACATCCACCGCGCGATCGCGCTGTGCACGCTGGCGGCGCTGATGATCTGCCTTGTGATCATCCTGCTTTTCGCCGGCCAGCTGATCCTTATTCCGGTGGCGACCGCCGTGTCGATCCTGTTCGTCGTGTCGATGAGCCTGCTCGTGGTGGCGCTCGTATCCTTCTATATTGAGGTGCGCATCGCGAGCCGTATCCTGCGCGTCACGCGCGCGGTGCTGGAAGCGGGGAAACTGGACAGCACGCCGCGCAGGTGAAATTCTCCTCCCACAATCTGGGAGGACGCCACATGCAAGTTGCCGCTTTTGCCACACAGGGGCCGACAGACCCGCTGAAGCCGTTCGAGATCACGCGGCGGGGCCTCCAGCCCGATGACGTGCTGATCGACATTACCCATTGCGGCATCTGCCACAGTGACATCCACTCGGCGCGCAATGAATGGGGCCGCGCAAAGTATCCCTTCGTGCCGGGGCATGAGATTGTCGGGCGTGTTGGCGCGGTGGGGCCGAAGGTGACGAAGCACAAGGTGGGCGACCTTGTGGGTGTCGGCTGCCTGGTCGACGCGTGCCTTAAATGCCGGGCCTGCCATGACGGCGACGAGCAGTACTGCGAGCAGGGCTCGGTGGGCACCTATGGCGGCACCGAGCCGGTGATCGGCGGGCCAACCTTTGGCGGCTATTCAAAACAGATCGTCGTGCGCGACGCGTTCGTGCTGAAGATTTCCGAAAAGCTCGACCCGGCGGCGGCCGCGCCGCTGCTGTGCGCGGGGATCACCAGCTGGTCGCCGTTGAAGCATTGGGCCGTCAGCAAGGGCGACAAGGTGGGCGTGATCGGCCTTGGCGGGCTCGGGCACATGGGGATCAAGTTTGCGGTGGCGCTCGGCGCGGAGGTGGTGATGATCACGACCTCGCCGGAGAAGGGCGCGGATGCCCGGCGACTGGGCGTCTCTGACGTGCTGCTCTCGAATGACCGTGAACAGATGAAATCGCACCGGGGAAGTTTTGACTTTCTTCTCAACACGGTGCCGGTGAAGCACGACCTCAATCCCTATCTCGGACTGCTTGCGCGCAATGGGACGATGGTGATCGTTGGCGCGATCGAGCCGCTGGAGCCGATGCATGGCGGCATCCTGCTGGCGAACCGGCGAAGCGTCGCGGGCTCCGGCATCGGCGGCATCGCGGAGACGCAGGAGATGTTGGATTTCTGCGTCGAGCACAGCATCGTCTGCGATATCGAGATGGTCGACATGAAGGACGTCAACGCCGCCTATGACCGAGTGGTAGAAGGCGACGTGAAGTATCGCTTCGTGATCGACATGGCGACGCTTTAGTTTTCTGATTTGTGGCGGCGTTATCCGAAAACCGGTTCCTGCTTTTCGGACCGCCGCTCTACACGGCGAAAACCCGGACAGGCTCGAAATGGCCGGCGCGCACTTCACCGAGCGCGACGGCGTCGCTGCCTGCGAGCGCCAGTGCCAGCCGGTCATCATCTTCGCGGCGGCCATGGCGCCAGTTTTCGACAACGTGCGGCAGCAGCATGATGGTACGGCCCTGGCGCAGGTCGCCGGCATCCTGCGGGGTGATCTGGACGTGCGGCATGGAGTTCAGCACGGCGTGCAGAGGCTTCAGATGCGCGAACAGCGCGTCGCGGTTCTCCGCCTGTGCCTGGAGGTCAGCAATCGAGACGGCACCCGCCGCATCGAAAGCGCCGACGCGTGTGCGGCGCAGCTGGCTGATATGGCCTTCGGCGCCGAGGTCGGCGGCAAGGTCACGCGCCATGGCGCGGACATAGAAGCCCTTGCCGGAGACGACATGGATCACGGAATGGTCGGCGTCCGGCATGCCGATCACCTTGGCGGCGTGGACATCGACTTCGCGGGCCTCGAGTTCGAACACTTCGCCGCCGCGGGCGAGATCGTAGGCGCGCTCTCCGGCGACCTTGATGGCGGAGTATTTCGGCGGGATCTGGCGGATCGTGCCAACATAGGCTTTCAGCGCCGTCTCGATGGCTTCGCGCGCGGGGCGCACGTCAGAGGTGGCGGTGATGTCCCCCTCCCCGTCCTGGCTGGCGGTGGAGATGCCCCAGCGGATTGTGAAGACGTATTCCTTCTCGGCGTCCATCGCCCATTGGACAGTCTTGGTCGCTTCGCCCAGCGCGATGGGAAGGATACCGTCCGCCAGCGGATCAAGTGTGCCGCCATGGCCGACCTTCTCCGCATTGAACAGACGCTTGATGATGGCGACGGCCTGCGTGGATGTCATGTCCACAGGCTTGAACAGGTTGAGCCAGCCCGTGACGGGCTCGCCTTTGCGCTTTCTCTGACGGGCCACGATGGGTCGCTCCTGATCGGCCCTGACAAGCGGTTCGAACGCCGGGGCCGGTTTATGCTGGCGCTGCGCTTATCGGGCGCACGCTGCGCGGTCAATCGCGCACGTGTGTGTCAGGTGACGGGTTGCAGGCCGAGCCGGCTGTCATCGTCCCGGATCGTGGGCGGTGCGGCCGGGGTGTTACCCTTCGGCAGGCGCAGGTTCACGATATCGAGGTTCAGATCAAAGTCGCCGGTAACCGAGGCATCGCCAGTATCCATCTTGTGGCGAAGTACATCCCGGATCTTTGAGAGCACATCGCGGTTATTGTCCACCAGCGGAATCTGGCGGCCATCCGAGGTCCCGATGAGCAGCCGGTAGTAGGGTTCTTTCTTCTTGAGCTTCAGCGCGATCATTGCCGCCCGGATGCCCAGCCCGAGGCCCAGCGCCATCAGCGCAACGCCGCTCAGATTACCCATTCCGCTGTCGGGATAGCCCGTACGCACGAGACCCCAGACGAGGCCTGCGAGGCCAAAGAACAAGGCGCCGACGCAGGTGGTAGCATAGACCGACTGGGTCTTGCGGTTCGCAGGCGTATCCCACGGGAAGAACTCATGCTTTTCGACGGTCATCGTGGCAATGCGCGCAATCGCGATCGTGTCATTGCCGACCTGCATCGAAGCGGCGGAGACTTCGCCCTGGCGCGCGCCCTCCATGTCGAGTGTCTGGCGATCCATGCAGCTCCCCCGGGGTCAGTCTGTTACGGGTCATCCGTAACACGCTCCGCGTGCATCATCGACAAGGCAAAATGAGGGCAGCGCCCCTATTTGCTGCCGGTTTTCCCGCGCGGCGCGAACGCACATGGAGAGACTGTTTGGTTTGGATCAGAGAGAATTTCGGGCCCGGTCAGGCCTCAAGGCCTTGAACGCCCGAGACATGTGTTCGCCGCGATAGAAACTGTCCGGTTCGGCAGCGCCGGATCTGGCGCAGACCTTCCGGAAGACGTTGTCGCCCAGATGCGGGACGACCGAGGCGATGGAGATGGCGTTCGCTGATCGTCTGGGGCGAACACGGCTCCGAATGCGTGATTGCGTCCTGTTGCTCGCAGTGCACTTACTGCACGGCGCGCGCGGACATGCATTGTCGCCGGTTTGAAAACGCAATCTAAGCCGCATCTGCCGCGCCTGGCCTTGATCTGATGCGTATCAGCTTCCGGCGCAGGCCGCGCCCTTCTCGGATTTGGATATCGTTGCGGTGCAGTGCGGAGCGACCAGGTGATCAGATTGTTGCAAAAGATCGAGCGCGGCATTGTCCGGCGCCTGCAGCTGCAGGCCGTGAAAGCCGCCGCAGCCCTCGCCGAGTTCGGCGGAGGGCCGTTATGGGCGCTATTCGAGATCGCGCTTCACGCGGGGATCTGAGAGCAGGCGGTCGATCGCGGTTGCCTCGTCATAGGATTTGTCCGCCACGAAATGCAGGTCCGGCGTAAACTTCAGGTCGATCTCGCGGCCAAGCCGGCCGCGCAGATAGGCGCCCGCCCGGTTGAGGGCCCCGGCGAGCCGGGCCCGGCCTGCTTCGGAATCATCGCCGAGCGGCGTGACATACACTTTCGCTCGGCGCAGGTCGGGTGAGCAGCGCACTTCGCCGACCGTGACCAGAACACCTGTCAGGTCGGGGTCGCGCAGGTCCTCGCGCGCGATGATATCCGCCAAGGCATGGCGGATGATTTCGCCTGCCCGCAGCTGGCGCTGCGATGGCAGACCGGGTTGAGAAGGTTTCTTCGCCATCCGGGATCAGGCAAGTTTCCGGGCAATTTCCTCGACCTGGAAACACTCGATCTTGTCGCCGACACGAATGTCTTCGTAGCGCTCGAACGCCATGCCGCATTCCATGCCCGAATTGACTTCGGAGACTTCGTCCTTGAAGCGCTTGAGCGTCTTGAGCTTGCCTTCGTGGATGACGACGTTCTCGCGCAGAAGGCGCACGCCGCAGCCGCGCATGACCTTGCCTTCGGAAATCCGGCAGCCGGCAACCTTGCCCACCTTCGTGATGTTGAAGACTTCGAGGATATCCGCGTAGCCGAGGAAGGTTTCGCGCTTCTCCGGGGCAAGCATGCCCGAGAGCGTGGCCTTCACATCGTCGAGCAGGTCGTAGATCACGGAGTAGTAACGGATCTCGACGCCTTCGCGCTCGGCGAGGTCACGCGCCTGTTTGTTGGCGCGGACGTTGAAAGCAAAGATCGGCGCATTCGAGGAGCGGGCGAGCAGGACGTCCGATTCCGAGATCCCGCCGACCGCGCCATGAATGACCTTGGCGCGGACTTCTTCGGTGGAGATCTTGTCCAGCGACATGGAGATCGCCTCGACCGATCCCTGCACGTCGCCCTTGAGGACCACGGGAAGTTCGCGTGTCTCGACCGTACCATCCTTCAGGCGCAGCAACAGCTGGTCCAGCGAAGCGCGGGCAGCCGCGCCGGCACCGCCAAGGATCTGGCGTTTCGTCCGGATGCGGTATTCGGTGATCTCGCGGGCGCGTGACTCGGAATCGACCACCACCAGTGGTTCGCCAGGATCGGGCGCGCCGTCCATGCCGAGCACCTCGACCGCAAGCGATGGCCCGGCCTCGTGCAGTTGCTGGCCGCGCTCATCGACCAGCGCGCGGACCTTGCCCCATTGGGCGCCGGCCACGACGATGTCGCCGCGCTTCAGCGTGCCGCGCTTGATGAGAACGGTTGCAACCGGGCCGCGGCCCTTGTCGAGCTTGCTTTCGATCACGACGCCGTCAGCTTCGCGGTTCGGGTTGGCTTTCAGTTCGAGAACTTCGGCCTGCAACGAGATGGCGTCGGTCAATGCGTCCAGACCTTCACCGGTCTTGGCCGAAACCTTGACCGCCATCGTGACGCCGCCCATCGATTCGACCTGGATGTCGTGCTGCAGGAGGTCTGTCAGCACTTTGTCGGGGTTGGCATCGTAGAGGTCGGTTTTGGTGACAGCCACGATGATCGGGACACCGGCGGCCTTGGCGTGATTGATGGATTCGATCGTCTGCGGCATCACTGAGTCGTTTGCGGCCACAACGAGCACCGCAATGTCGGTTGCGTTCGCGCCGCGGGCACGCATGGCCGTAAAGGCAGCGTGGCCCGGTGTGTCGAGGAAGGTGATGCGTTCGCCGGATTTCAGCTGCACCTGGTAGGCGCCGATGTGCTGCGTAATGCCGCCGGCTTCGCCAGAGACGACATCCGTCTTGCGCAGGGCGTCCAGAAGCGAGGTCTTGCCGTGGTCAACGTGGCCCATGATGGTCACGATCGGTGCACGCGGTTGCAGGTCGGTATCGTCGTCAGTGCCGCCTTCGAGGCCGATCTCGACGTCGGCTTCAGACACGCGTTTGACAGTGTGGCCGAATTCCGAAGCGATCAGTTCTGCGGTGTCGGCATCCACAATGTCGTTGCCGCGGAGCATCTGGCCCTGCTTGAACATGAACTTCACGACGTCGGCGACGCGCTCGTTCATCCGTCCTGCGAGATCCTGCAGAGTGATGGTTTCAGGCAGCGTGACTTCGATCGAGACTTTCTCGCGGTCGCCCGCGCCGCCCATCTTGCGTTCGCGCTCGCGTTCACGCGCGCGGCGCACGGAAGCGAGAGAGCGTTGACGTTCAGCATCATCTCCGAGAGCGGACGCGATGGTCAGTTTACCGCGCCGGCGCTCGCCGGCGTCGCCGCGGCTGCGGGCTGCGGCTTCGCGGGCACGGTCGCCTGCGCCGCGGTCGTCCTTGACCACCTTGCCGCCGCCGCGCTTTGCGCGGCCGGCATCATCGTCTTCAACCGGAACAATGGCGGCAGGCGCAGCAGCGCCTACGCGCGCGCGGCTCTTGACGGGTTGTTCGGCTTTCTCGGTGGTGCGGGTAAGGGCGGTGACTTCAGCGACCTTGCGAGCTTCTTCTTCGGCCTTGCGGCGTACCTCGGCTTCTTCGCGTTCGCGGCCTTCCTGGGCCTTGCGCTCCTGCTCGGTGCGCAGACGGTCCTGGGAAGCCTTCTCGAGCTTCTGGTCTTCAGCGCGGGCCGTCTCTTCGGACTTTCGCCGTTCGAGAACTTTCTGGCGCGCTTTCAGTTCGTCGACGGTGATGCCGAGCTTCGCGGCGAGCGCGACAAGCTTGGCTTCCATCGATTCGGCGGCAGCAGCGGCCTCTCCCGGTTTGCCCGTACCCGGAGCGCCGCCGGCCGCAACGGGCAGACGTTTCTTCGTTTCGACCACAACCTGCTTGGAGCGGCCGTGGCTGAAACTCTGCTTCACCGTGCCGGAAGTCTTCCGCACGACGGTCAGCGGCTTGCGGCCACCGGAATTGCCTTGATCGTTGCTGTCGCTCATTCGTCCTACATATCACAATCTGAGCCGGGCCGCCCATGCGCCCCGGCAGAAGTCCGTTACCGATCCGGTTCAGGGAACCAGTCAACTTCCGGTGCCAAACGGAAACCGGTCAGGCGCCGATAGGCGATTTCCCAATTTTCCGCGATGGCGCTCCGGCGGACGAGGCCGTGTATCACACGGTCACGCCCGAAAGCCATGCCCAATTCCTGCGCGCTCAGCGCGCCGGCCACTTTCACGCTCGTATATAGCGCTTTGGCGAGAAAATACACCTTCTTGCGCCCATCCTCTGCCCCATCCGCTGCTTCCAGCAGGAAGGCCGGCTCGGCGCTGCGCAGCGCGTCACGCACCTGGTCATGCCCGGTGACGGCCAGTCCGGCCTTGCGGGCAAGACCGAGCAGATCAATGCAACGTTTCAGCAGAAGACGTTCGACGAGATCCGACAAACCGTCCGGCACCGTCACGGCGCTCTTGAAGCCGCGCGCGAATGCGCCTTTTGCCGCGGCCGTATCGACATGCCTGCGCTCTGCCGTGACCCAGACACCCCGGCCGGGCAAGCGGGCGGCGATATCGGGTGTCACAACACCGTCCGGCGACAGAACGAAGCGAAGCATCGCCTCGCGCGCGAGACGCTCGCGCGTGACCGCGCACTGACGCTCCGGCGATGCCGAAGCATCGCCGTCTGCATCCTCTGCATTATCGGGGATCAGACCCGGTTCACTGCTCGGGTACGGCTTCTTCATCGCCGCCCTCCACTTGCTGAAGGTCTGCGAGATCAAAACCGAGTTCTTCGGCAAGCGCGTCATCGTCAGTCACAGAGTTGCCGAGCTCTCCGAGGGCAAGCAGCGCGCGCTCCTCTTCCGTCAGCTCCGGAGCCTCTCCGCCGCCCTGGTCGACGAGCAATGCGTCAACCGCTTCCTGCTCGATCCAGCCGGCCACAACGCGGGCCTTCATGATGAACATCTGGGCGTCATCCTTGCGCATTTCGTTCTTCTTCAGGATGCCTTCGACCCAGACCGGCTTTCCGTCCGGACCTGGCTCGCGGTAACCCGTGATATCGTCCGGCACGAGACCGGCGACGTCTTCGACGGTCTTCACACCCTGTTCGCCGAGCTTCACGGCGAAGGCAGGCGTGACGCCTTCCAGTTCCATGACATCGTCCTCGACGCCGAGTTCGCGGCGCTTGTTGTCGTTCTCGACGGCAACGCGCTCGAGGAATTCACGGGCGCGTTCCTGCAGCTCTTCAGCGACGTCCTTGTCGAAGCCTTCGATGGTGATGAAGTCTTCCGGTGCGACGAAGGCGATTTCCTCAACCGACTCAAAGCCTTCCGAGGCGAGGAGCTGCGCGAGCGTTTCGTCCGCATCGAGCGCCTTCATGAAGAGGTCCGTGCGCTCCTGGAATTCCTTCTGGTAGCGCTCGGAATCGGCCGACTCGGTGATCAGGTCGATCTGCCAACCGGTGAGCTGCGAGGCGAGGCGGACGTTCTGGCCGCGGCGGCCAATGGCCAGCGGGAACTGGTCGTCGGCCACGACAACCTCGACGCGGCGCTCGTCTTCGTCGAGCACCACTTTCGAGACTTCGGCGGGCTGGAGCGCGTTCACGATGAATGTGGCAGCGTCATTGTTCCACGGGATGATGTCGATCTTCTCGCCCGAAAGTTCGCCGACGACAGCCTGCACGCGCGCACCGCGCATACCGACGCACGCGCCGACAGGATCAATCGAGCTGTCGTTCGAGATAACGCCGATCTTGGCGCGGCTGCCCGGGTCGCGGGCGCAGGCCTTGATCTGGATGACGCCTTCATAGACTTCCGGCACTTCGGCAGCGAACAGCTTGCGCATGAAATCCGGCGCGGCGCGCGACAGGAAGATCTGCGGGCCCTTGAGCTCGCGGCTGACCTTGTAGAGATAGGCGCGGACGCGGTCGTTCGGCTGGAAGTTTTCGCGCGGGATGCCGTCATTGCGGCGGATGATGCCCTCTGCGCGGCCGAGATCGACGATCACATGGCCATACTCGACGCGCTTGACGATGCCGTTGATGACGTCGCCGACGCGGTCTTTATATTCTGTATACTGACGCTCGCGCTCGGCATCGCGCACTTTCTGGGTGATCACCTGCTTGGCGGTCTGAGCGGCAACGCGGCCGAAATCGAAGGGCGGGAGCTCTTCCTTCAGTTCGCTGCCGATCTCAAGGGCGGGATCGATCTTCTTGGCTTCGGCGAGGCGCAACTGCTTGGCTTCGTCTTCAAAATTGTCGTCCGCGACGACCGTCTGGACCCGCCAGAGGGTCTGCTCACCGGTGGCCGTATCGATCCGCGCGCGGATATCGTGCTCCTGGCCATACTTGGCTTTGGCGGCTTTCTCGATGGCTTCCTGCATCGCTTCGATGACGATGCGCTGGTCGATCGATTTTTCTTCTGCGACCGCCTTGGCGATCTGAAGGATTTCAAGCCGGTTGGCAGAAACGCCTACGGTGCTCATTGGAGATCTCCTGTCTCTTCTTCGTCTGTGTCGTCTTCTGTCTCGTCGATCTCGAAATCGGCGAGGGTGTCTTCATCTTCGTCCGGCTGTGGCGGCAGGTTGCCGGCCGCGCGCGCCGCTTCAATAAGTTCATCCGTCAGCACAAGGCTCGCCCGGCTCATCTCGTGAACGCCGGCGACGAGTTCGGTCTCGTCATCGAGTTCGATATGCACGCCGTCTTCGCCTTCCGAGACGATCGTGCCGGTGAACCGGCGGCGGCCATCGATGGGACGCGCCAGTTCGATCCGTGCCGCATGGCCGATCCAGCGGGCAAAATCGCCGGGCCGGGTCAGCGGCCGGTCGATACCCGGGGTAGAGACTTCCAGAAGGTAGGCCTCCGGGATGGGATCGGCGTCGTCCAGCACCGGGTTGATGGCGCGGCTGAGGCGGGCGCAGTCTTCAACGTCCGTCGGCGCGCCCCCTGCCCGCTCGGCCATCACCTGAAGGTGGGGACGCCGGCCGCCGGACACGCGCAGGCGGACGATCTCCATGCCGAGCTTCTCCGCGACGGGGCGGAGGATCTCCAGCAGGCGGCGTTCCTGTTCGGTGAGGGCGATCATGAAGGCAGGGCAAATCCGGGCAAAGAAAAACGGCGGACCCGTTTCCGGACCCGCCGCCGATATATTTCGACTTGAGCGATAGATAATCCCGAAAGGACGATCTGTCGAGGGGGATACTGAGCCAGAAAAAACGGCGGCCAGGAGACCTGGCCGCCGCGTCCTGACCCTTTTGGGGCTCGTTTGCTTAAAGGATTTTCAGATCCACAGCCGAGGTCTTGCCGCGGCGTTCGTCCTTGTGCAGTTCATAGGCGATGGCCTGGTTCTCGGCGAGGGTGCGGAGACCCGAACGCTCGACGGCCGAAATGTGGACGAATACGTCTGCACCGCCCTCATCCGGCTTGATGAAGCCGAAACCCTTCTGGTCGTTGAACCACTTAACTTTTCCGGTTGCCATAATGGCCTTCCTTTACCGTTCCGGGCCGCGGCAAGCGCGGGATTGCGCCGTGCCGGTGCCCATCGAAAGCGGGGGAGGGAAAGTCATTGCCGTCGGTCTGACGGGGTCTTGATATTCAGACCGACCGGTTTCGATGCGCCAGATTAAGCCACAAAATCGGCAAATCGTCAATAAAGCCGATAAATTCAGATGCACGTGAAGTCATACCAGACCGGCGCGCAATCACCGAGCTTCTTGGTTTCATAGCGCGTCGTGACATGATCCGATGGCGGACGGCGCCAATCATCGGCGGCCTCAGCCGTCCATTCAAACCCGCCATTCTGCAGAAATGTCAGCAGCGCTTCATCGGCGTAGCTGGCCACGTCGGTGGCAAAGCGAACTTGCCCGCCGGGCGCGATGATGCGGCGGAGTGCGGCCGCAAAGTCTGGCTGCACGAGGCGGCGCTTCTGCTGGCGCCGCTTCGGCCAGGGATCCGGAAACAGGATGAAGGCGCGCTCGATCGAAGCGGGGGCAAAGGCGTCCAGCAAAAGGCGCGCATCGTCCGGCCAGAGACGGACATTCGTCAATTCACGCTCTTCAATCCCGGCCAGGGCCTTTGCGACACCTTCGACAAAGGGCTCGCAGCCGATGAAGCCGGTCTCCCGGTGGTCGCCCGCTTGGGCGACGAGGTGTTCGCCGCCGCCGAAGCCGATCTCCAGCCAGACAGCGCGCGCCCCGGGGAACAGGCTGCGCGGGTCGAGCCCCTGCGCCACCGGCGCCGGAAGCCGCCAGCGATCCAGCTGGGTGTCCAGCAGGTTCTGCTGGCGCGGCGATAAGGCCCGGCCACCGGTGCGGCCGAAGGTGCGGATCGGGCGATCCCTCAAGGCTTCAGGGTCGTGCGTAGCCATGCCGGGACGCGCTCAGTCCAGGCCCGGCCGGTTATCGAAGGCGGAGGCCGCGGCGCGGACAGTATTCAGAAGCGACCTGCGCAGGGAGACGTCCTCGATCTTCCGAAAGGCTGAAATCAGCTCCAGCATTTCAGGCGTCATCACCGGGGCGTGGGGCTCATCCTGATCTTCGGCAAACTCAGCCGCTTCGGCTTCGAGGAGCTCTTGCGCGCCTTCAAAAAAGTAATTGATGGGCACGCCGAGCACGCCTGCGATCTCGAACAATCGCCCGGCCGAAACGCGGTTGACGCCCTTTTCGTATTTCTGGACTTGCTGGAATGTCAGTTCAAGGAGCTCACCGAGCCGTTCCTGGGTCAGCTTGAGCTCGCGGCGGCGCCAGCGGATACGTTGCCCGACAACCCGGTCGATCCCGCTCGGAAGTTTGCTGTCGGTCATTACTCATCCATTCGCGCGCGGCGCATCGCTGAAGACAGGCTTAGCGCCTCCAACTGATGAAGGCCAGTATGGCGAAGATGCAGAGGCTGAACCAGAACAGCACGGCGCCGAACCGGGTCTGGAACACGGTGGCCGGCGCCGGTTCCGGAATGCGGTCTCGGCCATAGGTTGCCGTCCAGCCTTCGGGCGCTGTTTCCGCCGGCAGCGTGCGCATCGTCTCGCGGCCATAGCCATCGACAATGCCGGACGCGCCCCGGTTGGCCGCGCGCACGAGCGGCAGGCCGGTTTCGATGGCGCGGTAACGGTTCTGGGCATAGTGCTGGGCTGGGCCCATGCCGCCTCCGAACCAGGCATCGTTCGAGATCAGCACGATCCATTTCGCCCGGTCCGTCAGGTTGGCTTGCCGCGTGATTTCCGGGAACAGGCCCTCATAGCAGATGAGGGCCACGAAGGGCGGCATGGTCCCGGTGTCGACAGCGGTGGGGCCGCCGCCAGGACGGAAACCAGAGGCGGCGAGGCGCTGGGTTGTCGGCGGCAGCATCGAGGCGAACTGGCGACCGAAGGGAATGAAATCGACCGCGGCCAGCTCGCCGAACGGCACCAGACGGTGCTTGTCATAGAGCGACACCGGCCCGGTCTGGTTGGCCTTGCTGTCGAGCACGGCGAGGCTGTTGTAATAGACGGGCGTATCTTGTGTGAACCACTCATAGCGGGTCGCGCCGACCACCAACGTGCGCTCGCCGATATAGGATGAAATGGCGTCCAGTCCTTCGGCTTCCTGAAGCAGGAAGCCGGGCACGGCGCCTTCGGGCCAGACGACGATGTCACCGGGCTTGCTGTCCGGGTATGTCAGCATACGAACGTATTCGTTGAGCACCGGGGCCGATTCGAGGCGGTCCCATTCGGATTGCGGCACCCCGGCGTCCATGATGACCACCGGCTGATCGGTCAGCGGCGATGGAGCGGCAATCCGCTCTGCCCCCCAGGCCCAGCCGATGGCCAGCAGGACCGCCGCGCCGAAGGAAGGCGACAGCCGGAGACCGAGGCCGCGCGCATCCCGTGTGTCCACGAGCGCGGCAGGTGCAGACATCACGAAGACGGTCAGCAAGGTCAACCAGTACACGCCGCCCAGCGAAGCGGCCTGCGAGAAGGCGCCGCCGGGGATCCATGTTGTGCCTGGAAGGTTCCATGGGAACCCGCCGAACAGATGCCCCCGGGTCCATTCGGCGATCGAGAAGAACAGCGCAAAGACGAAGATGCGGGAGGGCGACGCCGACCAGAAGGCGCCAGCCATCGCCATGAAGCCTCCCCAGATCAGGCCCATGCCTGCGGGCAACACGATCAGCGGCAACCAGATGAAGGCGAGATGCTGCTCCGGGTTCACCAGGAAGGGCAGCGCCGTCCAGTGCATGCTGACGAGGAAAAAGCCGCTTCCGAAGGCCCAGCTCCGGAAAGCGACCGCCCTGCCCCAGCGCCTGTGCGCGCGCGCGCCATCGATCATCCAGATCAGGCCCGGCAGCGAAACCGCGAGGGCAGCGCTGAAGTGAAAGGGCGCAAAGGCGAAGGCCGCCAGCGCCCCGAACAGGCCCGCCGTGCCGGCCGCTGGCCAGCCCTTCAGGCGGGCAAGGGACTCGTGAAGGGGGCCCAGGGCAGTGAAGCCGTGGCTGCGAACCGCTGCGGACATGTGCGCTACTCCTCGCGCGTCAGGGACGCCGGCATTTCCGGCATGTGTAGCCTGAGCCGGCGGATACGTCGCGTATCGGCTTCCAGGATTTCGAGAGCTGTGCCGCCCGGATGGCGCAGCACGTCGCCCTCAACCGGCATCTTGCCGGCCAGCGCGACCGCAACGCCGCCCAGTGTACCGATCTCTGAATCATTGCCGGGAAGGCTGAGATCCAGTCCCGACTTGGCGGCGAATTCTTCCAGCTCGGTGCGCGCGTCGGCTTCCCAGATCGCATCACTGCGCTGCAGGAACAGAGGCTCATCGTCGTCATGTTCGTCTTCGATATCGCCGACGATGACTTCGACGAGATCCTCAAGCGTGATCAGACCGTCGGTACCGCCATATTCGTCCACGACGAGGGCGAGGTGGATTCGGGAGGCCTGCATCTTCACGAGCAGGTCCGCGAGCCGCATCGACGGCGGCACATAGAGCACATCCCGGCGCAGATGATCGAGCGGGCGCTCACCGGGCGTGACGCCCTTCGCGATATCGCTGACGACATCCTTGATATGAACAAAGCCGATCGGATCATCGAGCGTTTCGCGAAACACCGGCACACGCGAGTGGGTCACTTCAGCGAAATACTGGAGCAGCTCCGGAAACGAGATGCCGGCTTCGACGGCCTTGATCTCGGCCCGAGGCACCATCGCGTCCATCACGCGCTGCTGCTGGAACTGGGCTAAGCGCAGGCGCATGACCTGGGGCGCCGTTTGCGCATTGCCGTCTTCGGCATTCGGTTCGGACCGGCTGGATTTGCGCCTCAGTCCGAAGAAGCTGAGTAATCGGTCGGATGGCGGGTCGCCGGAGGAAGAATCGGAATCACTCATCGGGAGCTGTATCACTCAGAAGATAGGGGTTGGCGATATCCAACGACGCGAGCGCTCGGATCTCGCGCGCCTCCATTCCGGACGCGTCGTCGGGCGTTTCATGGTCGTGACCAAGCAGGTGAAGGTAGCCGTGGATCAGAAGGTGCGTCAGGTGATCGCTGAGCGCCTTGCCCTGGACGGCGGCGTCACGCGAGGCCACCCCGTGCGCCACTGCAATATCGCCGAGCAGCGGCCGGTCAATCGGCAGGGCCGGAAAGGACAACACGTCCGTCGGCTTGTCCTTGCCCCGGAAATCGCGGTTGAGCTGGCGCAGCTCGTCATCATCGGTCAGCAGCAGGGAGACGAGCCCTTCAGCGGGCTCTTCCCTGGCGGCCGCGGCAAAGGCGCGCCGGCTCAGCGCATCAAGGTCGCCAAGCGCCTGCCAGCTCTCGCCTTCCACGATTAGGGCAAGATCAATCATGGCAAGGCTCAGCTTTCACCCGCTGCGGCATAGGCATCGATGATCCGGCTGACGAGACCGTGGCGCACGACATCCAGCGCCGTCAGATGGTGGACGCCAATGCCCTGGACATTCTCGAGGATGCGCAGGGCATGCTTGAGGCCGGACGGCTGACTGCCGGGCAGGTCGACCTGCCCGGGATCACCCGTCACAACCATGCGGCTGTCGCGGCCCAGCCGGGTCAGCACCATCTTCATCTGTGCGACCGTGGTGTTCTGCGCTTCGTCCACGATGACGAAGGCATTCTTCAGCGTCCGCCCACGCATGAAGGCAATCGGGGCCACTTCGATCTCGCCGCGCTGCATGCGGCGTTCCATCTGCTCCTGCCCCATCAGTTCGCGCAGCGCGTCCCAGATCGGCAACATGTAGGGATCGACCTTTTCCTCAAGCGTACCTGGCAGGAAGCCGAGCTTCTCGCCGGCCTCGACCGCAGGACGCGTCACGATCAGGCGTTGGCGCAGGCCCGCCTGCAACTCGGCGACACCGGAGGCGACAGCAAGAAACGTCTTTCCCGTTCCAGCCGGACCGACGCCGAAAATCAGGGCGTTCTCAGGCTGCGCGAGGAGTTCGATATACTTTGCCTGCCCTTGCGTCATCGCGGTGACCGGTTTTTTCAGGCCTTTGAGGCCCGAAAAGGACCGGGACGGGGACTGCGCCGCTTGCAGCGACCCCTCCAGTTCCATCTCGGTCGGCTCGGCGCCATTGCGAAGGCGCCGCTCGAAGTCTGCCAGGGCGAGGATGGCGATCGAGACGCCCTCTTCTGCCCCGTCGAGGCGGATGCCGCCGCCCTGGCTTTCGGCGCGCAGTCGGTAAGCGTCGAGGCGGGTTTCCAGAAAGGCGAGGTGGCGGTGGTGCGGACCGCAGAGATCGCGCAGGCGCTCAGCCTGGCTGACCTCATAGACCCGGGTAACTGTGTTCTTGTCCGGCGCGCCGGCGGGGGGGCGTTTTGCGCTCACTGCGCCGTCTCGCGGATGCGCACGGGTTCACCGGTCAGCGAGCTCATGGTGGCGGAGACGATCTTAACGTCAACGATAGAATTCACGAGCGTTTCGGGCCCTTCGAAATGGACGGACTGAAGATAGGGCGAGCGGCCGTGTATCTGGCCGGGAATGCGGCCCTTGCCGGTCACCAGGACGGGCAAGATCTTGCCAACCTGCGACCGGTTGAAGGCGGTCTGCTGGTCGCGCAGCAAAGCCTGCAAGGCCTGCAGGCGTTCGTCCTTGACCGCTTCGCAGACATGTCCGTGCATCTCGGTTGCCGGCGTGCCCGGCCGCGCGGAATACTTGAACGAGTAGGCGATGGCGTAATCGACATCGCGGGCCAGCTGCATCGTCGCCTCAAAGTCCGCATCGCTTTCGCCAGGGAAGCCGACGATGAAGTCGGTCGCGATGGCGATGTCCGGACGCGCGGCGCGCACGCGGGTAATTATGTCCCGGTACTGATCAGCGGTGTGACCCCGGTTCATGGATTTCAGGATGCGGTCTGATCCAGCCTGCACCGGCAGATGAAGGAACGGCATCATCGCGGGCGTGTCACCGTGGGCGGCGATCAGGTCGTCGTCCATGTCCCGCGGATGGCTGGTCGTGTAGCGGATACGGTCGATACCGCCGATCTTCGCGATGTGGCGCACGAGACGGCCGAGCGTCCAGTCTTCCCCGCCTTCGATACGCGGGGGCGCGCCGTGGAAGGCGTTAACGTTCTGGCCGAGCAGGGTGACGTCCCGGACACCCTTGGCGGCCAGGTCGCGCACTTCCAAGACAATATCATCCACGCTGCGCGACATCTCGGCGCCGCGCGTATAAGGCACCACGCAGAAAGTGCAGAACTTGTCGCAGCCCTCCTGGACCGACACGAAGGCTGTGGGGCCCTCCGGATCTCGGGTCTTCGGAAGCGCGTCGAACTTCTCGACCGTATCGAACCCGGTCTCCAGACGGTCGCCGACAGCGCGGCTGGCGCGCGCGATCATCTCCGGCAGCTTGTGATAGGCCTGCGGGCCGAGTACGAGATCGACAGCCGGCTGGCGGCGGATGATTTCCGCGCCTTCGGCCTGGGCCACGCAGCCTGCCACCGCGATCGTCATCTTGCCGCCCGAGGCGAGTTTCATCTGCTTCAGCTTGCCAAGTTCGGAATAGACCTTTTCGGTCGCTTTCTCGCGAATATGGCACGTGTTGATGACAACCAGATCTGCGCCTTCCGGGGCATCCACCGGCGCATAGCCGAGCGGCTTCAGCACATCGCGGATGCGCTCGGAATCATATACATTCATCTGGCAGCCATAGGTACTGATAAACAGGCCCTTGAGCGGCTTGGCGTCGGAAGCGGCGGTCATCCGGCGGCTTATGCCTGAAAAGCCGCCGGTCCGGAAGAACCTTCCTCCATCCGGGAGCCCCCCCCCCGCCTGCCCTGCGCGCGCTAGATCGTGAGGACGATCTTCCCGAAGTGCTGCTGGCTGGCCTGGTGGCCGAAAGCGGCGGCGATCTGGTCGAGCGGGAAGCGGCTGTCGATGACCGGGCGGATGCCGGTGGCGTCAATGGCCTCGACCATGTCTTCCTGATGACGGCGGGAGCCGACCGTGATGCCCGACAAGGTAATGTTGCGCGAGAACAGCGCCGCTGTCGGCACCTCGCCCGAGACACCCGTCAGCACGCCGATGAGCGAGATGTGCCCGCCCGGACGGCAGGCATTGATCGACTGCGCCATTGTGCCGGGGCCGCCAATCTCCACGACTTCATCGACGCCGCGCCCGCCGGTCATCTCGAAGGCCTTGCGGCCCCATTCCGGCGTTTCCTTGTAGTTGATCACGTGATCGGCGCCGAGCGCCTTGAGTTTCTCAATCTTGGCGTCGGAAGACGAGGTAGCGATGACGCGCGCGCCGGTGGCCTTGGCAAACTGCAGCGCAAAGATCGACACGCCGCCGGTGCCCTGAACCAGCACCCAGTCACCCGGCTTGGTTTTTGTCTCGACATACATGCCGCGCCAGGCGGTCAGGGCCGCGCAGGGCAAGGTGGCGGCCTCATCGAACGTCCAGTCCTTCGGCATGCGTGTGAAGGCTGTTTCCGGGCCCGCATAGAGTTCGCAGCCGAACCCGTCGGCGCCGTCGCCCGGCACGCTGGCAAAGCCGGCCGCCTCGACCTGCCCGGACTGCCAGTTGGGAAAGAACAGCGAGATAACCCGGTCGCCCGTCTTCCACTTCGTGACGCCCTCGCCGACGGCGACGACTTCGCCCGCGCCATCTGACATCGGAATACGTCCGTCCGGCGTGGGGATGCCGCCAAGGGCCACGATAAAGTCATGATAATTGAGCGAGGAGGCCCGTACGCGGACAAGCACCTCGCCGGCCGTGGGCTTGGGGTCGGCCCGTGTCTCGATGACCAGGTTGCCGAGCCCGCCCGGCTTCTTCACTGCTGCGACTTTCATGGAACGATCCTCTCGTGTTTTGGCCACCGGACGGACCGGGCCCTAGGGGAAGTCAAGAGGCCGCGATGCGCGCCTCGCGCAACGATTTGCGCCGGACCTTGCCAGCATCGTCACGGACGGGCTCATCCACGTACTCGAAACTCTTCGGCACCTTGTAGCGAACGAGACGCTCGGCGAGGTGGGCTTCCATGGCCGCCGGATCAGCCGGGCCTTCGGGCCGGTCGATGACCGCGTGCAGGCGCGCGCCCATGTCTTCGTCCGGCAGGCCGATGATCGCCGAGGAGCGAACGCCGGGGAAGGCGTCAATCGCGGCCTCGACTTCCGCCGGATAGATATTTGCCCCGCCAACCAGGATCATGTCGGACAGGCGGTCGGTGAGGTAGAGATAGCCCTCGGCGTCCATCCATCCCATGTCGCCCAGGCTTTCCCAGCCGCCCTCAATCGCCTTCGCTTCGGCGCCGATGTAATGATACGTCGTGCCTGCGCCGGCGAGCGGCCGGATGAAGACTTCACCAACCTGGCCCGGCGGCAAGGTCTGTCCCGCGTCATCGACGACCTTCATCTCGCACGTTGCGACCGGCTTTCCGACAGACCCTTTATGGGTCAACCATTCCGTACCCTGAATGGTGGTCGAGCCCTGCCCTTCCGTCCCGCCATAGAGTTCCCAGATCACCTCGGGGCCGAGCCATTCGATGAAACACTCCTTCAGCCAGGGCGGGCACGGCGCAGCGAGGTGCCACAGCGTCCTGAGGCTGGTGAGGTCATGGCGCGCGCGAACGTCCTCAGGCAGTGCCCAGATCCGCCGCATCATGGTCGGCACCATATAGACGACATCCACCTTCTGGGCCTCGATCAGGCGAAGCGTCTCTTCCGCGTCAAACCGCGTCGTCACGACCACCGTGCAGCCCTTGAAAAGCGCCGTCATCGCCCAGAGAAATGGCCCGTTGTGATAGAGAGGCCCCGGAATCAGCATGCAGCCCTGATGCGGAATTTCCAGCAAGGGCACATCCGGATCCGCCGCGGCCGGCGATTTCGACACGATCAGCTTGGGACGCCCCGTAGAGCCGCCGGATGTCATCGCCTTGTAACTGACGGATGTGACTTCCGGCAACGCGGTGTTGGAGAGCGCGTCGTCCGCCTCGTAACCCATTGGCACGCACGGGATCGGCGCATACTCGTCCGGCGCCACACCCACGACGAGGCTGGGCGCGCCGACTTCGACGATCTGGTCGCGCTCGAATTTTGGCAGCCGGGCGGATACCGGTTGCGGTGTCGCGCCCGCCTTCCATGTCGCAATGCAGGCTTCGAAAAACTCAAGTCCATTGGGGAGCGCGATCGTTACGAAGTCATCCTTCTTCACGCCAAGCGCCTGGTAGGCCCGGGCGAGACGATTGGTGCGCGCCTCAAGCTCGCCCCATGTCAGTTCCGCGCCCTCATGATACAGCGCCGTTCGCGCAGGCTGCACCGCCGTCCAATGCGCCACGATACGCGAGAGTGAAATGAGCGCCATCGGTTACTGCCTCCCCGTTACTTGTATCTGTAGGCTGAGTATCAAATGCCGGCGCGCTTCAGCAGGCGCTGAAAGCCGGCCCAGAACTCGGCGCGCAGGTCATCTGTTTCCATCAGGATTTCATGCATGGCGCCATCGACCGTGATGTGCTCGCAATCTTTCAAACGGCGCGCAATGTCCGCATGCGAGGCATTGTCGACGAGTTTCTCTTCGCTCGCCGACGCGACGAATACGGGGATCGTCACTTTGGACAACGCTTTCGGCCTGGTGAATGTTGCGAGGATATCCAGCGAGGCGCCAAGCCAGCCCCAGGTGACCGGCCCAAGTTCCAGATCGGGCGCGGCGTCGAGCAGGCCGCGCTGCAATTGCCAACGGCGCTTGTCATGGGTGACGATGTTGTTTTCGAACCGCTCCGGCGGGCCGGGCTGGATCGCATAATCGCCGGACCGGCCTGTCGCCCGCATGGCCCACACGAGATAGCTCATGCCGAAGAACTTCGACTTCAGCCCCCACATCGGCGCGCAGAAGGCTGCTGCCTCGACCTTCACGAGATCCTGCGCGATGGCGGCCAGCGCAATCGCGCCGCCCATCGAATGAGACAGGCACACGTAGGGCCTCGGCAGCCGGTCACCGAGCTCCTCGAGCCCCTTTGCGAGCGCCCCCATGAAGGTTTCAAACCGGTCGATATGGCCCTTCTTGCTATCGCCCAGCAGCCGCTCCGAGAGGCCCTGGCCCGGCCAGTCAAGGATGACCACCGCAAAACCCATCTGCTGAAGCTCGCGGCCCACTTCAAAATACTTCTCGATGAACTCGGTCCGTCCGGGGCATACGATCACTGTGCCGCGCGGCATGCTGGCCGAAAGCGCAGGGGCCACGCAGGTGCGCAGCTCAAGACCGGACGCCGCCTTGAACCGCACCATGCTGGCACGCTCCGGCGGCGGATTGCCGGCGAGGGTAACGAAACCCGCGTCGCTTGCCTGCACATCAGCCATGTGTCGCGTCCCGAAAACTGCCCAAAAAATTGAAAAGGCCGCCCGAAGCTGTCTCCGGGCGGCCTTTCAGGTCAAGTCCCTGAGGGACGGCCATTCAGCCCGCGAGCTTTTTCATCAGGCTCTGCAGCTGCATCGCCACCGACATGTCGCCGGCGACTTTCAGCTTGCCTTGCATGAACGCCATCGTCGGATCCATCGCGCCCGAGGAGATCTTCTCGAAGTCGTCCCAGTTGACGGAGATGGTCGCGTCAGCCGCGTCGTCGGAGTTATCAACCTTGCCATTGGCGCCGTCGATCAGCAGCTTGCCGACGCTGCCGAAGTCGAACTTCACTTTTTTCTTGAAATCGCTGCCGCCCGAAAGGGCTTCAGTTGCGCGGGCGGTGAGTTGTGCGAGATCCATCCGGGGGTTCCTCCTTGGGAATTGGGTCTGACTGGGGATAAAGCAAACCGGCGCGCGGGGGGCAAGAAGAATCCCTTGACGTTCGGAACGGCAGGGCGATCAGCTGTCCGCCATGAGTTGGGAAGAATCGATCGAAGAACTGCGCCGGCGCGAGCGGCTGGCTGAGCTGATGGGCGGCGAAGAGCCCGTCGAACGCCAGCGGGGACGCGGTAAGCTGACCGTCCGGGAACGCGTAGCCTTTCTGGCAGACCCCGGCAGCTTCCACGAGATCGGCAAGATCGCGGGCAAGGCAACCTATGGCCCCGGCGACGAGCTGGCCGGCTTCACGCCCTCAACGTCTGTCACCGGACGCGCGCGGCTGGATGGCCGGCCGGTCGTCATCCTGGCGGATGACTTCACCGTGCGGGGCGGCGCCTCGGACGCCTCGATCTGGCAAAAGATGGTCCAGATGATCAAGATGGCGACCGAGTACCGGATGCCCCTTGTCCAGATGATTGATGGCACCGGCGGCGGCGGCTCGGTCAAGGCGCTCGAGAAAGACCCGCGCACTTACATCCCGGAAACGCCCGGCTGGAACGAGATCGTCGAGGGCCTTTCCCAGGTTCCGTTCGTCTCGCTTGCGCTCGGCCCCTGCGCCGGGATGGGCGCCGGACGTGTTGCGGCCAGCCATTTCAGCATCATGGTCAAGGACCTCTCTCAGGTCTTTGTTGCCGGCCCGCCAGTGGCGATTGCGCTTGGCGAGAATGTCACCAAGGAAGAACTCGGCGGCTGGAAGATCCAGGCGCAGAACGGCACGGTGGACACTGTGGTGGACAGCGAGGCAGACGCGTTCATCGCTGCGCGCCGCTTCCTGTCCTATCTGCCCCCGTCCGTCCATCACTTGCCGGAGCGCGTTCAGCCCACAGATGACCCCAAGCGCAAGGACGAGAGCCTGATCTCGCTTGTGCCCAAGGACGGGCGCACCCCCTACAAGCCCCGCCGCATCATCGAAGCGGTGAGCGACAAGGGCAGCTTCTTTGAGATCGGCCATGACTGGGGCCGCGGCATCGTCACCGGCCTTGCCCGGATCGACGGCTTCGCGGTGGGTATCCTTGCGGGTGACCCATTCTTTCTGGACGGCGCCTGGACGGCGGATGTGTGTGACAAGGTCACCCGCCACATGGACCTCTGCTCAACCTTCCATTTGCCGGTCATCCATTTCGTCGATTGCCCCGGGTTTGCGGTGGGTGTGCGAGCCGAGACGGCCGGCGTGACGCGCGCCGGGGTGCGGGCGATGACCGCGGTTTACCAGGCCGATGTGCCGGTCTGTTGCGTCGTGATCCGCAAGGCTTACGGGCTTGCGGGTTCTGCGATGATGAACCAGTCGAAGACCAAGTGGCGCTATTGCTGGCCGAGCGGAGACTGGGGCTCCCTCCCTATGGCGGGGGGCATCGAAGCGGCGTTCCGAAAGGAACTGTCGGAGGCTGAAAACCCCGAAGAGCTGAAGGCGCAGCTCTACCGGAAGTTCGAGGCGATCCGCTCGCCTTTCCGGACGGCGGAAAGCTTCCTGGCTGAGGAGATCATCGACCCGCGCGCCACCCGCCCCCTTCTGGTGGACTTCCTGCACCATGCCCAGCGGGCGCTGACGGCCGGCGAGCGGCGTGTGACCTTTCGTCCGTAACGGCGCGAACTCGCCCTGAAAGCGGCGCCCTATTGCCATCTTCGAGGCGTTGGTGCGTGTGTAACGCGTTCCGGGGAGGGACACAGTCATGAACATCAGGCATTTCCTCGCGGCGGTAGCCTCCGCCCTTACATTGGCGGCGTGCGGCGGCTCAGGCGGTGACTATGAAGGGTCGGGCGCCGTCATGGCCCCGCCGCCGGAAGCCATGAAGATGGCCGAAGCTCCGATGGCTGACGGCTTGGTGGGCGAAGGCGAGGCGCCCGCGCCGGAAGCGCCCGGCGCTGTCCAGTACATCGCTTACTCTCATTCCATCGGCATGCGCCTGCCGGTGAAGTCCATAGAACCGGCGATGCTCGGCCATGTTGCGGCCTGTAACGCGGCGGGGCCGACGGTCTGTGTTGTGACGAACTCATCGCTCAACGCCTATTCCGAAGATCAGGCCTCCGCCCAGCTCTACCTGCGCGCGACCCCGGCCTGGATCGACACTTTCCTCGGAGGCGTTGAGGCCGAAGCCGAGGCCGCCAAGGGCGAGATCACCAGCCGTCAGACCACGGCAGAAGACCTGACCGTCACGATCATCGACACCGACGCGCGCCTGAAGGCGCAAACGGTTCTGCAGGCCCGCATCGAGGAATTGCTCGCCGATCGTCCCGGCAATCTTGGCGAACTCCTGGAAACCCAGCGTGAGCTCGCCCGCGTCAACGGCGAGATCGATTCGCTGACCTCCAGCCTCGCGGCGCTTCGCCAGCGGGTGGATATGAGCCAGCTGTCGGTCAGCTACGAAACCAAGGTGAACCCTGTCTCCGGCGGCACGCTCTCACCCCTGAGCGATGCGTTCGGCAACTTCTTCTACAACCTGTCCGGCGCCGTGGCAGCCGTGATCACCGCCTTTGCGGTCGGCCTGCCCTGGCTGCTGCTCATCGGCGCCCTGCTCTGGATCTGGCTGCGCCTGATCTGGCCGCGTATCCGCCGGAAAAAACCACCCGTGGCCTGAAGGTTTGAGACAGGCCGGGCGTTAAGCCCGCTCGGCCTGTTTCTTCTTAGGCGTCGCCTTGCGCGCCAGCAACATTGCGGCGACTTCCTTCGGCACGATCATCAGCATCTGCGACTGCGTCGTCTCCCAGTTATCGAGCAAGTCGCGCGCGCGCACCGAACCCGTGCGCTTGGCATGCTCCTCGATCAGGGCTTTCGCCTCGCCAATGTGCTCTTCCGGCATTTCGCCAAGGGGATACCAGTCGATTGAGTCGGGATTGACGATCTGGTCGAACCGGCCAGCCGGATCCCAGACATAGGCTGCGCCGCCCGTCATGCCGGCGCCGAAATTGTCGCCGACGGGCCCGAGGATCACCGCGCGGCCATTCGTCATATACTCGCAGCCATTGGCGCCGCAGCCTTCGACGACCGTTTTGGCGCCCGAGTTGCGCACGGCGAAGCGCACGCCTGCCGTCCCTGCCGCGAACAGTTTGCCGGAGGTGGCACCATAAAGGCAGGTATTCCCGATGATCGCATCGCCGACGGACGAGCGCCGGTCGCGCGGTCGCGGCGTCACCACAATCGTCGCGCCGGAGAGACCCTTGCCGACATAGTCGTTGGCGTCGCCCAGCACTTCCAGCAGCAGGCCCTGCACGCTGAACGCACCGAGGGACTGACCCGCCGAGCCTTCAAGCCGGATGTGCAGACGCCCTTCCGGCAGTGACTGCATGCCGAACTTGCGCGTGATCCGCGAACTCGCCCGCGCGCCGATGGCGCGCATCGTGTTCTGCACGCCGTATTCCAGCTGCATCTTCTCACCGCGTTCGAAGAACGGCTCAGCGTCGCGAAGGATCTGCGCATCGAGCGTATCCGGCACCGGCTCACGTCTATTGGGTTTGTAGACAACCGGCGCGTCGGTATCGACCTGCACGAGGAGCGGGTTGAGATCGAGGTCATCGAGGTGAGCGGCGCCGCGGCTGACCTGCTTCAGCAGATCCGTCCGGCCAATCGCTTCATCGAGCGACTTCAGGCCGAGTGACGCGAGAATCTCGCGCACGTCTTCGGCGATGAAGCTCATCAGGTTGACCACCTTGTCGGGCGAGCCCGAAAAGCGCGCGCGCAGGGCTTCATCCTGCGTGCAGACGCCCACAGGGCACGTGTTCGAGTGGCACTGGCGAACCATGATACAGCCCATCGCCACCAGCGACGCAGTGCCGATGCCATACTCCTCGGCGCCGAGCATTGCGGCGATGACGATATCGCGCCCCGTGCGCAGGCCGCCATCCGTACGCAGAGTGATCTTGTCGCGCAGATTATTGAGCGACAAAACCTGGTGCGTCTCGGCAAGGCCAATTTCCCAGGGCAGGCCTGCATACTTGATCGAGGTCTGCGGGCTCGCGCCGGTGCCGCCGACACCGCCCGCGATCAGGATGATATCCGCCTTTGCTTTCGCAACACCGGCAGCGACCGTACCGACGCCCGACTGCGCCACCAGCTTCACGCAGACGCGGCAATCCGGATTGATCTGCTTCAGGTCGTAGATCAGCTGGGCGAGGTCTTCGATTGAGTAGATGTCATGGTGGGGCGGCGGCGAGATGAGCGTCACGCCGGGCGTTGCGTGGCGCAGCTTCGCGATCAGCTCCGTCACCTTGAAGCCCGGCAACTGGCCGCCTTCCCCGGGCTTGGCACCCTGGGCGACCTTGATCTCGATCTCGCGGCATTCGTTCAGATACTCCGCCGTCACGCCGAAGCGCCCGGAGGCGATCTGCTTGACGGCCGAGTTCATATTGTCGCCGTTGGGCAGCGGGCGATACCGCGCGCGGTCCTCGCCGCCTTCTCCGGACACGGACTTTGCGCCGATACGGTTCATGGCGATGTTGAGCGTGCCGTGGGCCTCCGGCGACAGTGCGCCGAGCGACATACCGGGCGTCACGAACCGTTTGCGGATTTCGTTGATCGACTGGACCTGCGACAGGGGAATGGCCTCGCCGGCCGACTTGAAGTCGAGCAGGTCACGCAGCTGGATCGGGTCGCGCGCATGCACGGCGTCGACATACTTGCGATAGATCGCATAGTCGCCGCGGTCGCAGGCGGCTTGCAAAGTGTGGATCAGGTTGCCGTCGAGCGCATGGAGTTCATCAGACGCGCGAAGCCGGTAAAAGCCACCGACCGGCAAGGAGATGACGTCTTCGTCAAACGCCTTCTGGTGGCGCACCAGCGCATTCTCTTCGAGGCCCGCAAGTCCGAGACCCGAGATACGGCTCGACATGCCGGGGAAGTAATCGGCGACCAGTGCGCGGCTCAGTCCGAGCGCTTCAAAGTTGTATCCGCCGCGATAGGACGAGATGACCGAGATGCCCATCTTGGAGATGATCTTGAGCAGACCGGCCTCGACCGCTTCCTTGAAGTTCTGAACCGACTTGCCGAGCGTCAGCTCACCGAGCAACCCACGCGCATGGCGGTCCGCAATGGCGTCCTGGGCAAGGTAAGCGTTGACGCAGGTCGCGCCGACGCCAACGAGCACTGCGAAATAGTGCGTATCGAGACATTCGGCCGAGCGTACGGTGATCGAACAGAAGGTGCGCAGCCCCTGGGCCACGAGATGCGAATGCACGGCGCCAGTCGCGAGGATCATCGGCACTGCGATACGGCTCGCCGACTGTTTTTCATCGGTCAGGATGATATGCTCGCGTCCTGCCCGAACAGCTTCTTCAGCTTCACGCCGAATACGCTCCAGCGCCTCCTTCAGAGCAGCGCCCTCGGCCGTGATATCGCTGGCCGCAAAGGTGCAGTCGATGATCTCGGTGCCAAGCCCCAGACGCGTGATCAGGCGCTCATACATGCCGGTCGTCAGAACCGGGCTTTCGAGCACGAAAACTTCCTGCTGGGACTTGTCGGTATCCAGAACGTTGCCGAGGTTCTTGAACCGCGTCCGCAAGCTCATCACCCGGCCTTCACGCAAGGGATCAATCGGCGGGTTGGTCACCTGGCTGAAATTCTGGCGGAAGAAGTGGCTCATCGGGCGATAAGCCGACGATAGAACGGCCGGCGCCGTATCGTCGCCCATCGAACCGATGGCTTCCTTCGCGCTCTCCGCCATCGGCGCGAGGATCAGCTCCAAAGTCTCGAGCGTGAAACCTGCCGCCGTCTGGCGCCGCAGCAGCTCTTCGCGCGTGAACAGAACCGGCTCAGGTCCGGGACCGATTTCCGGCTCGAGCTCGACAACCGCCTGCAGCCACTCCTCGTAAGGCGCCTGCGCGGCCAGAAAGTCCACAATCTCACGGTGATCATAGAACTTGCCCGTCTGCAGGTCCGCGGCAATCATGCCGCCTGCGGGAATCGAGCCACGTTTCGCAATCTCGTGATTGCCAAGCGGGCACATACCGGTTTCCGACCCGACCGCCAGAATACCATCCGTTGTCAGAGCATATCTCAGCGGCCTGAGGCCATTGCGATCAAGGCCTGCCACTGCCCAGCGCCCGTCATAGGCCGCGATGCCGGCCGGTCCGTCCCAAGGCTCCATCACCGAGTTGCAATAATCATAGAGCGCCCGGTGCGCCATCGGCATGACCGACTCGCGCTTCGACCAGGCCTCCGGGATCAGCATCGCCTTCGCCATCGGCGCAGGGCGGCCGGATTTGCAGAGCAATTCCCACACCGCGTCCAGCGCGCCCGAGTCGGACGTGCCATCCGGGATTACCGGCTTGATGTCGTCGACATGCTCGCCATAGGTCTCCGAGACCATCCGGATCTCGTGGCTCTTCATCCAGTTCTTGTTGCCGCGCAGCGTGTTGATTTCACCGTTATGCGCGATCTGGCGGAACGGCTGGGCCAGCGCCCATTGCGGGAAGGTGTTGGTCGAATAGCGCTGGTGGTAGATCGCGAAGGCCGAGACGAAACGCTCGTCGCGCAGGTCGAGATAGAAATTGTCGATGTCGGCGGCGAGGAACATGCCCTTGTAGATCAGAGACTTGTGGCTGAGCGAACAGATATAGAAGGAAGGGATGCCCGCCTCGCGCGCGCGCCGCTCGATCCGGCGGCGACAAATGTAAAGCGCACGCTCCAGCTCTTCAGGGCTGCGCCCACGCGCATCGCGGAACATGATCTGCTCGATCGCAGGGCGGGTATCCTTGGCCTTCTGGCCGATGACGGAAACATCCACCGGTGGCTGGCGCCAGCCATAGATGTAGAAGCCGAAGTGGAGCACTTCGCGCTCGACCAGCGTGCGTCCGGCCTCCTGCGCACTAAAATCCGTACGCGGAAGAAAGATCTGACCCACGCAAATACGGTCATCCGTCGGAGTATGCCCTGTGCGGCTCACATGCTCGCGGAAGAAGTCCTGCGGTACGTCCAGCCGGATGCCGGCGCCGTCACCCGTCTTGCCGTCGGCGTCCACCGCGCCCCGGTGCCAGACGTTCTTGAGCGCGGCGATCCCCATCTCAACGATCTCGCGCTTCGGCTTTCCGTCCAGAGATACGACGAGGCCGACGCCGCAAGCGTCCTTCTCGTCCTCGGGATTGTAGGCATGCCCGTCGATCAGCTTCTGGCGGTTGGCTTCGTACTGTTTCACATAGTCCGACATCTGACTTACTCCGCCGCCACTTTACTGGTGGTCATCGCTTTCATGGATTTATGCATCGCTTCGGCCGCGTCCCGCCCGTCCTTGATCGCCCAGACGACCAGCGAGGCGCCGCGCACGATATCGCCGGCGGCATAAACGCCCGGCAAGCTCGTCTGCATCGTCGCATAATCGACCCGCACAGCGCCCCACCGGTTGACGGTCAGGGACGGCTCATTGAACAGCATGGGCAGGTCTTCCGGGTCAAAACCGAGCGCCTTGATCACCATGTCCGCCCTGATGTCGATCAGCTCGCCGGTCTTGACCGGGCTTTGGCGGCCGGAGGCGTCCGGCTCGCCGAGCTTCATCTTGCTGGCCCGCACGGCCTTCACCTTGCCGGCCTTCGTGTCGAGGATGGCTTCGGGATTGGCGAGCCATTCGAATACCACGCCCTCCTCTTCAGCGTTCTGCACCTCTCGCTGCGAGCCCGGCATGTTCGCCCGGTCGCGGCGGTAAAGGCAGGTCACCGACTTGGCGCCCTGGCGCACAGCCGTGCGGACACAGTCCATCGCTGTATCGCCGCCGCCAATCACAACGACGCGCTTGGCTTCGGCGTTCAGTTCGCCTGAGTCGAACGCCGGCACGCAATCTCCGAGGCCCTTCCGGTTCGAAGCCGTCAGATAATCGAGCGCTGCCAGCACGCCCTCGGCGCCGCTGCCCGGGCATTTCAAGTCCTTCGCCGCATAGACACCCGTCGCAATCAGCACCGTGTCATGCTCGGCGCGCAGGTCGCCCAGCGCGACATCCGTGCCGACCCGCGTGTTGAACCGGAACCGGATGCCGGAGGCCTCGAGGTGCTTGATGCGCCGCTCGACAATATCCTTCTCGAGCTTGAAGCCCGGAATGCCGTAAACCAACAGGCCGCCGCCCCGGTCATAGGCGTCATAGACCGTTACCTGGTAGCCCTTGCGGCGCAGTTGCTCGGCAGCCGCGAGACCGCCCGGGCCCGCCCCGATTATGCCGGCCGACTGGGCACGCTCGCGCGGCGGCTTGATCGGCTGGATCCAGCCCTCGGCCCAGGCCGTGTCAGTGATGTGTTTCTCGATCGAGCCAATGGTCACGGTGCCATGACCCGATTGCTCGATGGTGCAGATGCCTTCGCACAGCCGGTCCTGCGGGCAGATGCGGCCGCAGATCTCAGGCATGTTGTTGGTAGCGGACGAAACCCGCCAGGCTTCCTCGAGCCGGTCCTCGGCGGCAAGTTTCAGCCAGTCCGGAATATTGTTCTGCAGCGGGCAGCCCTGCTGGCAGAACGGCACGCCGCACTGCGAGCATCGGCCAGCCTGCGCCCGGGCAGCCTCCGGGGAGAAGTCCGCATAGATTTCCGCGAAGTCTTCCGCCCGCGCGCTCGCCGCGCGCTTGGCCGGCATCGTCTTGGAAACCTTCGTGAACTGCAGCATCTTCTCGGCCATACGGCACTCCTCCGGGCGTCGCAGCGCCACAAAGGACGCTTAAGAACCGGGTCTTAAGGCGCAAGCAGGCGGCCATCAAGAACGTTTGCCATTTTAAATATCATATTGATATTCATAAGCTAGTTTTATCGGTGAGATTACCCCGCCTTGCCCAAAATACATAGAAATGCATATCATTATGGATTGCTGGTTTTTCTGCAGCGACCGCACCTGTCGGCTCCAAAGGTTCACCATTCTGCGCTAGGGCTCGCGTGACCGTCATCCATACCTGCGCAGGCTTCATGTCGCTTCTCCAGATTTTCATCATCTCGATCGTTCAGGGCATCACGGAATGGCTGCCGGTCTCCTCGTCCGCACACGTCCTCCTGGCGGCGAGCTATTTCGGTTATGAGGGCCGCGACGAGTTGCTGATAAATGCGGTCGCAAACTTCGGCACCGTAGCCTCGATGCTGATCTATTTCCGCAAGGAGATCGGAGAGGCGATTTTCGGCGTCTTCGCCCTTCCCGGCGCGCTCGGCGCAAAGCGCGAACTGACCCCCGGCGAGCGTTTGGCGATGAACCTGCTGGCCTCCCTGCCGCTCACCATTGTCGGCCTCGCCATCGCGCGCCTCTTCATTCCGGACGAAGTCAATGAAGCGGTCCGCTCGGTACACGGCGTGGCGATTCCGCTCATCGTGTTCGGCATCCTGCTCGGCCTTGCCGACATCTACGGCGCCAAGACGCGCACCATCAATGACATGCCGCCCCTCCATGCCGTGCTGATCGGCGCCGTACAGGTGATTGCTGCGATCCTGCCGGGCACCTCACGCTCGGGCATCACGATGACGACCGCCCGCGCGCTTGGCTATTCGCGCCCGGAAGCCGCCAAATTCGGCATGCTGGTCGGCGCGCCCGTGCTCAGCGCCGTCGGCCTTTACGCGATCTACGAATTCTATTTCGGCAGCGAAGTGGGCGCTGTCACGGTTACTGGCCAGGAAGCCGTACTGATTGGCGCCGGCTCGTTCGTGTCGGGCCTGGTGGCCATCTATATCCTGATGGCGCTCGTGCGCAGGATGAGCTTCCTGCCCTTCGTCGCTTACCGCCTCGTTTTGGGCATCGCCCTGCTGACGATGATGCCTTTGCCGATGGTCGCGGGCTGAACCGGCCGCTGAGACAGATCAGGCTTCGCTTGGCTTGTGGAACTCGCCATTGGTGCGGAAGCGCCAGAGGTAGCGCGGCACGATGGCTTCCACGGAATCGAGTTCCGTCACGCCGAGATCCTTCAGGGTCAGCGCCCCGTCCGCGACGACATTATCTGTCTTCAGCATCTCGACCTGCGCGCCCGTGATCGGCGGCGGGCCCGCGAGGCCCCATGAAAACGGCGGCGCGTAGCGCCAGACAGCCCCGGCGATATAGCCCATTGGCCGCGCGACGAAGAACGGGATGGGAAGCTTGAAGCGCTTCAGGTCAATCGTCTTCAGGATGATGTCGTAGAGCGCATTGAACGCATAAACGCCCGGACCGCCGAGCTCATACGTCTTGCCCGCGGCCGCTTCGTTATCCACGGCGGCTGCAACCGCGCTGGCGACATTGCCGGCATAGACCGGCTGGAACTTCGTCTTGCCGCCGCCGATCGCCGGCAGGAACGGCGCAGACCGCGCCATGGCTGCAAACCGGTTGAAGAACTGGTCTTCGGCGCCAAACACGATGGACGGGCGCAGGATGACTGCCGTCGGCACGGCCTTGCGCACGGCGGTTTCGGCCTCGGCTTTGGTACGGCCATAGGGCGACTGCGAGGCCGCATCTGCGCCAATCGCGGAAACCTGCACGAAGCGCGTGATGCCCTTTGCCGCCGCAGCCTCGGCGACCAGCGCCGCGCCGTCGGCCTGCGAGCTGGCATAGGTCTGCTGGCCGCTTTCGAACAGGATCCCGACCAGGTTCACGACTGCGTCGGCGCCCTCGAGCGCACGGTCTATCGAGGCCCGGTCGCGAATATTCGCCTGCACGATATCGACCCAGCCCGGCGGACCTGCGAGACGCACGTCAATCGCTGTGTGCACCCGGCGGCAGGCGACCCGAACGCGCCAGCCCTTTTCGACCAGCGTGCGGGCCGCATACCGGCCGATAAAGCCGGAGCCGCCAAAAACCGTGACCAAACCCTTGCTCATGCGAGTTGCCTCATTCCCGGGCCGCGCGCACCGGTCGCGAATCCCAAACCCTTGCGCCTTTGACCACACCCGCCTTGCTCATGTCCATGCGGCATGGACGGCGAGGCGCCCGGCGCCCGCCGGGACCGCATCAGGCCGGGATCAGGACCGCATCAGGCCCGACGCCTTCAGCAGCTTGCCCGCCCGCACCACACGCTGCAGCTTGTGCTCGCTGGAGCGGTCACCCTTGTTCGAATCGGGGTGAAACCGCCGGATATACTCGGCATATCGTGCCCGAATGTCGGCGGGTGCGGCGTCCGGCTCAAGGTCGAGCTCGCGCAGCGCCCGCACCTGCAGGCTGGAGCGATGCGCGGCCACACGCGCCTCGGCCGCCGGCGTATCGTCCATGTCAAAGAAGCCCCGGCCTGACCAGCGGCGCGGATCGTGCGACTGTGCGCTGCGGGCGCCGCCCATCGGGCCCCCGCCCATCCGCCAGGTCCGCTTGTGGCCATAGCGCTCAGACCGCACGAAGGAGGCCGCTTCCGCTTCGCTCATGCCTTCGAAGAAATTGAACCGCCGGTTATAGTCCGCCGCGTGCTGCTCGCAGAAGAAATGCCGGCCCTTGCCGCCGGAACGCGGCGCCGGATGTGCGCCTTCAAGGTCGCATCCCTGCTCGTCGCACACCCGTGTTTGCTTCGCCCGCGCGCGGGACGCCTCGTCCTTCGGAGGGTTCACGCGTATATCTTTGAACTTGACGCGGTAACGGAAGGGATCGCTTTCGGACATGGGCCATCATAATAGGGAGCACCGCTTAAAGATGCCACAACCAAGTGACAGGCGGACACGCATTGAAGAAATTTTGACCGAGGCCTTTTCACCGGCCTCGCTGAGCGTGATCGACGACAGCGCCCAGCATGCCGGGCATGCCGGCGCCGCGCCGGGGGGCGAGACACATTACGCGGTTGAAATTGTCGCGGAAGCCTTTGCCGGTCTCAGCCGCGTTCAGGTCCAGCGCACCGTCATGCTCGTGTTGCAAAAGGAGTTCGATTCCGGATTGCACGCGCTTGCGTTGAAAGCATCTGCGCCAGCGGCGCAAAGCTAGGCGAGTTCGCGCGTGAGGAACGCCTCGATCGAGGCGAGGTCCGCATCCGGATGAATGTAAGCCGCGCCGATCCCGCGCGCGAGAATCAGCGGCACGCGTCCGCCGCGCGCTTTCTTGTCTTGCTGCATCAGTTCGGCGAGCCGCTTGCCCGTGAAGCGCGCGCGGTCGCGGCCTTCAAGCGTTGAGGGCAGTCCCGACTGCGCCAGAACATCCGCCACCCGCGCCGCATCCTTCGGCGGCGTCACGCCCAGTCCTGCCCCGTAACGGAACGCCAGCGCCATGCCGAGCGCGACGGCTTCGCCGTGCAACAGATCGGCCTCGTAGTGGTTGGCAGCTTCCAGCGCATGGCCGAACGTATGCCCGAGATTGAGCAGCTGGCGAACGCCGGTCTCGGTCTCGTCCTCGGTCACAATGGCCGCTTTCGCTGCGCAGGACCGCGCGACGGCGTAACGGGCCGCATCGGCGTCCAGCGCCAGAACCTGACGTCCGTTTACGGACAACCAATCAAAAAACGCCGCATCATTGATCAGGCCGTATTTGAGGATTTCAGCATATCCGGCCTTCATCTCGCGCTCGGGCAGCGTCTCGAGCAGCGAGGTATCCGCAATCACGAGCCGCGGCTGATAGAACGCCCCTACAAGGTTTTTGCCGCGCGGTGTATTCACCGCCGTCTTTCCGCCCACGGACGAATCGACCTGCGCAAGCAATGTCGTCGGCACCTGCACAAATCCCATGCCGCGCTTCATCAGGCTGGCGGCGAGCCCGCCCATATCGCCGATCACCCCTCCGCCGAACGCGATCAGGATATCGCCCCGGTCCGCCCCGCCCGCCAGCAGCCAGTCGAGCACGTTGCCGAGCTGCGCGAATGTCTTCGTCTGCTCGCCAGGCGGCAGCGCCATCCAGTTGAGCGTGATCCCGGCCTTTGCGACCGCGCCTTCAAGGCGCGCCTTGTGATTGTGCATCACCGTCTCGTCGGTCAGCACGTAGGCGCGCGGGCGCTTTACGAGGGCTGACAGGCGCGCGCCCAGTTCCGATAGCGCGCCGTGCCCGACAAGAATATCATAGGCCCGCGATCCCAGTTCGACCCGGACGGTTTCAAGAGTGCGTGCGTGCGTCATTCCGGTGTCCATGTTTGCAGCGCCTTCAAAATGGACGCCACGGTGTTGGTGTGCGGGCCATCCTTGGAGTGTACGTGAAGATCGGCTTGCGAATAGTACGCCTCCCGTTCGGTCACCAGATGCGACAGATGCGCCTTGGCGTCCGCCCGCTTCAGCAGCGGCCGGTTGTCGCGCTTCTGCACCCGGCGCCACAGCGTCTCGAGGTCGGCGTTCAGCCAGACGGTGACCGCCTTTTCCTTCATCAGGGCGCGCGTCTCGGCGTCGATATAGGCCCCGCCCCCGGTCGCCAGCACATGCGGCGGCAATTCCAGCAGGCGCCGCAACACCTGTTTCTCGCCGCGCCGGAAATCGGCCTCCCCGTGCCTGGAGAAGATTTCAGAAATCGACAGTCCAGCCGCCTTCTCGATTTCGGTGTCGCTGTCGTAGAACTCGCGGCCAAGTTTTTCGGCCAGCCGCCGTCCCACAGTGGATTTGCCCGCGCCCATCGGGCCAACCAGCGCAATGGTCCGCCCTTCATAAGGCAGTGAGGGGCTCGAGGGGGCGATATCGTCCGGCATATCCCTCTCTTACCCGGCGTTGCACGCCTGTCCTAGACCTGCCACATAGACGACGTATTCGCGCGGGAAGATTCGCCCGTCAAACAAGAGTTTAGAACCAGCTTTCCGGGACCCCTCCTCATGCGAAACATCCTGATCGGCCTTGTCGTGATCATCGTCGCCGTGCTCGGCGCGACATGGTGGCTCGGCCAGCAAGCCGTCAAGAACCCGCCGCCGGACGTGGAAGTCCGGATTCCGGTGGAAGGGGTGTTCTAGGAAACGAAGGCCGCTTCAACGCGCCCTTAAGCCCGCCGGCCGCACATTGGCCCGATGTCAGACACACACCGCATCGGCGCCTTCCTCGAAATGATGTCCGCCGAACGCGGCGCGAGCCCCCACACGCTCGACGCCTATGGCCGTGACCTGCTGGACGCATCCGAATTCTGCAGTGGCCGCCTGATCAAGGCGAAGCCCGCCGAACTCGGCGCCTGGGTCAGCGATCTGGCCGAACGCGGCCTCGCCCCCGCATCACAGGCCCGCAAGCTCTCGGCGCTGCGCCGCTTTTTCCGCTTCCTGTTCGAGGAGGGCGATCGCAAGGACGACCCGACCGCCCGGCTCGACGGCCCCTCCCCGGCGCGTGACATCCCGGACGTGCTCAGCCGTGAGGAAATGAAGGCGCTGATCTTCGCCTGCGGCAAGGACAAACGCCTCAGATGTCTCGTCGAGCTGCTCTATGGCGCAGGTCTTCGCGCCTCCGAGCTCGTCTCTCTTACAATCGGCAGCCTGCCCCGCCGCAAGGGCGCGCGCTGGGTGACCAGCGACATCATCATCCGCGGCAAGGGCGGCAAGGAGCGCCTCTGCCCGCTCGGCGGCCCGGCGCTCGATGCGCTGTCAGACTGGCTGGCCGAGCGCGCGGACCCGGACGCGAAAACCCGAGCGGAGGACTATGTCTTCCCGTCCCGCGGCGCGAGCGGCCACCTGACGCGCCGCCGTCTCGGCCAGCTGCTCGAAGGCATCGCCGCCGAAGCGGGCCTCGACTCCGCCCGCGTTCACCCGCACGCCTTGCGGCACGCCTATGCGACGCACCTGCTGCAGGGCGGCGCCGACTTGCGCGCCGTGCAGATGCTGCTCGGCCATGCCGACATCGCGACGACCCAGATCTACACCCATGTACTGACCGACGAACTTCAGGAACTGCTGGAAACCGCGCATCCGATGGCCAACTGAGCGCCGGGCGCCTTAGACCACCGTCCCATTCCGCGTATTGACCCAGAACGCATGGATCACGCCCGGCAGCCAGCCGATCATCGTCAGCACGATATTGATGAGAAACTGGACGCCAATCCCCTCCTTGAGCGCCGCCGCCACGGGCGGCAAGAATATCGTCAGCAGAATCTCATCAGCGACATGGCGTATCACCCTCATAGGTTTGCGCCCCCGGAACGCCCCGCCGCGGCAAATATTCCCCAAGGCGCCGCGAAATTTGACGCCGCGCAGCCCGCGCCCTAATCCTCCGCCCGCAAAACTCAGGGTCCTCTCATGTCACAGAAAACGCCGCGCAATTTCTTCAAACCCCTGGCTATCGGCGCGCCGGAGCCGATGCGCGACCTGCCCATCCGCCTTGAGCGGATGATCCACTTCGTCCCGCCCCACCTTGATAAAGTCCGCGCCAAGGTGCCCGAACTTGCCCCGACTGTGGACGTGGTGCTCGCCAACCTCGAAGATGCCATCCCCGCCGACGCCAAGGACGCCGCCCGCGCCGGCGCGGTCGAGATGGCGAACATGTATGACTGGCAGGCCAGGGGCACCGGCTTCTGGAGCCGCGTGAACTGCCTCAATTCTCCCTGGTTCCAGCAGGACGTATCCGAGCTCGTCCTCAAGGCCGGCCACCAGTTGGACGTCATCATGCTGCCCAAGGTCGAAGGTCCCTGGGACATCCACTTCGCGGACCAATATGTCGCCCAGCTCGAAGCGCAGGCCGGCCTGAAACGTCCGATCCTCTTCCACGCGATCCTCGAAACCGCCGAAGGCATGGCCCGTGTCGAGGAGATCGCCCTCGCCTCCCCCCGCATGCAGGGCATCAGCCTCGGCCCGGCAGACCTCGCCGCAAACCGCAAGATGAAAACCACCCGCGTCGGCGGCGGCCATCCCTTCTACCGCGTCATCGACGATCCGAACACGGACGGCGCCCCCCGCGCCAGCGTCCAGCAGGACCCCTGGCACTACACTATCGCGCGCATAGTCGACGCTTGCCGCATGGCCGGCATCAACGCCTTCTACGGCCCGTTCGGCGACATTGCTGACCCTGAGGCCTGCGAGCAGCAGTTCCGCAACGCCTTCCTGCTCGGATGTTCCGGCACCTGGTCGCTCCACCCTTCTCAGATTGCGATCGCCAAGCGCGTCTTCTCTCCCGACCCCGCCGAAGTGAAATTCGCCCGCAAGATCCTCGCCGCCATGCCGGATGGCACCGGCGTCGCCATGATCGACGGCAAGATGCAGGACGACGCCACCTGGAAACAGGCAAAAGTCATCTCCGACCTCGCCGACCTCGTGGCAACGCGCGACCCGGACCTCGCCGCGGCCTATGCAGGCTGAGGCCCTTTCCCCGAAGGCCGGGGCCACCGGCAAATAGTTTTCAGCCAAACGGGAACCAGCGTAGGACCCGCGCGTTGAAGCCATGAGCGAACGGCTCAGGGAATTGCGATCCGGGCCGGCGGAGCGCAGGCTTTTTCATTACGGCCCCACAGGGAGCTTCGTTCGCGAAGGCGACACGCTATGCCGACCAATGCCAGGCAATCCGATCGCAGCTTAGCCGAAACTGAGCAGCTCAATCAGCATTACCGGCATTTGCTCGAGAACATCGAGCAGGGGTTCTGCCTGATCGAGATGATCTATGATGAGGCCGGCACCGCGATCAACTACCGCTTCCTGGAGGCCAACCAGGCCTTCGAGCGTCACACCGGCATCCGCAACGCGGTCGGCAAAACGGCGCTCGAAGCTGTGCCGGACCTCGAAGCGCACTGGATCGCGACCTACGCCGAGGTCGCACGAACCGGCGCGGCTTTGGCCCTGGAGCAGGGCTCGTTGGCAATGGACCGCCTGTTCAAGCTCGACGCAGTCAGTATTGACGGCGCAGGATCGAACAAGGTCGCGCTGATTTTCAGCGACGTAACCGAGCGCCGGCGCACCGAGCAAAGCCTGATCAAGGGAGAGGAGCGGCTACGACTTGCCCTGGAAGCCGGCCGGATGGCGGTTTGGGATTGGAGTTTTGAGGGCGGTGAGAATATCTGGAACGACGCCATGTACCGGTTGCTCGGACTGAAGCCCGGCGCCGCGCCCGCATCACTTGAATCCTGGATGTCACGCGTGCACCCTGCAGATTTGCCGGGCGTCGAATCGCTGTTTTCAGACAGCCTGAAGCCAGGCGGCGAATTCCATATGGAATACCGGGTGCTCGGACAGCGCGACGAGATTCGCTGGGTGTCTGCACGTGGACGGACGAACTCCGATAAAGATGGCAAAGTCACGCGCTCCTACGGCGTGATGACGGACGTGACCGAACGTAACCTGATCGATAAAGACCTGCGCGTCTCCGAGACGCGCTACCGCCGTCTTTTCGAGTGCGCACACGACGGTGTCGTCATTCTTGATGCGGGAACGCGCAAGATCGTCGACGCCAACCCCTTCATGACGAAGCTTCTGGGCTACAAGCACTCGGAGCTCGTCGGCAAGGAACTCTATGAGATCGGCCTGCTCAAGGACGAAGCCGAAAGCAAGGCTATGATCCGCGAACTGAACAGCCGGAACCAGATCCGGTATGAAGACCTGCCGCTCGAGAGCCGCACAGGCCTGCACAAGGAAGTCGAAGTCATCGCCAACCTCTACAATGAGGGCGACCGCCTCGTCATCCAGTGCAATATCCGCGACATTACCGAGCGCAAGATTGCAGAAGAGCATGTCAGCATGCTGATGGCCGAGATCAATCACCGCGCCAAGAACCTGCTTGCGGTGGTCCAGGCGATTGCCAACCAGACGGCCAAGGAGGGCTCGCCGGCGACATTCTCCGCCCGGCTGTCTGACCGCATCGTGGCACTTGCTGCGGGTCAGGATCTCCTGGTGCGCAATCAGTGGCTGGGTGTTGAGCTGTCCGACCTGATCGCCGCGCAGCTGGATCATTTCAGGGATTGGATCGGAACGCGTGTGCTGCTCGACGGCCCGGTCGCGGAACTCACCCCGGACGCCGCGCAAGGCATCGGCATGGCGCTGCACGAGCTTGGAACAAACGCCGCCAAGTATGGTGCGCTGTCGAACGACGCCGGCACGGTTCTGATCACCTGGCAGGTGACGAATGGCACTCATCCTGAGTTCTCAATCACATGGCTCGAGCGGGGCGGACCGAAAGTTCAGCCGCCAACCCGGTCGGGCTTCGGTCAGACCCTGATCGGGCGCATGGCCCAGGCGGCCGTTCAGGGCGTAGCTGAGATCCACTTTGCGGAGACAGGTGTCTCCTGGAATCTGAACGCGCCCGCTGCGAACGTGCTCACCAAATCAAGCCTGGGCCAGACATGGGCGCGCTCGCCATGACCCATCAGTCGAAACTGAAAGCGCGGATCCTTATCATTGAGGATGAGGCGATGATCGCCTTCGCCATCGAACAGACCTTGCTGGCGCATGGGTTTGAGATTGCAGGTATCGCTGCGAGGCTTCCGGTGGCCCTCTCAATGATCGACGGCTGCGCATTCGACGCCGCAATCCTCGATACGAATCTCGCCGGCGTCAGCGCCGGGCCGGCAGCGGCCGCTTTGAAGTCCAGCGGCAGGCCCTTCATCATCGCATCGGGCTACCCGCCGAGCCAGCAACCGGAAGTCTTCAGGGGCGCGCCGTGCGTCCAGAAGCCGTACCCGCCAAAACGCCTCATAGAGCTCCTGCGAGAGATCCTGCCACTCACCCGCACGTGATCATATTCGCCGGAATGGCGATCACCCTGCGCGCATTAAGCCTCTCGCTACGCGCTGACGCTCCGTAAACGTTGTTGCCCGGCCAGAACCACTTTAGTGTTCTGCACGGGAGGCGCACACGATGGCAAAACACCTTATCCCCGAGACCGGGCACAGCCCCAACCTGCAACGCTGGTTCGACTGGATGGCGCGGGATCACTCCGCAGACGGCCTGTCGCCGCTGCTGGCAGACGAGGTCGTTTTCAAAAGCCCGGTCGTCCACACGCCGCAGGAAGGCAAGTTCATCACGATGGGCTACCTCCTCGCCGCCGGCCAGACGCTCGGCAATGACAGCTTCCGCTATACCCGCGTCTTTGATTGCGAGACCCGCGCCGTTCTCGAATTCGAAACCGAGATGGATGGTATCGCGGTCAATGGCATCGACATGATCGAGTGGAACGCCGACGGTCAGATCACGGACTTCAAGGTCATGGTCCGCCCCCTGAAGGCTGTGAACGCCGTACACGCGGCCATGGGCGCGATACTTGCGAAGATGAAAGCCGGCGCGTGATTGCACCGGTCATCGATACGCTGCGCCTCCGGCTGCGCCCGGTAGAACCGACGGACCTCGACGCCGCCGCCGCGATGTGGGCAGACGAAGGCGTCGTGCGCTATATCGGCGGCAAGCCGCGCACCCGCCAGGAAGTCTGGTTTGCGATGCTGCGCGGCGCCGGCCTCTGGGTGCTCAAGGGCTATGGCTACTGGGTGATCACCGACCGGGAGACGGGCGAGTTTTACGGCGAAGCTGGGTTCGCCGATTTCCACCGCGGCCTTCCGGCTGATCTGGTGCCCGGCCCCGAAGCCGGTTGGGCCTTCGCCAGCAACGCCTGGGGCCGCGGCATCGCCACCGAAGCGGTCGCGGCAATGCACACATGGCTCGGCGCGCAGTCTTTCCGCTTCAGCTGCTGTGTGATCGAGCCCCCCAACAAGGCCTCGGCACGGGTGGCTGAAAAGCTGGGCTATGTTCCGACCGGCAACACACTGCTCGCGGGCATGCCCGTGACGGCTTACCGGCGCGGGGTCTGACGATCCTGGTATTCCGGCTGACCCTGCGTCTCGCCGATCTGCTGGACGGGCCGCCAGGCGCGCAGGAAATCAAGGAAAGCCGCTTCCGGCAGGCCGGGTGAATAGAGAAAGCCCTGCGCCATTGTGCAGCCACGGCGCCGCAGGAACTCGGCCTGGTTCATCGTCTCAACGCCTTCGGCCACGGTCTTCAGGCCAAGCGTCTCCGCCATCGCGAGGATCATCTCGATAATCGCCGGCGCCTGCCGGTCGGTCTCCAGCGCCGAGACGAACTGGCGGTCGATCTTGAACACGTCGAACGGCAGTTGCGTCAGCGTTGCGAGGTTGGAGTGCCCGGTTCCGAAATCGTCAATCGCGAGCTTGGTGCCCATCGCGCGAAGCGGCGAGATGAACTCGGCCACGCGCGCCGGATCGTTCACCGCCATGCTCTCGGTGATCTCCAGCTCCAGCCGGTTGGGATGCAGTCCTGTCCGGCGCAGCACCGCCATGATCGTGTCCGTGAGGTCCTGGTTCTGGAACTGGCTCGGCGACACGTTCACAGCGACGGTCACATCGAAGCCTTCGAGCTGCCAGGTCCGCGCCGCCTCGCACGCCGCCTCGAGGATCTGCATGCCGATCGCGTCGATCAGACCGGCCTGCTCGGCTACCGGAATGAACGTTGCAGGTGAGATCAGCTTGCCGTTCGGCCGCCGCCAGCGCGCCAGCGCCTCGGCGCCGGTGATGCGGCCGGTCTGGAAATCGATCTTCGGCTGGAAGACCGCCTTGAATTCCTTGTTGCCGACCGCGTCGCGCAGTTCGGCTTCAAACCGGTAACGCCCCTGCACGAGCCGCGTCAGACGCGGCGTGAAGAAGCGGAAACCGGACTGCGCCTCGGACCGCACAAGGCGCAAGGCGAGCTTGGCGTTCTGGATCAGCTTGGCAAATGTCTCGCCGTCTTCCGGCGCCATCACGATGCCGCCCGAAATCGTCATCGTCACCTGCCGGGTCGGCAGGTCGAACGGATCGGCAAACGCGCCGCGCACGGCCCGCGCAATAGCGATCACATGATCGCGGTTGATCGCGCAGGGCAGGTACAGCACGAACTTGTCGGCGGTCAGCGTCGCCAGCATGCTGGAGCGCAAGGCCGCCGCGCCAGGATCGCCAAGATCGGCGAGTGCCTTTTTCAGCCGTTTCGCCGCCGATTCCAGCAGCACGTCGCCGTGCGCCGGGCCCACCTGTTCGAGGAGCTGGCCGAAGCGGTCGATATCGAGCAGCAGGAAGGCGGCCGGTTCTTCAAAGCTCGCCTGGGGCAGCGTGGCATTGACGTGGCGTTCCAGTGCGATCGCGTTCGGCAGGCCCGTACGTGCGTCGCGGTAGGCGATGGTTCGTAGCGCTTCGTTCTCCCTGCGCAGCTTTCGCACGGTCCGCGTGGTGGCGGCCCGCAAGCGGCGCAGCTCCGGGAACTGAAGGTCTTCCAGCTCGGCCACCGCATCGGTCCGGCTCGTCAGCATGTAGGCTGTGAAACATTTGAACACCCATTGCAGGTGTTTGGCCGCGATGAACGCGCCGCCAGACGAGACGAGCAGGCACAAAAACAATATCCCCGCCGCTGCCGGGACCGGCATGATCAGGTCGTAAGGCTGGCCCAGCACGAAGGTGCGGTAACTGACGGACAGAGCGATAGCGCAGGCAAACATGATGATTGCCACAGCGGCGCCCATGATCCCGGCAAATACCGGAATGGACACCTTGCCGGTCAGGCGGCCGATCACCGATGTCGTCTTCACACGCGCGCCGTCCCAGGCTTGATTCGCAAACTCGTGTCCAAACTGCACGGTATATGTTTAGGAATCCGTGAAGATCATGCGCTAGCTGTAGCGGCTCCCAGGGACTATATGCCGGACATGACCCAGAACCGCACCGCCACCCTCGCCCGCAAGACCAAGGAAACGGACATCTCCGTGACCGTAAACCTCGACGGGAACGGCAAATCGGACATCCAGACCGGGATCGGCTTTTTCGATCATATGCTGGACAGCCTGTCCCGGCACTCCCTGATCGACCTGACGGTGCGCTGCAAAGGCGATCTCCATATCGATTTCCACCATTCGGTGGAAGACACCGGTATCGTCATCGGCCAGGCGATTGCCCAGGCACTCGGTGATTTCGGGGGCATCACGCGCTTCGGCCATGCCTATATCCCGATGGACGAGACGCTGACCCGCGCCTCGGTGGACCTCTGCAAACGCCCCTACCTGATCTGGAAGGTTGATTTCCGGCGCGACAAGCTCGGCGAAATGGACACCGAACTCTTCAAGGAGTTCTTCCACGCCCTCGCCGGCAATGGCGGCATGTGCCTGCACATCGAGAACCTCTACGGCGAGAACAACCACCACATCGCCGAAAGCTGCTTCAAGGCCACCGCCCGCGCCCTGCGCACCGCGATCACCATCGACCCCCGCCTCGGCGGCAAAGCGGCGAGCACCAAGGGCAGCCTTTAGGCCTCTGGAGCCTTATTCGACCTGGTTTTCCAGCCGGCCCAGCTGGTCGACCTGGATGGTCACCAAGTCTCCCGGGCGCAGGTAGGCGCCCGAAGTGCGTGCGGTCGCAATCTGGCTTTCGACAACCTGCCCGGCGAGCGGCCCGTTCCAGCCGCCCGCTAGCCAGGCCAGTCCGCCGCGCACATAGGCACTGGGGTAGATGCCCTTGAACACCGTGCCGCCCGGGGTCCCGGTAAGGATCAAGGTACGCTCAGGGATAAATCCGTCAGCATCGAACGGGAGGCGCGCCGCTGCGTCTGCGAAATTCCAGACTTGACCGCGCAACCGTGACGCCTCGAGCAATATGCGGTCGATGTCCCAAATCCAAAGGCTGACCGATGAGCGCTGGCGCTCCACACCATTGACCGAAAGTTGCAGAACAAGATCGCGGCTGAACGCTTTCACATCGCGCGGCGCCACAAAGAGATCGCCGACCGGCAGAAAGCCTGGCGCGCTCTTGCCGCTGGTGAAGCCGGTGCCGGATTCCGGGTGGTCCGGATCAATCTTACGCAGGAGCGCCGCGCGGTCAGTCACGTCATTGCACAAGATCAACCCGCCGCTGGCACCGTCTGCCGGGTTAATCGGGCGCATCGTCAGCAGGCAGAGTTCAACTTCGTAGTCGAGCAGTGCCTCGCCTGCCGGAATGCCAGCGCGCGCGGACGTCGGCTGAACATATTTCGGAAACAGGAACGGCCCGCCTTCGACCGAGGCTTCCCTGGCATGTTCACGATAGTTTGTCGCCGCAGCAATATGCTCAGATCCGATATCTACAGGTATGTCCAGATCGGATACCTTGATCTCGACCGATGTTTCTGCGCGCTCTATTTCGGACTGAACCGCATCGTAGCCAAGGCGGTTGACAAGGTCGACGGCGTCTTCACCGGGCGCCATGACCGCACCGAGTGCAACGCCGCTCACCTGCCCTTGCGTGTAGGACGTCACCCCGATGGTTTTTCCGCCCGCCCGTGCAAAAGTGAGGGCTGTCGCCGTCGGCGCAATCAGGATTGTTTCTGCGGAGTGCGTCGCCCGGCCGCTCGCGGCCTGCACCGTAGCAGCGGAGTCAAACACACCCAGTCCGGTCGCCAGCAATCCTGCGGCCGCTAACGCGGGGGCCGCCATGAGAATCCGCAGCATCAATGTCTCCAATGCGCCTGAGCGCGCGTTTCAATCGGTGTCTTTGAAGGCGCCGTAAGCCTCGGGCAGGAACGAGGCGAGGTGAGCCATTTCCTGCGCGCAGTGCACGATAAGGGCCCGGGCATCGGCCTCGGTGGGGCGCACTTGCCGGCGCGCAATCGGCACCAGCGGCGCAGCAAAGATGTGCCTGGCCGAGACATTCGCGCCGCCGATCCAGAACCGGGAGCGCATAACGCTTCCCCCCGTTACGGCCTGCACGAGGTGCACGAGGTAGCCGGCCTTAAGCGGTAGCCCAGCCAGCGTGCTGTGAGCACAGATCGCCGTAGCCTTCATGTCGTCCTGCAACGACGGATCGGTCAATGCCAACTCGCCAGGATCAATGAAGCTGATGGCCAGGCGAAGGAGGTCGCTGCCGATGTACTCATCGACGATCGAGGTTTGATTGATATAGCGCTTGCGACCGCGCGTGCCCGGTTGCGGCGGTTTTTGCCACGCCGCGTGCACATGCGCGCTGGGGTGCCAGAGCTTGTAGCGTTCCGGGCTGTCCGAGTGCCAACCGAACCACCAATCGATCATGGCGGGCGTGACATCCGGCATCTCTGTTCGGATCGCGATGCGCATACCGCCGTCCGCAGTCAGCGCAAAGCCGTTCTCGATACCGCCGCCTGCAAACAGGTCGTTGGCGCGCGAGAGCGGCGGCAGGAGGGGTTCTGCCAGCGGGCCTTCGTCGAGTGCCAGCCGGGCGTGCGGCGCAAGCGGCGCCATCTGCGCGCGCCATAGGCCTGCGTAGGGCTTGCTGCGCAAGTCTGCGTCTGACCATCCGAGATGGCGCCCTGCAATCGGTTTACTGGCCTTCATGACGCGCTCGCATAGGAATTGAACCGGCCATCTGGATCGTACTTGGCGCGGATCTGTTCAAGGCGGGCACGGTTGGCGTCACTCATGAAGCGCGCCGGGCGGCGGCGGAGGTTTTCGTCCGCCAGCTGAATACCCTTTCCAAGGTGCGCCATCTCGGCGATGCGCTCCGTCGCCCAGCTTGCATAGCGCGCATTGTCTTCCTTGCGTCGCCACTCGCCATAGGCGGCGAAGTAAAAGCCCGCCTCCATCGAGAATGCCATGTCGGGACGCGCGCGGTCCGGCTGCCAGTTCAGCCAAAGGGCATGCGAGGGCGCTGGCGGCAGGGTATCTGCGACATGCCGGAGGCCCGGCAGCAAGTCGGCGATGGGCGCGTCTGTCCAGATGTTATCGACACACCAATGCATCTTCGGCGGAAAGTGCGTCTGTGCGGCAGCTTCAGACATTCGCATCGTCGACAGCGGCAGAAGCGGCGTGGTGACGCTCGCCCGCTTGCGCAACGGGCTTTGCCGCATGAACGCAGTGTCGCGCCGGGCATCCGCCCAGCTCCCGGCCATCACAGGGGCAAGCACCTCGACACCCGGCTTGCCCGTAAACAGCGTCTTGGGCGTGATCAGGATCTGGAATTCGACACTGCGGGCCACATTGGGGCCAATCTCATGCGCCCAGGTGAAGACGTCTTCCAGCCATCGCTCCGGGAACACCTGCAGCGTCATGGCGGTCACCTTGGGGCGCTCATGGAGTTTGAGATGGAAGGCCGTGACCACGCCGAAGAAGCCTGGGCCCGCGCCGCGTGCTGCCCAATAGAGGTCGCAATTCTGCTCTGCGCTGGCATGGACCTGCGAGCCGTCGGCGAGCACGACATCGAGACCGACGACGCTCTCGCACGCAAGACCGAGTGCGCGGCTGTTCCAGCCAAAGCCACCTTGAAGGAGGAACCCGCCGAGACAGACATCCGGCGCATGCGCAACCGGGAAGAACAGGCCGAGCCGCTTCAGCGCGCGGTCAAGATCGACGCTCCAGCATCCGGGTCCGACGCGCGCGGTTCGGGCGCTGGCATTTATGTCGATGGTGCTGAGGCGGGAGAGATCGAGCAATAGCCCGCCCGCTCGCAGATGGTTCTGCGCCCAGCTGTGCCCGCCCGAGCAAAGGCTGATCTTGTGCCCCTGTTCGCGCGCCTGCTTCACGGCCGCAACGACGCCGGCGGCATCGTTGGCTTGAACATAGATGTCAGGGCGCCGTCCCGGATCATGTCCGGAGAACGAAGTTGCAAGGACGGCCGCGTCAAAGCCCTTGTCGCCGCGGCGCATCGCAACGCCCTTGCCGCGTGGTCGCTTCATGGTGATGTTCCTTCAACAGAGACCAGCGCGAGCCATTGCAGAGGCAACGGGCCCGGCGCCTCGAAACGGATCCGTACCGCAGCTGCTTGCTGCGCGGCGGCGCGCGGAAGGCCCAGCATCACCAGCATTTCTGCCGCCGCGTCTTCAATGGCGGACTTCGGCAATTTGCCTCGATGAAGATCAAGCCCGGCGCCAAGCATGCACCCGGCGATCAGGCTGGCGGAGAGCGCCGGCTTGGCCGGCTTAAAGACCCCGGATGCCGTGCCCATGCGAATGTCTGCCTCCAGGTCGCGGCGAAGGTCGGCCAGCAGCCGGTCGGCGGGAAGGCCGGAATCAAAGAGCAGCCGGCCATAGTCAGGTGCCTGCACGGAAATGCCGAGCGTCCGGCGCGTCTTGAATACGAAGGCCGCAACCGGATCGGTCTCTGCGCAGGGCGCCCGGCGCCCGAGGACGGCGAGCGAAGCGGACAGAAGTGCGGCAAGTTCTTCGACGAGGTCATCGACGCTGCTGGCATAGTTATAGAATGTCCCCTGCGCAGCGCCGGCCCGCTCGGAGATGTCACTGATTGAAAAGGCGCCTGCACCCCGCTCGAGCAGGAGCGATTGCAAGGCTGCGAGGAGCCCGTCAAGCGTCCGTCCGCGCTTGCCCGTTCCGGCTGGAGGTAAGATCGTCATCGCAAATTGAGAAAACCTCATATTTGAGACGTTGTCAATGATCTCCATGCTCGAGATTTATGCATTGTACGAGACCCGTGCGGCGAGGCGTCGGCCGCGATCGCCGGAGCCGCATGATGACAAAAAGGCGAATAGTAGCCGAAGCCTTGCACCCCTACCGGCGCACCGGCTCAGTGCCCTGAAGCACGCTCGCGTCCACCACGGCTTCGATCAGCGCGGGCTCGGACGGCACCTGCCCATCCAGCATCAGCATGGCGAGGCCGTGCACCAGCGACCAGGCCCTGAGCCGCCCTGCCTCGTGCAGATGCACAGGCGCATCCGGCCCGAACAGGCCCTCGATGGCGTTGACCAGGATCTGCATCCCGTCGGAGCCGCCGCCCCCCGCGATGGGCGCCGGCACAGGCGCGGGCCCGCCCGTCTGCGCCATCATCAGCCGGAACAGTGAGGGGTGCGCGAGCGCGAAGTTGACATAAGCCCGCCCCATTGCATTGAACGCTTCGACGCCCGGCGACGCGCTCGCCATCGCCGCCTCGAACGCCTTCGCCATTCGCGCATGGCCTTCGAGGCAAAGCGCGCCCAGCAGCGCCGCCTTGTCCGGAAAATGCCGGTAAACCGCCGTCGCCGACACCCCGGCCCGGCGAGCGATCTCGCGCAGGCTGAGCGCGTCCACCGGACCCATGTCGATCAGCTTCAGTCCTTCTTCGACCAGCGCCGAGCGCAAATCGCCATGATGGTAGCGATTTTTCTCGGATGTGATGTTGACAGCGTTATCTTTCTCGGACATGTTACTGGTGTAAACATTATCCCACGCCGCCGCAAGCTCAGAAAATCCCGAAAGGACCTGCATTATGTCCAGCCTCGTCGAAGCCGCCATCCGAGGCGCCGTCACCAAAGGCATCATGGGGGTTGCGCACTTTAACCGCGCGCATCGCAAATCTTCGAAACAGAACCCCTACCTGACCGGCATTCATACGCCCCTTACCGAGGAGCACACGGTCACCGACCTGAAAGTCACCGGCACCATCCCGGCGGGCCTGAACGGCCTCTACCTGCGCAACGGCCCGAACCCGTTCGAGGCGCCAAACCCCGCCACCCATCACTGGTTCTCGGGCGACGGCATGCTGCACGGCGTGCGCCTCCAGAACGGAGAGGCCCTCTGGTACCGCAATCGCTGGGTCCGCTCGCCCGCCATCAATGCCGCGCTGGGAGAGCCCAGAACGCCCGGCCCGCGCAGCAGTTTCGAAAGCCCGAACACCAACGTCGTCGCCGTTGGCGGCAGGATCTGGGCGCTCGTCGAAGCGGGCGGCCTGCCCGTCGAAGTCTCTGACCTCCTGGAAACCCGTGCGCGGAGCGATTTTGAAGGCCTGCTGTCGAAAGGCTTCACCGCCCACCCGCATCTCGATCCGCTGACCGGCGAGACCCACGCCATCTGCTATAACGCGACGGACCCCGCCACCATCTGGCACACCGTGATCACGAAGGACGGCGCCGTGCGCCGCCACGAACCCATCACTGTGCAGGACGGCCCCTCGATCCATGACTGCATGATCACGCAGAACTACATCATCGTGATGGACCTGCCGGTAACCTTCTCGATGCCCGCACTCATCGCCGGAGACACCTTCCCCTATCGTTGGAACCCGAAACACGCAGCCCGAATCGGCCTCCTGCCACGCGAAGGCCGCGGCGACGAGATCATCTGGTGCAGCGTGGAGCCATGCTACATCTTCCATCCCGCCAATGCCTTTGAAACTGATGATGGCAAGGTCGTAATGGATGCCTGCGTCCACACCGATATGTTCGCAGACGGACATTTCGGTCCGAACAGTTCCCGCACGGCGTTCGAAAGCCTCGAGATAGATCCGATCGCGCGCCGCGTCACGCGCACGGTCATCGACACCTCACCTCAGGAGTTTCCGCGCCCGGACGAACGCCGCCTCGGGCAGCCTTACCGCTATGCCTATACCCTCGCCCTGCCCGCCGACGGTGACCCGGGTTTTGTCGGCGACCCGCGCCTGTTCAAGCACGACCTCGGCGCCCGCACCCGCGAGGTGCACGATTTCGGCGAAGGCTGCATGCCGGGTGAGTTCGTGTTCGTGGCCGCGCATGCCGATGCCGGGGAAGACGAAGGCTGGCTGATCGGCTACGTCGTCAACACTGCAGGCGGCACGAGCGATTTGGTGATCCTCGACGCGCGCAATTTTACGGGCCCGCCCGTGGCAACCATCGCCATCCCAAACCGGATCCCCCCCGGCTTCCACGGCAATTGGATCGCCCTTCCGTAAGCGGAGCTTTCGTTGCGCCCTTGACGATTATGCTTTGACTCCCGCCGCGCCGGCGCAATGATCGGCGCGAAAGCGGGGCCGTCATGATCTTCGAGAACAAAACCAACCTTGCGCTGGCCGTCGGCCTCGCCGCGCTGGCAGGCTTCACCGATGCGGTGGGCTTCCGGACGCTGGGCGGCTTCTTCGTCTCCTTCATGACGGGTAATTCGACACGCCTCGCTGTCAATCTTGCGGAGCTGGACCTGACCGCCCTCGCCCTCCTCCCGCTCGGCATCATCGCCCTCTTCGTCTGCGGCGTGATGGCGGGCGCGGTTGTGCGGGGACGATCCCCTGCCCGCAAAGGCGCCGCCGTGATGGGGCTCGTCGCCGCCTGCCTCATAACCGCCGCCACCCTTAGCGCCTTCGGCCAAGACACCGTCGCGGTCATTCTCCTGATCCTCGCGATGGGCGCGTCCAACAATGTCTTCGTGAGAGAAGGCGAGGTCAGCATCGGCGTGACCTACATGACCGGCACGCTGGTCAAGCTCGGCCAGCGTCTCGCCAGCGGTTTTGCGGGGGGCGGCGCCAAGCCGTGGTTCCCGTATCTCGCGCTCTGGCTCGGCCTGATCGCCGGCGCAGTCGCAGGCTCCTACAGCTACACGCTGCTCGGCCTCGCCTGCCTCTGGATCGCGTCAGGCCTCGCCTGCACACTTCTGCTCAGCCTGCTGTATCACCCGCCCCTTCGCGGCCACTAGCCGGTCGGGTCATCATCCTTCGCCGGCTGGCGCGCGACCAGCAGCTTGTCGATCCGGCGTCCGTCCATGTCGATCACTTCGTAGCGCCAGCCGAACGACACCACGACATCGCCCAGCTGCGGAATGCGTTGCAAGTGATGGATCACGAGACCCGCAACGGTCGTGAACGGAGGATCATCCTCCGCCGTAAGGGGCTGTCCCAGACCAATCTCGGCATCCTCGATCGCGGTGCGCCCGTCGATCAGCCAGGAGCCATCCTCGCGCTTCTGCGGCCGCGCGAGCCCGTCCTCAGGCGAGAACGCCACATCGCCCGCAATCGCGCCGAGTACATCCGCCGCGCTGACGATGCCCTCGACATGACCCAGCTCGTCCGTCACCAGCGCCATCTGCACCGGGCTCGCCTGCATGCTCTCCAGCAGGTTCAGCACCGTCATCGTATCCGGCACAAATAGAGGCTCATGCCCGGCCGTTTCAAAATCCGGCATCCGCTTGCCTTCGGACTTCGCCAGAAGGTCCTTGGTCTGCACCACGCAGACCACATGCTCCAGATCGCCCCGCGCCACCGGAAAGCGCGAATGGCCGCTCTCGGCGATAATCCGCAGAAGCTCCTCCGGCGGGTCATCGAGGTCCAGCCACGTCACTTCCTTGCGCGGCGTCATGATCGAGCGCACGTCCCGGTCGGCAAGGCGCATCACGCTGCGGATCATCGCGCGCTCATCCTCGTCGATGGCGCCGCTGGCCGCGCCTTCCTCGATCACGCTCTCGATCTCTTCTTCCGTCATCTGGTCGGCGTTGACCTTGGACAATCCGAACACAGACAGCACGAGATTAGTGGACACCCGCAGCACATAAACGATCGGGAACGCCACCCGCGACAGCATCGACATCGGCGGCGCTATCAGGCTCGCAAACGTCTCCGGCGCCGTGATCGCAATCCGCTTTGGCACCAGCTCCCCGATCACGATCGACAGGAACGTCGTTGCCGCAATCACAAGGCCGAACGCGATGAAGCCCGATTGCTTCTCCAGCGACGGGAACGTACTGGCAATGAACGGCGCCACATCCTCGGCCAGGGCGGTCGCGCCATAGGCGCCCGCAACGATCCCGATCAGCGTGATGCCCACCTGCACGGTGGACAGAAAGCGCGACGGATCCTCCTGCAGCTGCAGTGCAACCCGGGCGCCCCGGTCCCCTTTCTCGGCGCGCGCCTGCAGGCGGCTGCGGCGCGAAGATACGATGGCGAGTTCTGAAAGCGCAAAGACGCCGTTCAGGGCGATCAGCGCGATGAGGATAAGAAGGTCCATGATGGCGCGCTATCGCATGATTTCCCCGGAATCTCCAAGCCTTGTTCTTGGGCTGCCCCCCCGCTAAGAGCCGGCATGACCCGCGTTGCGCTCATCGATTACGGCTCCGGAAACCTGCATTCCTGCGCGCGCGCCCTCGCAGCGGCCGCCGGCAGCGCCGATGAGATCAAGGTCACCAACCGGCCCGAGGACATCGAGACCGCAGACCGCGTCGTCCTGCCCGGCGTCGGTCACTTCGCCGACTGCGCCGCGGCCCTGGCGGCCCTGCCCGGCCTGGTCGAGGCGATGGACACCCACATCGTCCGCCGCGGCCGCCCCTTCCTCGGCATCTGCGTCGGCCTGCAGCTGATGATGGATTTCGGCCTCGAGGATGGCCGCACCGAGGGCCTCTGCTGGATCCCCGGCAAGGTTGCCGCGCTCGAGCCCGCCCCCGGCCGGCCGGTGCCGCATGTCGGCTGGAACGAGGTCGAGCTGCGCGGCCCGCACCCCGTTCTGGACGGCCTCGGCCCCGAGCCGCATGCCTATTTTACTCACTCCTATGCCTGCAAGCCCCGCAGGATCGACTATGTCGCCGCCTGGAGCCATTACGGCGATCCCATCGCGGCGGCCCTCACCAGCAACAACCTCTTCGGCACCCAGTTCCACCCCGAAAAAAGCCAGAAGGTCGGCCTGACGATCCTGTCGAACTTCCTGAAGTGGACGCCATGACTTTCACCCTCTACCCCGCGATTGACCTGAAGGACGGCGCCTGTGTCCGCCTCCTGCGCGGCGAGATGGACGCGGCCACCGTCTTCAACACCGACCCCGCCGGCCAGGCCCGCGCCTTCCGCGCGATGGGCTTCACCCACCTGCACGTCGTCGACCTCAACGGCGCCTTTGAAGGCCGCCCCGTGAACCGCGCCGCCGTGGAAGGCATCCTGAAAGCGACCCCTGCCCCCGTCCAGCTCGGCGGCGGCATCCGCAACCGCGCCCAGATCGACGCCTGGCTGGAGGCCGGCATCGCCCGCGTCATCCTCGGCACCATCGCCCTGCGCGATCCGGAACTCGTGAAATCCGCCGCCCGCGACCTGCCGGGCCGCATCGTCGTCGGCATCGACGCGAAGAATGGCATGGTCGCCGTCGAAGGCTGGGCCGAGACCAGCGACATGCGCGCCGCAGACCTTGCGAAAGCCTTCGAAGGCTGCGGCGTCGCCGCCATCATCGCCACCGACATCAGCCGGGACGGACTGAAGACCGGCGTTAATGTTTCGTTCACGGCAGACCTCGCCAACTCTGTCAGCATACCGATCATTGCCAGCGGCGGCGTGAAAAGCGTGGACGACATCCGCGCCCTGCGCACGTCAGGCGCCCCCATCGCCGGCACCATCCTGGGCCGCGCGCTCTATGACGGGGATATTGATGCGGGTGAGGCGGTCAGGGCGGCGCAGGCTTAACCCTTTGACAGCGTCGACAGGCTCAACGCTTTGATCAGAAGTCGTTTCGCATCTGGCGCCGCCAGCACGGACACGGCCGCGATGATCACGCCCGTGAGAATCGCTCTGCGAAGATCAGCCGGAACCTACATCTGCCTCATTCTTCCGCCGGACTGTGCCGCTACCTTTGTTTAACACCCGGCCTGCCTGGCGGCCGGGATTTCACCCGCCCGGCTTGAAATTCGAGATATGCTCTTGTTCTATCCCTTTTAGAACCGGTCTATTCACGCGCGCAGCAGGCCGCTAAACCGCGCCCATGCTGAAAACGCGCATCATCCCCTGCCTGGACGTGAAAGACGGGCGCACCGTCAAGGGCGTCAATTTCGTGGACCTGAAGGACGCGGGCGATCCGGTCGCCCTCGCCCGTGCCTATGACGCCCAAGGGGCAGACGAGCTCTGCTTCCTGGACATCACCGCCAGCCATGAAGGCCGCGGCACGTTACTCGAAACCGTCAGCCGCACCGCGGAGGCGTGTTTCATGCCCCTCACCGTCGGCGGCGGGGTGCGCTCGGTGGACGACATGGTCGCCCTCCTGCGTGCGGGCGCCGACAAGGTAGCGATCAACTCGGCCGCAGTCGCCGATCCGTCGGTGATCGCCGCCTGCGCAGCCAAGGCCGGAAGGCAATGCGTGGTGGTCGCGATTGACGCCCGCCAATCCGGTGCTGGCTGGGAAATTTTTACCCACGGCGGCAGAAAAGGCACCGGGATAGACGCCGTCACCTTCGCCCGCGAAGCTGCGAAACGCGGCGCGGGCGAGATCCTGCTGACCTCAATGGACCGGGACGGAACGAAGACGGGCTATGACATTGCCCTCCTGAAGGCGGTATCCTGCGCCGTCACCATTCCCGTCATCGCCAGCGGCGGCGCGGGCAGCGTGGCGGACTTTGCCCCCGCCATCCTCGAAGGCGGGGCGAGCGCAGTGCTCGCCGCCTCGATCTTCCACTTCGGCGAAGCCACCCTCGCCCAGGCCCGCGACGCGCTGCGCAAAGCAGGCGCCCCGGTCCGGACAGTCTAGCTAGTCGGCGAAAACCGCTTTGCGTTTCTGCATTTCGGCCATCACGGCCTCGATCTGGTTGGGCGTACGCATGACTTTAAGCTGCTCGCTGCTTTCAAGGAGAAGGAGTTCGGCATCGCTGGAATGGGCCATCGCATTGCAGAGCACTTTCGCGCCGCGCATTGCAGCCGGATGCTTGCCCGCGATGAGCCGCGCGAGCGCGAGCGCGTCTTCGAGCGGCGTGTCGGAGAGTTTGGTGGCAAAGCCGAGCGCGTGGGCCTCGGCGCCCTTGAACTCGCGGTTCGTGTAGGTCAGCTCACGGATAACATCGTCGCGCACATTGCCGCGCCACAGGGGGAAGCCCGCCATGTCGGGCACGAGGCCCCATTTCATTTCCATGATGGCGCAGCGCGTATCAGGATGGATGATGCGGATATCGGCGCCCGACATGAGTTGGAATCCGCCGCCAAAGGCGATGCCGTGGACGGCGGCGATGACCGGGACAGGCAATTCGCGCCAGCCCCAGGCGACATGCTGGGCGAGGTTGGCCATCCCGTGACTGCGGCTGCCGAGACTACCGGTGGCGCCTTCGCCTTGTTTCTTGCCATCGCCCGGCTGGGCCATCGAGGAGAGGTCAAGCCCGGCGCAGAAGGCCCGGCCTTCGCCCGAGAGCACCACGGCGCGCAGGCCGTTGGTCTTGCCGAGCTGCGCGATCGCCTCGGCAATACCGGCGAACATGGAGGGGTCGAGGGCATTCATCTTGTCGGTGCGAACGAGGCGGACATCCGCCACGCCGTCTTCGAGCATCGTGATCGTAACGCGGTCTTGCATGGGTGTTCCTCCGGAGCCTTTCCCCAAAGCTGGCCCCCTTCCCCGGCGTTCGTCAAGCGCTGGCGGGTGACGACGCCGCCAGGGCAGGCTAAACGGCGGGGATCCGGAGACCGAACCATGACCGCCCTTGCCTCCTCTGACCGGCTTGCCGCCGCGCTGGCGCATCTAGCCGAAACCATCGATGCGCGCGCCGCGGGCAGCGACAGCGCCAAGAGCTGGACCGCGAAACTGCTCGCCAGGGGGCCCGGCGCGTGCGCGGACAAGGTGGCCGAAGAGGGCGGCGAATTCGCGCACGCCGTGCGCGGCGAGAGCGAGGCGCGGGTTGCGGGCGAGGCAGCGGATGTTGTCTACCATGTGTTGGTGGCGCTGCGGTCGCGCGGCGTGAGCCTCGATGATGTGGCGGCGGCGCTGGAAGCCCGCCAGGGCACCAGCGGAATTGACGAGAAGGCGGGGCGGAAGGGCAACTAGGCAAGTCATCCCCTATCGAGCCCCGCCCGGGCCTGCGTCCTCGCGGCGGGGCCGAGGCACATGAGCAGCATGCCCGCACCCGGTCCGATACGGGCGAAACCGGACCATCGCACGGCGAGTTCGCGCGGGGCGCGGCCGGTGAAGCGGCGCGGGCTGGTCCGGGAGCGGAGGAAGCGGGGCGAGCAGTGGCCGATGGATGTCTGAGGCGAGCCGCTGCGCAATCGGCTACCAGAGATCACGGGCGCGCACGGGTTGAGGTCATCGCCGTGCAGGATACACCGGGGCAGGATCCTGCCGGATTCGCGGCGGGGAAGTCTGTTTGAGCGCGTTGATCGTGCAGTGGTTTTTATCTCGGAAGGGTTGGGGAAACGTGGGCGTTCGCGTGTTCGTGTGCGCCGAAAACAGACGTCTGGCTTTCGCCGGGACGACAAGAAGGATGGGTAACGGCAGCAGGGCCCCGCGGGTTACTTCCTGCCGGGCGGCTTTACCGCTTGCAGCGTCGAGGTTTTCACATCTCGGCCAAGGCCGACTTTCTTGCCGTAGCTGGGGGCGCCGGCGCCGGCGCCGCTGACCGCGCCGCGGGTGGTTCTGTCCGTGAGCGGAGGGATAGACATGACGGCGGGGTTGACGGGGTGTTCGTCAAATAGGCTCGCAAGCTGCTCGGTCATCGCGCCGCCGAGCTGTTCGGCGTCCACAATCGTAACGGCGCGCTTGTAATAGCGGGTGACGTCATGCCCGATGCCGATGGCGATGAGTTCGACGGGCGAGCGGTTCTCGACCTCGTCGATCACCTGGCGCAGGTGACGTTCCAGATAATTGCCGATGTTCACGTTGAGCGTGGAATCGTCGACGGGCGCGCCGTCCGAGATCACCATAAGGATCTTGCGCTGCTCGGGTCGGGCGAGAATCCGCTCATGCGCCCAGAGGAGGGCCTCGCCGTCGATGTTTTCCTTCAGGAGGCCTTCGCGCATCATCAGGCCGAGATTTCGGCGCGCGCGGCGCCATGGCATGTCGGCGCCCTTGTAGATGATGTGGCGGATGTCGTTGAGGCGGCCCGGGCCTGCGGGCTTGCCGGCCTTGATCCAGCCCTCGCGGCTCATGCCGCCTTTCCAGGCCTTGGTAGTGAAGCCGAGGATTTCCGTTTTCACCGCGCAGCGCTCCAGCGTGCGGGCAAGAATGTCGGCGCACAGAGCAGCGACCATGATCGGCCGGCCGCGCATGGAGCCAGAATTGTCCAGCAACAGAGTGACGATCGTGTCGCGGAACTTGGTATCGTCTTCCTGCTTGAAGGAGAGCGGCGCGGTCGGATCGGTGATGACCCGCGTGAGGCGGGCGGTATCGAGCACGCCTTCTTCAAGGTCGAACGACCATGAGCGGTTCTGCTGCGCCATCAGGCGGCGCTGCAACTTGTTGGCGAGCTTGGCGACGGCGCCCTGAAGGCCCTGGAGCTGATGGTCGAGATAGGCGCGCAGGCGGGTGAGTTCCTCGGCGTCGCAGAGGTCCTGCGCATTGGCGGTCTCGTCATGCGCGCGGGTGAAGACGTTGTAGACGAAACGGTCGCGCTCATCGCCCGGCTGGTAGTTGGGGCGCAGCGGCTTGGAGCCTTCGTCTTCCTCGTCGGGCGAGTCGTCCGCCTCCATGTCGGCGTCCTGATCGACGGAGACGTTGGCTTCCTCGCCGTCAATCTCTTCGGTCTCACCGGCCTGGATCTCGTCAGCGGAGGCGCCCATCTGTTCTTCCGTGGACACATCGTCCTCGCCGGTCTGGGTCTGGCTGTCTTCCTGCTGCTGAGACTCTTCCTGCTCGCTGGTTTCGACATCGTCGCCCGCCATTTCTGAAGCCGTCAGGTCACGGATGATCGAGCGGATGGTCTTGCTGAACTGGGCTTGGTCGTGGAGTTGTTCGACGAGGCCATCGATGGCCTTGCCGGCGCGGGTCTCGACCTTCTCGCGCCAGACATCGGCAACGCGGGCGGCGCTTTCGGGCAGCGGACGGCCAGTGAGCTTCTCGCGAAGAAGAAACTCGAGCGCGGGCGCGAGGATCGCTTCGGGGTCTTCGGAGCCGGCGCCGAAATTCGTGGACTTGCAGCGGAAATCGAGCGCGGCATCGAGATTGCCGGCGGTGCCGAGCATGGCGTTGGCGCCGAGGCTTTCGATGCGCGCGGTCTCGGCGCCTTCATAGACGCGGCGGGCGAGATCGCCCTGCGGGCGGTGCGTCAGGTGGGCGGCGGCGTCATGGTGGGCGCGGCGCAGGGCGAGCGCGTCGGCCTCGCCCCGGATGCGGGCGGCGATTTCGGGCGGCAGGTCGATCGGCGGCGAGCGCAGCACGATCCGGTCACCCAGGTCGCCGGCATCATTGCCGAAGCCGACTTCAAGGTCGCGCTCCGCGCTCATCGCCTTGGTGGTGGCGGCAAGGGCGGCCTTGAAGAGGTCCTGGGGTGTGGTGTCCTTGGCCATGTTTCGCCGCGCGTGGGGCCCTAGCGCCTCACGCCATCTTCACCATGAGGGCGCTTTCCGGAAGCTCCGTGCCGAAGCAGCGCTGGTACATCTCGGCGACGAGGGGGCGTTCGAGTTCGTCGCACTTGTTGAGGAAGGTCATGCGGAAGGCATGGCCGATATCGCCGAAGATGGCGAAGTTTTCCGCCCAGGTGATGACGGTGCGAGGGCTCATCACCGTCGAGAGGTCGCCGGCCATGAAGGCATTGCGCGTCAGGTCTGCGAGGGTGACCATCTTGGAGAGGGTCTTGTCGTCGGCGCCGGTGGCTTTCGATTTGACGATTTCGACTTCGGCATCATGCGCCAGATAGTTCAGCGTGGTGACGATGCTCCAGCGGTCCATCTGGCCCTGGTTCAGTTGCTGGGTGCCATGATAGAGGCCGGTCGTGTCGCCGAGGCCGACCGTATTGGTGGTGGCGAAGAGGCGGAAGTAGGGGTTCGGCGCAATCACGCGGTTCTGGTCGAGCAGGGTGAGCTTGCCCGAGCTTTCGAGGACGCGCTGGATCACGAACATCACGTCCGGACGGCCGGCGTCATACTCGTCGAACACGATGGCGACCGGGCGCTGCAGGGCCCACGGGAGAATGCCTTCGCGGAATTCGGTGATCTGCTTGCCATCCTTCAGGACGATGGCGTCCTTGCCGACCATGTCGATCCGGCTGACATGGCTGTCGAGGTTGACGCGGACCATCGGCCAGTTGAGGCGGGCAGCGACCTGCTCGATGTGGGTCGATTTGCCGGTGCCGTGATAGCCCTGCACCATGACGCGGCGGTTGAACTCGAAGCCGGCGAGGATGGCGAGGGTCGTCTGCGGGTCGAACCGGTAAGCGGGGTCGATTTCCGGCACATACTCGGTGCGCGTCTTGAAGCCGTGGACGACCATGCCGGTGTCGAGGCCGAACAGCTCTTTCAGGTTCAGCTTTTCGGTGGGCTTCAGGCCTTCGAGGGTGTCGGTGGCAGGCATGGCGGTCATGGGGTCGCGGGGCTCGGCACAGCAGGAGGAAAGGGAAAGACAAGGGTTCTAGCACGGGATGGCCCCGCGCCTAGTGCGACGTAAGGGAAATGGCAGGTGCAGAGGCCGGGTTCAGGGTTTCGAGAAGGCGACCAGAACCTGATCGGTCTTTCCGCGGATCTCGGGGTCGACGCTCTTCAGACCGGCTTCAGCCGGATTGCGCAGCAGGGCTGGGTCGCCTTCGGGCATGAAGCCGGCTTCGCTGGCCATCTCATGGATATGCGCCGGATCGATGCGGTGGGAATCGCCGCCAGAGGCGGGCGGGGAGCCTGCGGGCGCGACGTGGTCAATGACAATGAAACGCCCCCCGGCTTCAGGACGCGGGCGATCCCGGCGAAGCTGTTATCCGGGTCGCCGAGGCCTTCGGAGCCGCCTTCGGGCTTGTACCAGAGTTGGTGCGGGCCCTGGAACCAGGTGACGACATCCAGCGAGGCATCCGGCAGGGCCAAGGTGTCGAAGTTGCACTTGAGATCCTGGAGATTGGTCAGGCGGCCAGTAAGCGGACGCCGCCGGACTTCAGGTGGGTCTTCAGGGTGTAGTCTCTCCCTCCCCGGCCCGGATCTGCGTCAGCGCTGCCAGACGATGTCTCCGGCGATCACCGTCATCAACGGCTGGGCTTTGAGGATGTCAGCTTCGGGGACGGTCATCAAGTCACGGTCGAAGACAGTGAAGTCGGCGAACTTGCCTTGTTCGATGGTGCCGAGATCGGCTTCCTGGAAGGCCGCGTAGGCGGGACCGGTCGTGAAGAGCGCGAGCGCGCGCGTGCGGGAGACAGCCTCTTCGGGGTGCCAGCCCTCCCCCGAGGCGCCCTGGACATCCTTACGGGCGACGGCGGCGTAGAATTCGATCGTGGGCGAGCCGAATTCGACAGGGGCATCGGAGCCGCCGGCCACGACGGTGCCGAGATCGAGCAGCGTGGCCCAGGCATACGCGCCGCGAAGGCGGTCGATGCCGAGACGCGCCGGCGCAAATTTCAGGTCGCCGATGGCATGGCTTGGCTGCATCGAGGCTATGAGACCCAGGGCAGCGATGCGGGCGAGGTCGTCAGGGTGGACCACTTGCGTATGTTCGATCCGCCAGCGCAGTTCGGGGCCGTAGCCGCCTGCCTCGACCGCGTCGAGGATGCGGCGATTGGCGAGATCGCCGATGGCATGGATGGCGAGCTGGACATTGGCGGCCTTGGCCTCGGCCATGAGTTCGGCGAGCCTGGCATCGTCCATGAGAGAGAGACCGGATATATCCGGACGATCCGTATACGGCGCGATCAGCTGGGCGCCGCGGCTGCCCAGGGCGCCGTCCATGTAGAGCTTGACCGCGCGGTTGGTGATGCGGGCGGTCTCATATTCCCGGTGCTGGGCGAGTAGCAGGCCGCCGACGTTGAAGGCGTTGTAGATGCGCTGTGGCAGCTTGCCTTCCTCATCGAGGCGTTTGAGGAGCGGGGCGTGCTGGCGGTCCACGCTCATGTTGTGCATGCCTGTCCAGCCGCGCGAGGCATAGACTTTTGCGCCGGTTTCGAGCGCCAGGGAAATCGCGGCGTCATCCGGCTTGGCAATCAGCGGCTCGACGAGTGCCATGGCGTTGTCGATCAGGATGCCGGTGGCCTTGCCGCTGGCATCGCGTTCGATTCGGCCGCCGTCCGGATCAGGCGTGGCGTTTGTGATACCGGCCGCCTTGAGGGCGGCGGTGTTGGCGACCAGGGCGTGGCCGTCTGAGCGGCCAAGGATGACCTTGCGGGTCCCGGTGACGGGATCGAGGTCAGAGGCCATCGGCATCCGGCCCTCGGGCCAGCCGGTCTCGATCCAGCCGCGCCCGACGAGGACGGAGCCTTTGGGCTTGCCGTCCAGTTCGGCTTCGACGCGGGTGACGAGTTCGGCGACGGAGGCGGTGCCTTCCAGGTTCAGCGTCAGCTCGCGCTCGCCGATGCCGAGGAGGTGTGCGTGCGCGTCGGTGAAGCCAGGATACATGAAGGCGCCGCCGAGATCGATGATCTCGACTTCGTCCTCACCCCAGTCGGCTGACATGGGCGGGATGGTCGCCATGATGCGGCCGTCCTCACCGACAAGCACGCCGGTGACGGTCTGGGGCACGCCGGCCGCGTCCGTCAGGCCGGTATAGATCGTAGCGTTGGTGAAGACGCGGACCTTCTCGGTCGCCTCGGTTTCGGGCTTGAGGGTCGGCGTGCACGCCGACAGAAGCAGGGCGGCGGCGGACAGGAGGGCGAGACGCATGGGACGGGTTTCCTTCGCAGGCAGCCCTTACAGCTTGCGCCGGAAGATGCCGATCGAGCCACCGTCATGAACCGTTTGGGCGTGCGCCGTCCAGCCTTCGCGTTCGAGAAGCGTGACGGCGGTTGTGGTGGCGCAATAGAGGTTCGAGTAGCCGAGGCGGCGGCCCTCGGCCTCAAGCGCGCGCAGCAGCAAGGCGCCAAGGCCGGATCTGCGCAGATCCGGACGCACCCAGCCGGCCGAGGCCCAGGGGGTGAGGTGGGCGAAGCCGGGCGTGAAGGCGGCTTTCAGCGCCGCGGTGCCGATGGGGTCGCCGTCAGCGCTAAGTGCGACGACACCAACGGGGAGTGCGCCTTCGGAATTGGCATTGGCCGCAAGGTCCGCGGCCGCATTGCCCTCCCCGCCGGGGCCGTACCATCGCGGCCATTCCCGTTCGAACGCGGCGGCGAGCGGGGCAACGGCCTGAAGGTGTTGCCTGAAGGGGTAGATGGAGATTTCCGCAAGCATGATCCACCCTGCCCCGGCCGGGCCGGAAACGCAAAACGCCGGACCTTTCGGCCCGGCGCTCGAGAATCCGGCGCGTTCGGCGCTTAGGCAGCGACGGCTTTTTTGGCAATGTCGCGTTTGATTTTCAGCGCCTTGTCCGACAGCACATCGTCCTTGGCTTTCGCAAGGAAGGCGTCGAGGCCGCCGAGCTTGTCCACAGTGCGCAGGGCTTTCGCCGCGATGCGGAGACGGAAGTTCTGGTCGAGCGCTTCCGAGTGCAGCGTGACCTGCACGAGGTTCGGCAGGTAGCGGCGCTTGGTCTTGATCTGGGAGTGGCTGACGATATGGCCAACCATCGGCTTCGTGCCAGTAAGTTCACATTCGCGGGACATGGCCTCGCTCCGGGTAAAAGTGCGTGTCTGATCTGAAGGCGCGCTCCTACAGGCTGGGGGGGGATCATGTCAACCGGGGCGATTCATGCCGATGGGCAACCAAATGGCTGCAACCCGCGCGTGACGGATGGCGCCTTCCAACTTATGTTGCCTTTCGGGCAAAGGCGATTCGGGCAGCCCTTGCCAACCGGCTGTTCAGGCCGCGTTGGGAAGGGATATTCTAAAAGGAGGCGAACGGTGCCTCCCGGACCGGAAAGGACTAGAAGAGACCCATGAAGCGCAGTCTTCTGTTTGCCGCCGCCTCTCTCAGCCTCCTCGGCGCCTCTGTTGCGCAGACGGGCCCTTCTTCGGGCGCCTCCACTGTGCTCGCCAGCATCAAGAGCGGCGCCCCGACACGCATGGTATACGAGCTGGACGCTCGGGCGATGGTGTTCATCCTGCCGGCCACGGGCCGCGCCAGCTTCACCGTGGATATGAAGCCCGACTCCTACGCCATCAAGTCGCGCGTGCGCACCACCGGCCTCGCCGATGTGTTCGTCAATTACGACATGAACCTCAATGCCTCGGGCACGACGAGCGCGGCAGGCCTCAAGACGACGAAATACACTTCCCAGAACAATGACGGAAAGAAGAACCGGCGCGTCGAAATCGACATCACGGACAAGGGCTTCAAGATGTCAGCCAAGCCAAAATTCGGCAACCTCGGCGATCCAGCGGCGACCGCCGAACAGGTGCTCCTCACGAATGATCCGCTCACGGCGCTGATCACCTTCGCGCTGGAGCCGCGGGCCAAGGGCGCCGACCCCTGCGGCGGACCGATCAAGATTTTCGACGGACGCCAGCTGACCTACCTTCATCTCAAGCGCGGAAACGCCAATACGGTGAAAGTGAAGACGCCGGGTTGGTCAGGCCAGGCGATCGAATGCCATGTCACCATGGACAAGGTGGCCGGCTACAAGAAGGGCGAGTCGAACAATGACACGTTGACCGGGATTTCCGGGCCGCTGCGGATGTATCTCGCGCCGCTGGAAAATGGCGCGCACGTGCCGGTGAAGATCGTCGCGGATACCGACAAGGTCGGCAAGGTAACGCTGACGGCAAAAACGCTTCGGTTCGAACCGTTGGTGACGACGGCCGCAGCGACCAAGACGGGCGGCGGGCGGTAATCCGGACACGGAATAAAAAATCGCGGGCCGCGTCGGTGCCGATGGGCCATCGCCGTTTTCGCGTGTGTGCTGCTGAAACCTATCGCGAAATGATATATTTGCGACGGTAGGATTTATTGGTATTTACTTTTGAGAGAGAGTTGTTTGTGCAATCTCCTGTTGCGGGCTTTCGATTGTCGAGGCCCGCAAAAGCAGGAAGGATGGAACACGAAAATCAGAAAACTCAGCATGCTCGGAGCCGCGGTGTTTGCAATCGGCAGCGCCATGGTTGCGCTCACGCCAGCAGCCGCAGCTGACCGTCTCGCCGCAAGCAACGCCTGCACGATTGAGGCGCAAGGATCCAGAGGCGGATGCAACAGGATTGCTTACAATGCATGTGTTGCCGGCGGCGGTCATCCAAACGCTTGTGCAGATGCCCATGGTTGCGGGCGTGAGGTTAACTGACCGAGCCGAAATACGTAAAGAGTGCCCTGAGGGGCGCTCTTCATTTGTGTTCACGGACCACTAAACAACATCACTGAGGCAGTCCTTGATATGAACCGGTTTCTAAGCGTGGTCGCTTTCCTTTTGGCGCTTGTTTCTCCGAGCGCAACTGCACAATCATCAGCAGACGAATTGCTAACCAACCCAGCCATCGTGGTGACTGGCGTTTCGCCGGAACGCGCGGAGACATTTGTTAAGGAAATCATGCCGGATGGCTGGGCGACGGCCTCGCGAGGAGTTCCGCGTTGGAACACAGAACTTTGTATCAGCGTGATCGGCCCACCTACAGAGCAAGGTCAGTTCATCGTTGACCGCATCTCGCAACGGGCAATTGACGCCGGACTTCAGGCTGGTGCGCCCGGATGCGATACAAATCTCCTCATCATTGTCACGAACCAGCCCGAGACCCTCTTGCCTATGGTCGCCAAAGAGCACCGAGCACTCTTTGGTTTCACCGGAGACGCAAATGTCGACACTGGAGGTTCGAGCTCGTTCACGGATTTTCTGACGGACAACAAGCCTGTCCGATTGAGACAGGTCATCCAAACCGTCGGCGCGGATGGCATGCCTTTGGATGGAGATCCAGAGGCAGATCCATTTGGCGACACACAAGGCTATGGCGGCGTAGCGCCTCCAGGAAATCTGCCGGTTGTGCGAGCCGATTCCACGCGCTTACGCTCTGCTGTAAGCCGTCAGTTGAGCCGCGTCGTCGCCGTGGTCGATACAACCCAGACAGCTGGCATCGGATTGGGCGCCATCTCGGATTATCTAGCTTTTGTTGCGTTAGCGGATGTCAGCAGCGAGGCCGACCTTTCCGACTTTCCAAGCATTCTGAATTTGTTCGATGCAGACGCACAGAAACAAGCCCGGATGACCGATTGGGACATCGCATTCCTAGACAGCCTTTATAGCGCTCGCCTGAACGCCGCGAGCGGCACGGCTCAGTACCGCGAGATTGCAGACCGGATGGTCCGTGATCGGAAGGAGTAACTCTACTCCTTCGGCAACCGCCGCAGCGCTGTGATCAATCCGGCCATATCGTCCGGGAGCGGAACTTCGAAGCGAAGCGTTTTGCCCGTGACCGGGTGGTCGAAGCCGAGGACGGCGGCGTGGAGGGACTGGCGGGTCATGGCCTTGGCGGCAGCGATAGCGGCGGCGTGGCCCTCCCCTGAGCCCAGCGCCGTGAGCTGCATCTGGCGGCCATAAACGGGATCGCCCAGCACCGGCACGCCGAGATGGGACAAGTGAACGCGGATCTGGTGGGTGCGGCCGGTTTCGAGGCGGCATTCGATGAGGGCGGCAGCGGGGACGTGGGTGTGCTTGTCGCGCTCCCCGAAGGTTTCGATCGCGCGGTAATGCGTGACGGCGCGGCGGGCGGCGGGGCTGTCCGGATTTCTGTGGACAGACATTTTTTTGCGGTCAGTCTGCGAACGCGCGATGGCGGCGTCGACGGTGCCTACGAGGGGACGCGGCGCGCCGCGCGTGACGGCGAGGTACATGCGTTCGATGTCGTGACGCTCGAACAGCGCGGCGAGGCCGGTATGGGCTGCTTCCGTCTTGGCGGCGACCATGACGCCGCTGGTGAGCTTGTCGAGCCTGTGGACGATGCCGGGGCGCTCAACCCCGCCAATGCCGGAGAGCTGGCCCTTGCAATGATAGAGCAGCGCGTTGACGAGCGTGCCGTCCTCGCTGCCGGGCGCGGGGTGGACCGCCATGCCGGCGGCCTTGTTGAGGATAATGAGGTGGGCGTCCTCGAACAGGATATGGAGAGGGATGTTCTCTGCCTGAGGCTCGGCGGCAACCGGCGCGGGCAAGGCGACGGCGTAGACGCTGCCGGGCTTGATGGCGGCGCGGGGGCTGATTTCGGGCGAGCCGTCAACGGTGACGGCGCCCTCCTCGATCAGCGCCTTGGCACGGGTGCGCGAGATCTCCCCTCCTCTGGCGGCAAGGAATGCATCCAGGCGTTGGCCTGCATCTTCAGGGGCGGCAGTGATTTCGATCCGGTTCATGGCGCCGCTTATAGACGCGCGCACTGCACTTCGTCATGTTGGCTTCACATGAACGCGCCATAACGCGGCAGATTTGCGGGAGACTTCAGCATGACACTTCTTACACGGCGCGGACTTCTGGGCGGCGCAGCCCTCGGCACGGTCGCCCTGGCGGCTTGCCAGACAACGCCAAAGGCCGCGGCCAGCTTCGAGGGCGAGCTGGCCTTCCAGCATGGCGTAGCTTCCGGTGATCCGCTGCCCGACCGGGTGATCTTGTGGACCCGGGTGACGCCGCTCTCGGGCACGGGGCCGGTGACCGTGAAATGGACCGTGACCGAAGCGGGCGCATCGTCGCCTGCTGCGTTTGGCGAGTTCGTCACGTCTGAGGCGCGCGATTACACGGTGAAGATGGATGCGGCGGGACTGAAACCCGCCACCGAATACATGTACCGGTTTGCAGCGGTTGCGGCAAACGGTGAGGTGCTGTCGCCTGTGGGGCGCACGCGGACGACGGCGGCGGATGGCACCGCGCCGGTGAAGCTGGGCGTTGTGTCCTGCTCAAACTGGCAGTTCGGCCTGTTCAATGCCTATCAGGAACTGTCGAAGGAGCAGGGCCTCGATGCGATCGTGCACCTCGGCGACTATCTCTATGAGTATGGCACGGACGGCTATGGCGGGGACGTTGCCGAGAAACTCGGCCGAAAGCATGATCCAGCGACGGAGATTGTCTCGCTGTCAGATTACCGTCGCCGCCACGCGCAATACAAGAGTGATGCGAACCTTCAGGCCGCCCATGCCGCTGCGCCCTGGATCTGCACCTGGGACGACCACGAGAGCACCAACGATTCCTACAGGACCGGCGCCGAGAACCATAACCCTGACAAGGGCGAAGGCGACTGGACGGAGCGCAAGCAGCGCGCGCTGCAGGCCTATTTCGAGTGGATGCCGCTGCGCGAGCCGAAACCGGGTGAGGTCACATCTGCCGTCTGGCGCACGTTCCGGTTTGGCGACGTGGCAACGGTGCATGCCCTTGAATCGCGTCTGACCGGCCGGTCGGAGCCGCTGAGCTGGGGTGATGCGCTCGCCGGGGCGACCACGCCGGCCGAGATTGGCGCGCGGGTGATGGCGACAATGGCGACTGTGGCCGATCCGGCGCGCACGATGCTCGGCGCCGAGCAGGAAGCCTGGCTGGCGGCGGAGTTCACGGCGTCGGTCCAGTCCGGCGCGGCCTGGCAGGTGCTGGCCAACCAGGTGGTGATGGCGAAGAACAAGCTGCCGGACTTCACGAAAACCATGACGCAGGCGCAGATCGATGCGCAGGACCAGCCCGAAGTGCTGGCATTTATTCCGTTCACAGCGCTTGGCCTGCCCTGGAACCTTGATGCCTGGGACGGCTACCCCGCAGCGCGCGAACGGCTTTATAGCAGCGCGAGAGACGCTGGCGCTTCGCTGGTGACGCTGGCCGGTGATACGCACACGGCCTATGCCAACGAACTGTTCGATGCGGTCGGGGAACGGCGCGGCGTGGAATTCGGCTGCACCTCGATCAGCTCACCCGGCATGGGCGCTTATGTCAAAGCCATGCCGGACCTCGGCCAGCAGGTTGCCGACGCCAATGATGAGATCATCTGGCACGATCCGTTTGGCCACGGCTACACATTGGTTACGCTGACGAGCGAAGATGTCACTGCGGCGTTCAAGAAGGTCTCCACGATTTATGGGCCCGACTACACGTCGGAAACCGCAGCGGCGTTCAAGGCGTCGTATTCCAAGGCCGGCGTGACGGAACTCGCCCGGGTCTGATCCCGGGCGAAAGCCGAACAGATGTGCGCGTCAGCTGGCTTTCAGCTGGCGCAACTGTTCCTTGATCTTGAGTTTCTGTCGCTTGAGGTCCCGGACCGTCAGATCATCGCCGGAGGGGCGCTTCTGTTCGGCGGCGATCTGTTCGTCGAGGTGGCGGTGCTTTGCAGCGAGCTCGCTGATCCGACCATTGAGCGACATGGGCAGTCTCCTTGTTTTTCAGCACGGCACTCTCGGGCCGTTTCCTCAAGATGCCACAAGGGGCCCGCCAAGTCATGCGAGACCTCACCGGATTTGTTAAACTGTCAGTAATCCGCCCAAGGATGGCTCAGCGGATGGCGCGGCCGGTCGCCTTGCGTCTTGATTTCTGAAGAAACATCGCCTGATCGGCGCGGGCGATGAGCGCGGCGGCGCTTTGCCCGCCCCGCCACTCGACGACGCCGCAGGAGGCGCCAATCTGGACGATCGGCGTGGCGCGATCCGACTGGTCGCGCACTTCAAGCGCGTCAATGGCCGCCGCAAGCTGAGCGGCCTTGAGTTGGCTGTCATCGAACGTGGCATGGGCAAGCACGACGCCGAACTCATCCCCGCCGAGACGGCCAACGATATCGGTTTCGCGCGTACTGTCCATCAGGATGCCAGCAACTTTCAGGAGCACGCTGTCGCCCGCGGCGTGACCGTAGATGTCATTGACCAGCTTGAAATTGTCGAGGTCGATGAAGATCAGCGAAAGGGGTGTCTGGAAGCGGCCCGAAAGGGCGATTTCGCGGCGCACTTCGCGCTCGAACGCGCGGCGGTTGAAGACCGGGCAGAGCGTATCATTGTCCGCCAGAAGCTCGGAATCGGCGAGCGCCTCGCGCAGGCCGCCTGCCTCGTTGCGCAGCGAAACCACTTCCTCGCAGAGCGCCTCAATGGCAGCGCGCGTGCGCCGGTCCAGCCGTGGCAGGTCCACGCCGAGCGCGTCCAGCAAGGCTCGGTACTCGCCGGAATAGGTGTGGATTTCGTCTTTCGCCATGAGACGAAGATACAATCAAAACGCAGACCTGTAGAGCCCCAAGGATGTTTCGCCTGCTGCGCGAGCGGCCGAACGGGCAGTTTTTCTGCAAACCGGGTTCCGCTTTCCGGACCGCCGCTCTTTCTCCGCGCGCGGCGGTTTTCTGGAAACCGGGTTCCACTTTCCGGACCGCCGCCCTAAGATGCACGTTTTCCGGCAGCGAGGCGGGTATGGAGACGGACAAAGCTCCGGTAGTGGGCATTATCATGGGCAGCCAGTCCGACTGGCCGGTGATGCAGGAAGCGGCACGGATGCTCGAAGCGATGGGCGTGGCCTATGAGGCGAAGATCGTCTCGGCGCACCGCACGCCGGACCGCCTGGCGGAGTATGCCAAAACGGCCAGGGGACGCGGGATCCAGGTGATCATTGCGGGCGCGGGCGGCGCGGCCCACCTGCCCGGCATGGCGGCGGCGATGACCTCCCTGCCCGTGCTGGGCGTGCCCGTGCAGTCAAAAACCCTGTCAGGCCTCGATAGCCTGCTCTCCATCGTACAGATGCCGAAGGGCATCCCGGTCGGCACACTGGCGATTGGCGAGGCGGGCGCGGCCAATGCGGGCCTGCTCGCCGCCTCCATCATCGCCCTGCAGGATGCCGGCGTGGCCGCCAGGCTCGACGCCTTCCGCGCAGCCCAAACGGCGAGCGTGAAAGAGGTTCCAGAGGGATGACGCCGCTTCGGCCCGGCGCGACGATCGGCATTCTCGGGGGCGGCCAGCTGGGCCGGATGCTCGCCGTTGCCGGGGCGCAGCTTGGCTTCGACATGCTGATCTATTCGCCCGAAGACGATCCGCCTGCAGGACGAGTTGCCACCGGCGCCCGAAAGGCGGGCTGGGCAGACCGCGGCGCCCTTGAAGCCTTTGCGCGCGATTGCGACGCGGTCACGCTCGAGTTCGAGAATGTCCCCGTCGAAGCCCTCACCGCCATCGAGGCCGCTGGAATTCCAGTGCGGCCCGGCGCGCAGTCCCTCTCCGTGTCACAGGACCGGGCGAGCGAAAAAGCCTTCCTCCAGGGAACCGGAATCGCGACGGCCGATTACCGCGTCATCGACGCGGAGGGCGATATCGTTCCGGCGCTGGAGGCGCTCGGCGGACACGGCCTGATGAAGACGCGGCGCGAAGGCTATGATGGCAAGGGCCAGGTCTGGGTGCGCCTCGGGCATGGCGGCATCGCCGAAGCCTGGGCGGCGCTCGGAAAACGCCCCTGCATCCTTGAAGCGCCCGTGCCGTTCGAGTGCGAGATCTCGGTTCTGGTGGCGCGCTCGGCGACCGGGGAGACCTGCACCTGGGCGCCGCCGCGCAACACGCACGAAAACGGGATCCTCTCGAAGTCATCCGTGCCCTCGGGCCTGCCGAAAACGGTAGAGGACGCGGCGCGGCGGAAAGCTGTGACCCTCACCGAAGCCCTCGGCCATGTGGGCGTGATGGCGTTGGAGTTTTTCGTGCTGCCGGACGGCACACTGCTGGCGAACGAGTTTGCGCCGCGCGTCCACAATTCCGGGCACTGGACGCCCGAGGCCTGCCAGACCGGGCAGTTCGAACAGCACATCCGGTGCGTCGCGGGCTGGCCGCTCGGCGATACGCACCGATTGTTCGATGCCGAGATGCTTAACCTGATCGGCGAGGCCGGCCTCATCGACCCGGCGAGCCTCGGGCCGCACGATACCCTGACGCTGTATGGCAAACGCGATGCTCGCCCGGGACGAAAGATGGGGCACATCACCCGCCGCCTGGGCACTCGAAAGGACTAACCGCATGCGCCTTCCCATATCGACCTGGCCGGACATCGAAGCCTGGCTGACCACCTCGAAAACGATCGTGATCCCGATTGGCTCCATGGAGCAGCACGGGCCGAACGGCTTCATCGGAACGGATGCGCTGTGCCCGGAAATCATTGCCAATCATGCCGAGAGCCTCGCGCCGGACAAGCTGCTGATCGGGCCGGCCTTCAATGTTGGCTGCGCGCAGCATCATCTTGGCTTTCCGGGTACAGTCACGCTTCGCCCGACGACGATGATCGCGGCGATGACCGACTGGACCGAAAGCTTCCTGCGCCACGGGTTCGAGCGCATTTATTGGTTTAACGGGCATGGCGGCAATATCTCGACCATCGAGGCGGCATTCGCCGAAATCCATGCCCGGCGCAGCTTTGATCCGCGCGGCGCGGACAACCGCCCGGGCCTCGTGCTGAAGCGGCGCGACTGGTGGGATTTCCGGGAAGTCATGAACCTCTGCAACCAGTTATACCCCTCCGGCCATGGCAGCCACGCAACCGCCTCTGAAGTCTCCGTCACTTACTGGGCCTATCCGGACCGGGAGCGCCAGCACACCGTAATGAGCCCAAAAATCGCTCCGAACGGCACGATCAGCGACGCCGTTCGCTACCGCCGCGACTTCCCGGATGGCCGCATCGGATCGGACCCGACCCAGTCCAATGCCGCCGATGGCGGCCGGATCGTGGACGTCGCCGCCAAATGCCTGATCGAGGAAGTGGCGCGGTTCGGCGCCTAAATCCCGCGTAATCTGGCAGCCTGCGCACTGGAAGCGCGTGGCCAAGCGGTCTATCAGCAGCGGCCAGAAGGTGAGGCACCCGCACGGTATGCTGGAAGTCATAGCGCTCGAGAAATCCTACGGGGCGAAACAGGCCGTGCGCGGCGTGTCGTTCACCGTGGAAAAAGGTATGGTGCTGGGCTTCCTCGGGCCCAATGGCGCGGGCAAATCGACCACGATGCGGATGATCGCGGGCGTGCTGGAGCCGGACGCGGGCGACGCGCTGATTGATGGCAGATCCATCCTCTCCGACCGGCGGGCTGCGCAGGCGGCACTCGGCTACCTGCCGGAAGGCGCGCCGCTTTACGAGGACATGACGCCGCCGGAATTCCTCCGCTTCCTCGCCGAGGCGCGCGCCCTGCCCCGCAACCAGCGGGCCAGCGCGGTGGACCGGTCGATTGCCGATGCGCGGATCTTGACCGTCTGCCACCAGCGGATCGGGGACCTCTCGAAGGGCTACCGGCGCCGGGTGGGCCTTGCGGGCGCCATCCTGCATGACCCGCCCGTGCTGGTCCTGGACGAACCAACCGACGGACTGGACCCCAACCAGAAGCGCGCCGTGCGTGCCCTCATCGCCCGGATGGCGCCCACCAAGGCGATCGTCATCTCCACCCATACGCTGACCGAAGTGCCGGCGATGTGCCACCGCGCCGTTCTGATCGACCGGGGTCGGATCATCGCGGATGACACGCCGGCCGGCCTTGCCCGGAAGTCCGAGGACGGAACGCTGGAAGGCGCCTTCAGCCGGCTGACAGATCAGGTCGAGGACGAAACGCAGTGAAGGATTTCCTGACCCGTCAGATGAGCGGCTTTTCCGCCACCTATCGGCGAGAGCTTGCGGCATACTTTGCGACGCCGATGGCCTATGTGTTCCTTGCCGTATTCCTGTTGGCGCTGGGCCTCTTCACTTGGGAGGCGGGCCGTTTCTTCGATACCGGCGTGGCCGACCTTCAGCCCTTCTTTGCCTGGCATCCCTGGCTGTACATGATTTTCCTGCCCGCGCTTGCGATGCGCCTCTGGGCAGACGAGCGGGCGAGCGGAACGGATGAATTACTTTTGTCCTTGCCGATCGGCATTCCGGGCCTCGTGCTTGGCAAGCTGCTGGCGGCGTGGACGGTTGCAGCTGCAGGCCTCATGCTCACGGCGCCGATGTGGGTGTCGGTGAATTTCCTAGGCAACCCGGACAATACCGCCATCGCGCTGACCTATTTCGTCAGCCTGCTGATGGCCGGCGCCTATCTCTCCATCGGCGCGGCCGTCTCTGCGCTGACGGGCAGCCAGGTCGCGGCCTTCGTGATCAGCGTCGTGATTGCCTTCGTGTTCACCGCTGCCGGATGGCCGCTTGTGCTGTCGAGCGTGCAGAGCCTGTTTGGCACCGGCTTTGCCGATCTGGTCGCGCGCTTTTCCTTCATCACGCAGTTTGAAGGCGCCCAGCGCGGCGTGCTGGAACTGCGCGCAGTTGCCTATTTCGCGGGATTCACGGCGACATTTGTCTATCTCAATTGCCTCTGGGCCTCGCGCCAGAGGCTGGGCTGAGGCGGCAACATGAAGACGCGGCGTTATCTTGTGCTCTCTACCCTGCTGGCCGGCGTGATACTGCTGGCGGGCAATACTGCCGCGCAGAAACTGCTGGCGGGCGCGCGAATCGATTTCACCGATGGCAGGCTCTATACGCTGTCGCGCGCCACGCGCACGACGCTGGCCGAGATCAGCGAGCCGGTGGACCTGACTTTCGCGTATGCCCGCCGCACGGGGCAGGCGTATCCCGCCGTTCAAGCGCATGCGGCGCGGGTGCGCGAGCTTCTGGCCACTTACGAATCGCAATCGGGTGGGCGCATCCGCGTGCGCGAGATTGATCCGTCGCCTTTCTCCGAGGCCGAGGATGAAGCGCTGGCGGCCGGCATTTCCGCGATCGAGGCCAACGGCAATGATCCGCTCTATTTTGGCGTGATCGGACGCAGCGCCGTCGATGATGTGCGTATCCTGCCCTTCCTTGCCCCCGAGCAGGAATTGACGCTGGAATATGACCTGACACGGATGATTGCGCGGCTGAACCATCCTGAGCCCCCGCGCGTCGGTGTCCTGTCCGCCTTGCCCGGCATGTCCGCGCCGGATCCGGCCGGAGGGTACATCTTGCTGCAGGACCTTGCGCGCAGTTTCGAACTCGAAACGGTAGCCGATGACTTCAGCGCCTTGCCAGATGATCTGGACGTGCTGCTTGTGGCCCATCCGGCGCCGCTCACGAGCCGGCAGGAATGGCTGATTGACCAATACCTGCTTCGCGGCGGGCGGGCCGTTTTCCTGGTCGATCCCGCCGCAAAAACGGCCGTGACAGGCGATGTGTTCGGCGCCGGCAATGAGCTCGCCCGGTCAGGTCTCGGACGCCTGGGGCGCGCCTGGGGCGTGGAGCTGTCGCCGGACGCACTGGCTGACGCCGCCTATGCCCTGCCGGTTCCGGTGGAGACCGCGCGCGGCCTCGTCGAGGAACTGGCCCACCCGCTCTTCATCGGCATTCCGGCCGGGTCCATGAACCGCGAAGATCCGATTACGGCCGATCTGATGCGCGTCGTCAATTTCGGCGCGCCAGGCGCCCTTATCCCAGACTCGCCGCCTGACGGGGTTACCCTGACGCCGCTGATCATGTCTGGCCCGAGCCCTTCTTTTATCGACGCCGGCTCCGCCGCGCGCAACATGCAGCCGGCGGATGTGCTGCGCGCCTATCGGAGCTTGCCTGCGCCGCAGGCGCTGGCGATGCGTGTCTCCGGGCGGCTCGTGTCCGCCTTCCCGGGCGGCGCGCCCGGAGCGGATGCGCCCGGCGACACTGTTGCCGCCGAACACATCCGCGCCGGCGAACGCAGCGCGGAGATCATCATCATCGCCGACGCCGATTTCATTGCGGACGAATTCTACATTGCGGAAGGCGGCGGCGCCGTAGCTGACAATGGCGCCCTTGTGCTGAACGCCGTCGATGCACTGGCCGGCGGCGGTGAACTCTCACGGCTGCGCTCGCGCGCGCCTGCCCTGCGCTCCATGACCCGGATCGACAATATGCGGAGCGAGGCGGAGGAACAGTATTTCCGCCAGCAAGCCGAACTTGAGACGCGCCTCACCGCGGCGCAGACCCGGCTGGCCGAACTGCAGGACACAGGCGCAGGCGATAGCTTCTTTGCAGGTGATCCGGAGGCCGAGCTTTCAGACGAAGAGCGGGTCGAACTTGCCAGCCTTCGGGCTGACATCCTTGACCTGCGCGGCCGGCTGCGCGACACGGAACGCGACTACCGGCGCGCCATCGACCGGCTTGAGGTCAGCCTGAAAGCCATCAACATCTGGGGCGGACCGGTCCTTTTGGCGCTGGCCGGCGTGTTCGTCTGGCGGCGCCAGAAGCGGCCGCGCAGGGCCGCGTCATGAGTACGCTGCGCGGCGCCCGGAGAACACGGCGCATGCTCGTGATGACCGGCCTGGCCGCCGGGCTCAGCCTGCTGGCTGTCATCTCCCATCTCGGCGGGGGCAGCCTTGCACCTAACAGCGAGCGCACCGGCAAGCCCGTGCTGCCGGGATTTGCAGAGCAGCGCGCGGAGGTAAGCGAGATCCGCGTCACCCTGGCGGACGAGCGCTACTCGCTGTTCGCCACTGGCGAGGGCTGGAGGCTGGGCGGGCGCGACGGATATCCGGTGCGCCAGGACCGGCTGGCCGAGTTGGCAACCGGTCTCGAAAGTCTCGTGTGGGATACGCCGCGTACGGATGACCCTGAGAAGCTTGACTGGCTGGGTCTCGGTGATCCGCGCAAAGGCGGCAGCGGCGCCCTGATCGAAGTGATCGGACCGGACGGCGATGCGGGCTCGGCGCTGATCACGGGCAGGAAGGGCGACTATATCTATGCGCGCCGGCCAGGCGACGTGCAGGCCTTCCGCGTCACCGGCGATCTGCCGCCGCTCTACAATTCCGAAGCCTGGCTGGATCTCGGCTTCCTCGATATCAGCGAGGATGCGGTCTCGGCATTGCGGCTGACCGATTCATCCGGCGCGAGCCTGTTTCTCCAGCGCGCGATTGGTGCGAGCGACCAGTCCTTCCTTCCGGCACCGCCTTATCAGGGCGACCGGTTGGTCAACCGGGTTGCGGTCTCCGGCCCGGCGCTTGCGCTGACCCGGTTCCTGCCGATCGGCGTCAAACCCGCCTCGGCTTTGAAAACCAGCCCCGTCGGCCGCCATATCACCCAGACGCATGACGGGCTCGAGATTGATGTGCAGGCTTACCGTGAGCGCGACGGGTACTTCATCACGATGCGCGCGATCGAAGCGGGCGAAGGCGCGCAGCGCGCAGCGGCAATAAACGAGCGCGCGGCTGGGTGGGCCTTCGAGTTGACCGCCAGTGACTGGGCCGATTACACGCCGCTCGTTTCGTCGATGATACGCAAGCCGGGCTAAGGCTTAATCTGCCCGCATCGCCGCGAACACGCGGCCCATACCGGCTTCCTGAACGATCAGCAGACATCCGGATGTGCAGGCAGGCAGAGCCAGCTCGGCCTTGCCGCCGAGCCATGGGCCGAGTTGGCGCACGCTGGTCACAGGGTTGGGCATCTTGGTGGTGTTGTCATCGGCGTCGAGATAGGAAACCCACCAGATGTCTGACAGGCCGCCCGGCTGGCCACTGAGTACGACGCGCTGTCCGCTGCGCTGGACCTTCACGTTCACGGGCTCAGCCATCTCGGCTTTCATCATCGCCGCCCCGACCTTGGCGGGCTTGTTGCCGGGGGCCTGCGTCAGGCCGTTATAGACCGATTGGGGCGTGTACGGACCACGCAGTTCGAACCGGTCCACATAGCCGCGCTGGCGGTCTTTCGATTCCGGAAGGGCCATCTTTTCCTTGCCGCCGAGATAGTCCCAGTAGTCTACCGCCCAGGTCAGAACCATGACGCTGTCGCCGCGCTCGGCCTCGACCGCCTTCAGCGTCTTGTAAGCCGCGGGGCAGGCCCGGCAGTTCTTGGACGCGAACAGCTCGACAAGCATCGGCCCCTGCGCATACGCGGAGCCTGCGGAGCCGAACAGAATGGCCAGAGCAAAAAGGACACGTTTCATAACTAAAGTTATAGGCGCTCCCTGCCCCGGCGCACAGTCACACCCCCGTGAGTGACTGGAAAAAGCCCGCGGCACGACCGGCGCGCCGCGGGCTTCATTGCGGCTGACGCTGCGTCAGGCGCCCGAGCGGGCGAGGTCGCGCAGCACGTAGTGCAACACCCCGCCATGCTTGACGTAGTCGACTTCGATTTCCGTATCGATCCGGCACTTGATCTGGATCGTCTTCACTGCGCCGTCCGCATAGGTGATCTTGCAGGGCACCGCCGAGAGCGGACGGATATCGTTGCCGAGGCCTTCGATATCAACCGTTTCCGTGCCCTTCAGGCCCAGCGTCTTGCGGTCCTCGCCCGGCATGAACTCAAACGGGATGACGCCCATCCCGACGAGGTTCGAGCGGTGGATGCGCTCGAAACTCTCGGCGATCACGGCCTTCACGCCGAGAAGGTTTGTGCCTTTCGCAGCCCAGTCGCGGCTGGAGCCGGCGCCGTATTCGATACCGCCGAAGATAACGAGCGGGACGCCCTTGTCGATCCAGGCCATGGCCGCGTCATAGATCGAGGTCTGCTGGCCGTCCGGTCCGATCGTGTAGCCACCTTCGACGCCGCCCAGCATTTCGTTCTTGATACGGATGTTCGCGAACGTGCCGCGCATCATGATCTCGTGGTTGCCGCGCCGCGAGCCGTAAGAGTTGAAATCCTTCACCGGCACCTGGCGGTCGGTCAGGTACTTGCCGGCCGGGCTCGAGGCTTTGAACGAGCCGGCGGGCGAGATATGATCGGTGGTGATCATGTCGCCGAGAACAGCCAGGACGCGCGCGCCCATAATCGGATTGATATCGCCCTTCTCCGGCGACATGCCGCGGAAGTAAGGCGGGTTCTGAATATAGGTCGAGCTGATTGGCCAGTCATAGGTCTCGGCGTCGGTGGTCTCGACCGCCTGCCATTTGGAGTCGCCCTTGAACACGTCCGCATACTTGGAAATGAACATCTCGCGGGTAACGACCGCGTGGACCATGTCGGCGATCTCTTTCGTCGTCGGCCAGATGTCCTTGAGATAGACCGGCTTGCCGTCCTTCGACGTCGCAATCGGATCCTTTGTGATGTCGATGTTCATGTCGCCCGCGATCGCATAGGCGACGACCAGCGGCGGCGAGGCGAGATAGTTCGCGCGCACGTCGGGGCTGATGCGGCCTTCGAAGTTGCGGTTGCCCGAGAGCACCGAGACCGCGACGAGATCATTCTCGTTGATCGATTTCGAGATTTCAGGGGCGAGCGGGCCGGAGTTGCCAATACAGGTCGTGCAGCCATAGCCGACGAGGTTGAAGCCGAGCGCGTCGAGGTCTTCCTGCAGACCGGCGGCGTTCAGGTATTCGGAGACGACCTGCGATCCGGGGGCGAGCGAGGTCTTGACCCAGGGCTTGCGCGTCAGGCCAAGGGCGCGCGCCTTGCGAGCCAACAGGCCGGCGCCGATCAGCACATAGGGGTTAGACGTGTTGGTGCAAGAGGTGATCGAGGCGATGACGACCGAGCCATCGCGCAGTTTCCAGTCTCGGCCGTCCACGGAGGCAGTTGTGATCCCGTCTGCGTTGCCAGGCAGACTTGCGGGCGCGGACGCTCCGCCTTCCGCCTTCATGGCGGCTTTGGCGCCAGCGCCTGCCAGCTCCGGCACACGCACGCCGCGCATATAGTCACCGAACACCTGCGCGGCCCTGTCCAGCGCCACATGGTCCTGCGGACGTTTCGGGCCGGAGATGGCGGGGACGACCTCGCCGAGATCCAGAGCGAGCGTCGAGGTATAGACCGGCGCATAGTCGGCGCCGCGCCAGAAGCCGTTCTGCTTGGCATAGGCCTCAACCAGCGCAACGCGGCCTTCGTCGCGGCCGGTCTGGCGCAGGTAACGCAGCGTCTCGTCATCGATCGGGAAGAAGCCGCAGGTTGCACCATATTCCGGGGCCATGTTGGCAATCGTCGCGCGGTCAGCGAGCGGCATGTTATCGAGGCCGTGGCCGTAGAATTCAACGAACTTGTTCACGACGCCGTGCTTGCGCAGCATCTGGACGACCTTGAGCACGAGGTCGGTCGCGGTGACGCCTTCCTTCAGCGCGCCCGTGATCCTGAAGCCAACGACTTCGGGGATGAGCATCGAGACCGGCTGGCCGAGCATGGCAGCTTCCGCTTCGATGCCGCCGACGCCCCAGCCAAGGACGGCAAGGCCGTTGACCATGGTGGTGTGCGAGTCCGTGCCGACCAGCGTGTCTGGATAGGCAACGAGTTCGCCGGCTTCATTCGGGGCGGTCCAGATCGTCTGGGCAAGGTATTCGAGGTTCACCTGGTGGCAGATCCCGGTGCCCGGCGGCACGACGCGGAAATTGTTAAACGCCTTCTGACCCCACTTGAGGAAGGTATAGCGCTCCATGTTGCGCTCGTATTCGAGATCAACGTTAGCCTGGAAGGCGCGGGGTGTGCCGAACTCATCGATCATCACCGAGTGGTCGATCACCAGGTCGACCGGCACCAGCGGGTTGATCTTCTTCGCGTCGCCTTTCAGCGCCTTGATGCCGTCGCGCATGGCCGCCAGGTCGACCACGGCGGGCACGCCCGTGAAGTCCTGCATCAGCACGCGGGCCGGGCGGTAGGCGATCTCGCGGGGGTTCTGGCCGCCCTTGTCGGCCCACTCTCCGAAGGCGCTGATATCGTCCGGGGTGACCGTCACACCGTCCTCGAAGCGCAGCATGTTCTCGAGCAGCACTTTCAGCGCGGCAGGAAGGCGCGAGACATCCCCGAGCCCGGCGGCCTTCGCGGCGGCATCCACTGAATAGTAGGTGTACGTCTTCCCACCGGCGGTGAGCGTGCTTTTCGATTTAAAGCTGTCTTTAGACGGCATGAGTGGGCGCAGCCTCCTGTCACGCGGCCGCCCGGCGCTGGAATGGGGCGGGTCGGCCTTGATATGCTGTCGTTCCCTTATAGGCCTGAACCTTACCACGCAATTGCCGAGGCGATCACGGGCGCGCGACATGGCCGCGTTTGCGCGGGCAGCGGAACCGGCTATCCCTGACCCGATGAATTCCCAGGCACCTTCCCTTCTGTCCCCCCTGCTTTCCGGCGCCGGGCTCGGCATGATCCGGGGCGAGCGCGTCCTGTTCCGGCGCGTCAGCCTGTCCGTGCGTCCCGGCGAGGCCTTGCTGCTGCGGGGGTCGAACGGGGCCGGCAAGACCACCCTGCTGCGCATTCTGGCGGGGCTGACGCGCGCGGAAACCGGCGAGGTGACACGCGCTGCGCCGCATCACTGGGTCGGGCACCGCGAAGGGCTGAAGCCGATGGAGACGCCGCGGGCGCACCTGAAGCTGTGGGCCGAGGCCTGGGGCGCGCGGACCGGGACCGACCCCGTGCTGACCCGGATGGGTCTCACCCGCCCGGCAGATGTGGCTGGCCGCGACCTCTCGGCCGGCCAGCGGCGCCGCACCGCCCTCGCCCGCCTGCTGTTGGAAGACCGCCCGGTCTGGCTGCTGGATGAGCCGTACACGGCGCTCGACGCTGATGGCCGGGCCCTCATCGACGCCCTGATCGCCGAGCACCGCGCCAAAGGCGGGGCCGTGATTGCAGCCCTGCACGGCGAGGCCGGATTTCCCGGCAGCACGGACGTGACGCTTTGAGCGGCGCGCCCCTTCTGGCCGCTTTCCGCCAATCCCTCGGCGAAGCCTGGGCCGGCGGTGCAGGCGCGCTGCTACCGCTCGGTTTTCTCGGGGGGACGGCCGTGCTCGTGCCACTCGGCATCGGCACCGACGCGGCCACCCTGAAGGCTGTCGGACCGGGAATCATCTGGGTCGCGCTGGCGCTCGCGAGCCTCGTCACCCTCGAACGCATTTTCCAGGCAGATACCGAGGACGGTACGCTGGACCTCTGGCTGCAGGCCGGGGCGCCGGTTTCGGCGCTGGCCGCCGCCAAGACGCTGGCCCACTGGTTATCCGCCGGGCTGCCTCTCGCGTTGTTCTCGCCCGTGCTGGCCTTGATGTTCCAGGCGCAGGCAAGCCCGGCGCTGCTAGTGAACGCCGGTCTCTACGCCCTCGGTAGCCTCGCCTTCTTCTTCTGGGGCGGGGTCGGAGCGGCCCTGTCGGCCACGGTCCGCCGGGGCGGCCTGCTGATCTCGATGATCGCCCTGCCCCTCTATGTGCCGACGGCCGTCTTCGGCGCGCTCGCCATGTCCGGAGGGCCGGGTTCGACGGGCGCGCCGCTGTTTCTGGCCGCCTCAACGCTGTGCGCCTGCGCTGTTGCGCCCTACGCGATGTCTGCCGCGTTGCGCTTGGCGGCGGACTGAGGGAGCGCTAGGTCAGTCAGCCATGTGGTCCTACTTCGCCAACCCGCACAAGTTCCTGCGCCTGTCGGACTGGCTGGCCCCCACCTTCTATGCCGTTGGTGCACTGTGTATCGCCTGGGGCCTTTGGCAGGGGCTCTGGGTCGTGCCGAAGGACGAATATCAGGGCGGGGACATCATGCGCGTGATGTTCATCCACGTACCCGCCGCCTGGCTTGCAATGGCCAGCTACTCGGCGCTCGCGGTCGCCAGCTTCATCTGGTTCGTCTGGCGCCATGAGCTGGCCGATATCGCCGCCAAGTCCATAGCGCCGCTCGGTGCTGTCTGGACTGCGATCTGCCTCGCCACCGGCGCGATCTGGGGCAAGCCGACCTGGGGCACCTGGTGGCAGTGGAATGACGCGCGGATGATGTCCGTGCTGTTCCTGTTGTTCCTGTTCCTCGGCTACGTGGCGCTGCGCGCTTCGATGGACACGCGCCAGAAGGCGGCGCGCGCCGGCGCTATCCTCGCGATGGTGGGCGCGATCAACGTGCCGCTGATCAAGTTCTCGGTAGACATGGTGGAATCGATCCATCAGGGCGCCAGCGTCATTACCGCCGATGGCCCCAAAATGGCGGCCGTCTACCTGACCCCTCTTCTGATCAGCGGGCTCGGCCATTCGCTCTTTTTCGGCGGCCTTGTCATGACCAGCATGCGGACGGAAATCCGTGAGCGACGCATTGCCCGCCTTCGCGCGGCTTCCCTGGAAGGCGCCTGACGATGCCGGAGTTTGACAAGAACGCCGCTTACATCTGGGCCTGCTACGGGATCGGCGCGCTGCTGATCCTCGCCCTCACCCTGCAGGTGGCGCTCGCCGCGCGCTCGGCGCGTAAACGCCTCGCCAGCCTTGCCACCAATGACTCGGACGGCGCCTGACATGAACCGCTGGCTGTTCGCCCTGCCTGTCGCAGCGCTGCTCCTGTTCGGCCTGCTCGGCGCCTGGCGGATGCTGTACCCGGACAAGGGCGAGTTCGAACGCGTCTCGCGCGCCGCCCCGGATTTTGCCTTTACCCTCAAGGATGGCGGCGAGATCGCCTTTGCCCCGCCGCCGGGCGGTGAGCCGGCCATCGTCAACCTTTTTGCCAGCTGGTGCGGGCCCTGCGAGGCCGAGCACAAATACCTGATGGAGCTTGGCGCTGCGCACCCGGGCCAGCTTTACGGCGTGCTTTACAAGGACAAGCCAGAGAAAGGCGAAGCCTTCCTCGCGCGTCTCGGCAATCCGTTCACGGCGGTGGCGCTGGATCCCGAAGGCAAGGGCGGGCTCGATTTCGGCCTTACCGGCGTGCCGGAGACTTTTGTGATCTCCGGCAAAGGCGACATCATCTTGCACATTGACGGGCCGCTCGACGATGCGTCACGCCAAAAAGTAAGCGAGGCGCTTGTGGCGCCTCGCTCGTAGATCAGCTTCGCGGTTAGCGGAGCTTATTTCTTTTTCTTGGCCGGGACTTTTTTCGCCGGGGCTTTCTTCACGACAGCCTTTTTCACAGCGGCTTTCTTGGACGGGGCTTTCCTGGCTTTCGGCTCAGGCGCGGCTTCTTTTTTCTCTGCGTCTTCCACGAGGCCGGTGAGGCCCTGGATCAGCGCATCCTGCTTCGCCTTGGCGAGCGTGGCGAACAATGCAGCGTCGGCCTTCAGAACCGCCGGGAGGGCTTTGTCATAGGCTTTCTTGCCTTTGACCGTCAGCGAGACAGATTTGGCGCGGGCGTCGGTTTTGGAGTCAGCGCGCTTGATCATGCCGCCGGCTTCCATGCGGGCGACCATGTCGGCGAGCGTGGAGCGATCGATGCCCGTGGCATTGACAAGGTCAGACTGGCTGACACCTTCATTGCCCGAGAGGGCAGCGAGGACAGAGAACTGGCGCAGCGTGAGGCCAGCCGTTTTCAGAGCAGCGGCCGAGTGGTTGGCAGCGATCTGCTGGGCGCGGTGCAGGAGGTGGCTGGGCGAGGTGTTGAGATTGAAGGACATGGGTTGGTTTCCGTTTGCTAAAGATGGGTTCCGACGAAGGACGAGATGATTTGAACAGGGCCGATCCGATGTAGGGGCGTTAGACAAGAGCCCCGTAGGCGGATCAAACGCATTCCCCATACAGGCGACAGGATAAAGATTGGATGACTGATCAATTGCCAACTCCTTTCCAGCACGAAGATTTTCGGCTCGGCGTTCCAGAAGGTGATGACAGGGTACGGCGTATCTGCAACCGCTGCAACTTTGTTGACTATGTGAACCCGAAGATCGTGACCGGAAGCGTCGTGACACGGGGCGATCTGATATTGCTCTGCAAACGGGCGATCGAACCCCGGAAGGGGTTCTGGACCCTGCCTGCCGGTTTTATGGAAGAGGGCGAGAGTGTCGAGGAGTCTGCCCGGCGCGAAGCCCGCGAAGAGGCGTGTGCGGACATTCAGATCGACAGACTGCTCGCGATTTACTCCGTGCCCCGTATTTCCCAGGTTCAGATCATGTTCCGTGCCCGGCTGATGTCGGATGTCGCCCCCGGCCCGGAAAGCGAGGAGGTCAAGCTCGTCACGTGGAAGGATATTCCATGGTCTGAACTGGCATTTCCGACTGTGGTCTGGGCGTTGACGCATCATGCCAAGACACGGCACGACGCGGCATTTGCGCCCTTTGCCAACCCGCCCGGCACAGAAAAGCTGACGCGCTGAAAAGGCTGCCACACATGGCAGGGCTCGCCCTTTGACATGGCCGAGGGTGGACGGTGCGATGCGTTTGCTTACGCAGCCGCTTGCTCAACTTCCGGCTCACGCAGGTGTTTGAGCGTGTACGGCGTATTCAGTGCACCGAAGGCGAGCACGATCACCATATTGCCGAGTTTCCAGTTGGCCCAGACATCCTCGGCATCTTTTGCGCCGAATGTCAGCCCAAGGAATTCATACGTTCCGGCCGGCGCCACGGGAACACCCGCCATCACAAGGGGGGCTTCGAATCCCGGCGCAAAGGTGCGCCACAGGTATTCGTTCCAGAGCGCCATCGCGATAAAGAAGAAGCCCCAGCGTATGGCCAGCGTGCGCCAGGCGAAGTCAGGCAGATCGAACACTTTCGAAAACAGCGACTTCCAGATGTTGCGCCCAAACATCAGCGGCACGAAGATCATCACCGCCATGAACAGCTGCTGGATCGTCGGCTTCACATAGATGAATGCCTTCTCCTGCAGGAGGATGCCGATCAGGCCAAAGCCCGCGACGATCGACGAGGAGAACAACATCATCTGCGAAACAGGCTCGCGCCGGATCAGCTGGTTGGCGAGGAAGCCGAGCATAAGGGCGAGCAGAACACCGGTCGCCCAGAAGATGGCGGTATCCTTGTTTACGAGGCCGCCGAACAGGTCGACGCGGCGGAACACGTTGTAGACAAGCACAAAGGCAATGACCGGCACGAAGTCCGCCCAGAGCTGGTTGGCCTTGCCGGCCGCGGTCGCGACGGCGCTATCCTGTTTCACGTTATCGTTCATGGCATATCCTACGCAGAGACGGGCGAAGCGGATTATGCGAACGTGTTTCGCACGAGTGTTCGCGCGCCGCCAGCATCGAGCACCAGTGCGGCGTTGCAGACGAGGGTAGAGTACCCGCCCCATCAGGGCGATCTGCGGAATGAGTATCAGGTTCAGCACAATCTTGAGAGCGGCGGGCACCGGCATAAGCTAGGCTCCCTCGCGCGCCCAGGAGGAAAGCCATCAGCAGACGGAAGCTTTCGGTGAAGGCCTGCCGCCCGGCCCGCAGTCCCGCCTTATGGGCCCGAAGCGCCAACTGGATGGCCACATTCAGCGGCAGGTAGCCCGCAAGACAGCGTCCCAGGTTGATGGCGGGGCCGTAGCACGAACCCGTGCAGAGAGGGTTCGCAAGGGCCGCACGCAACCTTCAAGCCGCCGCCTGCATCAGCACGAGGCCGGCGGCCAAGGCCCCGGCCGCCGCAATCCGGCGGCGCCCGAAGCCCTCCTTCAGCAGCCATGCGCCCAGCGCCGCCGCAAACACAACCGAGGTTTCCCGCAGCGCCGTCACCACAGCCGCGTCCGTCAGCGTGTAGGCATAAATCGCAAGGCCGTAGGAGACCGCGCCCGCTACCCCGCCGATGACGCCGTTGCGCAATTCCGGCTGCACGGCGGTCAGGACCCTGCCCCGGCGCTGCCACAGGAAGACGGCCGTCACGCCGATCCAGTCGAGCAGGAACAGCCAGACCACGAAGGTCAGCGGCGTCTCCATGGCCCGGGCTGCGCGGGTATCGGCGACGGCGTAGAGCCCCACGCCCACCGCGGTCATCATCGCCCAGAACAGGGCCGACCGGTCGAGCTGCCGCGCGTCATGGGTCTCGGCCGTGGGTAGCGCGAAGACGAGGATCGAGAGGCTGGTAAGCGCCAGCCCGACTGTTTGAAGCGCCGAAAGGTCTTCCTGCAACCAGAGCGCCGCGAAGGCCGCCGTTGCGAGCGGGCCGAGGCCGCGCATGACGGGAAACACCAGAGAAAGTGCGCCCCTGTGCAGCGCCCGGATCGCGCAGAATTGGTAGAACCAGTGGACCATCATAGAGATGCCGATCAGACCCCAGGTCCCCGGCGGCGGCAGCGGCGCAAAAGGCAGCAAAGGCAGCACCGAGAGGCCCATGACGACCGCCACCAGCATGCGCGTTGTCAGCACGTCACCGCCGCGCTTTACCATGACATTGGTTATCGCCACCGTCAGCGCCGAGACAAGACACAGCAGAACAGGGAGCAATTCGGGGCTCATCCGGGCGGTGCTTAGTCAGGAATTGCAGCTGGGGGAAGCAGCGTCAGGGTTTGACACCCCCTGCCCTTGAGGCATCCTCCCGGCTGGAGGAACACACCATGGCGACACATGACCTGATCATCCGGGGCGGCACGATCATCGACGGCTCGGGCGCGCCGGCATTCGAGGGCGACGTGGCGGTCTCCGGCGGCGTGATCACAGGCGTCGGCAAGGTAAACGGGCGCGGGATCGAGGAGATCGACGCACGCGGTCAGGTGGTCGCCCCCGGCTTCGTGGACCTGCACACCCACTATGACGGCCAGGCGACCTGGGGCGAAGCGATCAGCCCTTCGTCCCTCCACGGCATCACCACGGTCGTCATGGGAAACTGCGGTGTCGGCTTCGCGCCCTGCAAGAGCGAAGACCATGACCGCCTGATCCGGCTGATGGAAGGCGTTGAGGATATCCCTTTCCCTGTTCTGACCGCCGGTTTGCCCTGGGCCTGGGAAAGCTTCCCGGACTATCTGGACTTCCTCGGCCAGCGCCGCTTTGACACGGACGTCTGCGCGCAGCTGCCTCACGCCGCCCTGCGCGTCTTCGTGATGGGCGACCGGGGCGCCAACCGCGAGGATGCAGACCCCGCCGACATCGCCGCAATGAAACAGCTCGCCAAGGAGGCTGTGCTCGCGGGCGCGATGGGCTTCTCCACTTCCCGCACGCTGAACCACCGCACCTCCGACGGCCAGCCGACGCCGACCCTCACGGCCTCGCAGGACGAACTCACCGGCATCGCGATGGGCCTCGCCGAGGCGGGCCGCGGCGTCCTGCAATTCGTGTCTGATTTCAACGATCCGCAGAAAGAGGCCGCGATGCTCCGCCGCCTTGTCGAAGTCTCGGGCCGCCCGCTGTCTGTGTCACTGGCGCAGGCGGACGTGGCCCCCGAAGGCTGGCGCCTGCTTCTGGGGGCCATCGAAGCTGCCGCCGCTGAAGGCCTGCCGATCCGCGCGCAGGTCGCGCCCCGCCCGGTCGGCGTGCTGCTCGGGCTCGACCTGACGTTGAACCCGTTCAGCGCCCATCCCGTTTACCAGGAGATTGCCCATCTTCCCCCGGAGGGGCGCGTCGCGGCGCTGCGCCAACCGGACTTGCGCGCGCGCCTCCTGGCCGACCAGCCGCGGACGGACAATCCCTTCCTGAAAGTGATGCTGCGCAGCTTCGGGAAGATTTTCCAGCTGTCCGATCCTGTCGACTACGAGCCCGGCCCGGAGCACACGCTGGAGGCCATCGCCGCCCGGCGCGGCGTCTCGCCGGAAGAAGCGGCGCTGGACCTTATGCTGGAGCGGGACGGCAAGGGCATGCTTTACCTGCCCTTCCTCAACTACGCGCAAGGCAGCCTCGACCCGGTCGCGGAGATGATGCAGAGCCCCGCCACCCTGCCCGGCCTCTCGGACGGCGGCGCGCATGTCGGCATGATCTGCGACGGCTCGTTCACCACCACGATGCTGACCCACTGGGTCCGCGACCGCACACGCGGCCCGAAGCTGACGCCGGAATTCCTCGTGCACCGTCAGTCGCGCGCGACTGCCGAATGGATCGGTCTCTGGGACAGAGGCCTGATCGCGCCCGGCCTGCGGGCGGACCTCAACGTGATCAACCTCTCCGGCCTGAAGCTGCACCTGCCGGAAGTGATCCGCGACCTGCCCGCCGGCGGGCGCCGACTGATGCAACGCGCCTCCGGCTACACCGCCACGATCCTCAAGGGCGAGATCACCCACCGCGACGGCGCGCCTACTGGCGCCAAGCCAGGCCGGCTGGTGCGCGGCGCTCAACCAGCGCCCGTGTCGGCGGTGGCGGCCGAGTAGTTCGTTCGGCCCGCTTAGCCCCTCAGCCCCACCAGGGCCCGGGCAAAGGCCGCCGCCGAGAAGGGCCGCAGATCTTCTGCCTTCTCACCGATGCCGACGAAATGGATCGGTAGGTCGTGCGCCTCGGCAATCGCGACGAGAACGCCGCCCTTGGCTGTGCCGTCGAGCTTCGTCATTACGAGGCCGGTCACGCCCGCCGTGTGCCGGAACGCCTCGACCTGCGCGAGCGCGTTCTGGCCGACGGTTGCATCGAGCACGAGGATCACGTCGTGCGGCGCCGCGGGGTCGAGCTTCCTCAGCACCCGGACGACCTTGCCAAGCTCGGCCATCAGTTCGGTCTTGTTCTGAAGGCGGCCCGCCGTATCGACCAGAACGAGGTCAAGGTCCTCGGCCATCGCGCGCTCAACCGCGCCATAGACAAGCCCCGCCGCGTCCGCGCCCGGCGCACCGTGCATCACCGGGATACCGGCCCGCTCGCCCCAGACTTTCAGTTGTTCGATCGCGGCGGCGCGGAATGTGTCGCCCGCGACCAGCAAAGCCTTGGCGCCCTGGTCCTGCAACTTGGAGGCGATCTTGCCGATGGTCGTCGTCTTGCCCGACCCGTTGACACCCACGAACAGCACAACCCGGGGGCGCGGGCCGTCCGAGAAATCAACCACCTTCTCGCGCGGCTTCAAGATCGCTTCGATCTCCTCCGCGAGCACGCTGCGGATTTCCTCGCCCGAAATCTCACGGTCGAAGCGCCCTTTGGCGAGCCCTTTCGTGACGCGCGCCGCCACCTTCGATCCCATGTCAGATGTGATCAGGAGGTCTTCGAGTTCCTGCAGCGCCGCCGTATCGAGCTTGCGCTTGCCGAGCGCCGCGAGGCCTTCTGTGAGCCGCGCTGCCGAGCGCGCAAGGCCCTCACCCAGCTTGCCGAACAGGCCCGGATCATTGGCCTCGGCTTCGGCCGCGGCCCGCGCGGCCGCTTCGGCTTCGGCGCGCAGCCGCTCATGCTCGCGCCTGTCTTCAAGCAGTTTCAGCTCGGCGGCGGCCTTGGCGCGCACCGCCTCGTCTTGCGCCTCCTGAGCTTCGCGCCGCTGGCGCTCCTCCCAGGCGCGGTTCGCCTCGGCGACCTTCGCCTCGATCTCGGCTTTTTCGCGCGCGGCAGCTTCCTGCGCGGCCAGCTCCTCGGCCGACCGCTCCGGCTGCGCCATGGCCGCGCCGGCGGCTTTCGCCTCCTCGAGTTTCTTCTTCTTGCCAAACCAGAGGATCATGTGAGGGGGGTGCCCAGAAGCTGCTTGCCGTCATGGCCGGTTAGCCGTACCGGGTACGCCCGTCCAGCCTCAAGGCCTGCATCGCTGAGCTTCACCTGAGTAAAGTCTGCGAGACGCGCGCAGGCGCCCCGCTCCACCAGTGCTTCGCGAACGTCGCCGACATGCCGCGCGAAATGCCTCACGAGAGCCACCTCGCCCGCCGCTCGCAGCCGGGCGGCACGCGCCTTCACAACCGGCTTCGCCACCTGGGGCATCTTCGCGGCCGGCGTGCCCGGGCGCGGGCTGTAGGGAAACACATGTAGGAAAGAGAGGCCGCACTCTTCCACCAGCCGGATGGAGTTTTCGAAGTGCGCGTCTGTCTCGGTGGGGAAGCCCGCAATGATGTCGGCGCCGAGCGCTATGTCCGGCCGCACGCGGCGCAGATGGTCCGTGAGCTGGATGGCCGCGTCCCGGCCATGCCGGCGCTTCATGCGCTTCAGGATCAGGTCGTCGCCATGCTGCAAGGAAAGATGCAGGTAAGGCGCCACGCGCGTCTCGCTCATCGCTTCGATCAGCGCGTCGTCCATCTCGATCGCATCGATCGAGGAAATCCTAAGCTGGCGGAGTTCAGGTACGAGCTTCAGGATGCGTTGCACGAGATTGCCGAGCTGCGGCGTGCCCGGCAGGTCAGCGCCCCAGCTCGTCAGGTCCACCCCTGTCAGCACGACTTCATGATGCCCGGTCTCGACGAGGCGGCGCACCTGCGCTACCACCTCGCCTGCCGGCACCGAGCGCGAGTTCCCGCGCCCATAGGGAATGATGCAGAAGGTGCAGCGGTGGTCGCAGCCATTCTGGACCTGCACATAGGCGCGGGCCCGGCCGTCCAACCCGTCGATGAGGTGCGCGGCGGTCTCACGCACGCTCATGATGTCGTTGACGCGCACCTTCTCCTCGCCGCCGAGCAGCTCAAGCGGCGCCCAGGTTTCAGCCTGCATCTTTTCGTGGTTGCCGATTACGCGGGTCACTTCCGGCATCGCTGCGAACGCGCCCGGATCAATCTGCGCCGCGCAGCCTGTGACGAGGATCGGCGCGCCGGGGTTTTCCTTCGCCGCCCGCCGGATCGCCTGGCGCGCGCCGCGCACCGCTTCGCCGGTCACCGCGCAGGTGTTCACGATCACCGCGTCACCGAGGCCCGCCTCCAGCGCATGCCGGCGCATCACCTCGGACTCATAGGTGTTGAGGCGGCATCCGAGGGTAATCACCGTCGGGCCAGAAGGGGGAGCGGTATCAGGCATGTTGGCGTGTCACATCGCGCCGACCACGCAGAAATGCAAGCATAGGCGCGCGTTCTGGTCCTAAACGTCTGTCTCGAACTCAAGTTCGACAGGACCGGTCATGTAAACGTGGTCGTCGCTCTCGCGCCATTCGATGTGGAGGTGGCCGCCATCCACGATCACGCGCGCCTTGCGGCCCGTCAGCTTCGCGCGCGCTGCGCAGACGAGAGCTGCACAGGCGCCCGTGCCGCAGGCCTTGGTGAGCCCCGCGCCGCGCTCCCAGACACGCAGGCGAATGGTCTGCTTGTCGATGATCTGGGCAAAGCCCACATTCGTGCCCGTCGGGAACAACGGGTGGTTCTCGACCAGCGGTCCGATCTTCGGAATATCATAGGCGCCGACATCCTCGACAAAGAACACCGCATGCGGATTACCCATCGAGACCACGGCCGGCAGCGCGAGGATCGGCTTGTCGATCGGGCCGATCTTCAGGTCCACGCCGCGCACATCCATTTTCTCAGACAACGGAATATCGGCCCAGCCCATCAGCGGCGAGCCCATGTCCACCGTGATGAGGTCGCCTTCGGCCCGGAAGGCCTTCAGCATGTCGGCTTCGGTCTGGATCGTGATGCGGTCTTTCTTCGTCTCGTCGAGGATCAGCCTGCCCACGCAGCGCGAGGCATTCCCGCAGGCCGAGACCTGCGTTCCGTCGGCGTTCCAGATGCGCATGAACACGTCTTTTGTGGCGTCGCGCTCCAGGGCAATCACCTGGTCCGCCTTCAGGTCACCGGCAATCTGGCGAATCTGATCGGCGCTCGGTGCGAAGGGAGTGGACCGCGCATCGAATATGGCAAACGCGTTGCCGGCACCGTTCATCTTCCAAAGCTTCATGTCTCAGGTCCTACCGGGTTTCAACGCTGCCGGGAAGCGGAACAAAAGGCTCACTTCGGAACCTTTGTGGAGACCGCCCACCCCGCCATCTGAACGCCAAGCGCGCCAAACAGCACCAGCTGCACGAGGGGGTGCGGAAACAGCAGAAGCAGGATTGCGGCCGCGATACAGGCAAAATCCACAAGGTCGCTGGACATCAGCCACCCCATCGGCCCCCGCGCCCGCCGCACATCGAGGAGCGTCACGCTCGGCCAGGTCCGGGACATGTCCGGCGGACCAAACACTGCCATCACCCTTTTCGGGTCGAAGATGCCGGTCATTTCCGCAAGGTCAGACAGTTTTGCCTCACCCATCGCCACGGTCCGCTTGCGCGCCGACGTGCCGATCAGGCTGACGAGGGCGGACAGCACCACCGCCAGCGCCAGCGCAAACTGCGTGAAGTCCACGTAAGGAAGATAGCCGCCCATGAACGCCGATATAGGGAGCCGGTACGCGAATCGCAAAGTCGGATGATCGGGCCTCGCGCGAATGGACGCCGACGGGCGCGTCCGTTAGTCAGGAAGCCTCAACCCGCCTTGGGGGCCCTCTTGCCAGATTTATCTGACCCTGCGCATCCGCGCCCATGGCCAAGCGATTGGGGCAGACCGCCGCCCGTGGCCGCACCGTCGCCGCCGCGCGTGCGTCTCAGCCTCGGTGTCACAGGACACCGGGCGAGCCATGCCCTCTACGCCGCCAACACCGCGCGGATCGAGGCGGCGGTCGCAGAGATCCTCTCGCTTATCGAGGCCGCCGTGAAGGCGGAACCCGAACCCTTCGGGCCTGGCTCCATCGCGCCCGTCCGGTTGCACGCCATGCTGGCAGATGGGGCAGACCAGGCGCTGGCCCACCAAGCCCTTGCACGCGGTTGGGAGCTCGCCGCGCCCCTGCCCTTCGGCGCAGATCTCAACTGCGCCATCAACGCCGCCCCGCTTTCATCTGAAGACGCGCGCGCCCTGATCGCCGGCGGCGCAGCTGCAGACCCCGCCGTTCAAGCGCGCGCCGAGGCGATCCTTGCACTGTACGAAAAGGCCCTCCTGTTCGAACTGGCCGATGATGATGACGAGATCACCGGCGTGTTCCTGGCCTCGCTCGAGCGCCTGCAGGACACGCGCGGGCGCGACGCCTTTGCCGCCGACGCCTCCGAACGCGTCGCCCTCGCAGGCCGCCTCGTCATCGAACAGTCTGATTTCCTGATCGCGGTCTGGGACGGCGCCCGCACGACTTTCGTCGGCGGCACGGGCCACACCGTTGCCCGCGCGCTGGAGCTTGGCGCGCCGGTTGTCTGGATCGATCCGGCAGCGCCCGAAGCCTGGCGCATCCTGCGCGCGCCCGAAGCGCTCGCCTCGCTGCAGGACGAGACGTCACACGCCGCCCGGGCAGATGATTTGAAAACGCTCACACGTCTCGCCCTTCGCGGGCCGGAGAACGTCCACCATCACCACGGTCCGGCGGGGAACCATCCGGGCGTCTCGGCGCTCGACGCGTCGCACTGGCGCGCGCGGTCGAGCCCGGTCTGGCATCTCTATCGCCGTGTCGAAGCTGTTTTTGGCGGCGACAAGGGCCGCAACCCGTGGCGCGACCTGCGCCAGACTTACGAGACGCCGGGGGCCATCGCGGCGGGAAGCGGCGCCGGCGTGTTAGCCGCGGCCCGCGCGCTCGTGGGCGCCGATGCCACCTTCGCAGACCGGATCTCCGGGCTGGTGCTCGCCCGGTTCGCCTGGGCGGACGGCATTTCATCGCGCCTGTCCGACACCTATCGCGGCGGGATGATGGTCAACTTCGTGCTCTCCTCGCTCGCCATCGTTGGCGGGATTGCCTACCTGCCCTTTGCGGACTCCCACTGCAAATGGGCGTTTGCCCTGTTCGAGTTCGTCCTCCTCTCGCTGATCCTGGTGATCACCTTCCAAGGTCAGAAGCGCCGCTGGCATGGCCGCTGGTTCGAAACTCGCCGTGCGGCGGAATACCTGCGCCACGCGCCCCTGCTGCTGACCCTCGGCGCCGCCCGCGCGCCCGGGCGCTGGCCGAAAGGGGCCGAGACGTCCTGGCCGGAATGGTACGCCCGCCAGAGCCTGCGCGAAGTCGGCCTGCCGCGCGTGAAGGTCACGGCAGACTACCTGCGAGGCGCCCTCAAATCACTGCTCGACGAGCACGTGACCCAGCAGCGCGACTACCATCACACTAAGGCGAAGCGCCTCGCCGCCGTGCACCACAATCTCGACACGCTGTCGGAGTGGATGTTCCGCCTGGCGGTCATTTCGGTCGCCGTCTATCTCATTCTTCAGGGCGCGGCTTGGGCAGAGGTCTTGGACGAGCACGCCCTGAAAGAGATGTCGAAGTTCTTCACATTCCTCGGCGTGCTGCTGCCGACCTTCGGCGGCGCCATCGCCGGCATCCGCTACTTCGGCGACTTCGAACGCTTCGCGGCCATCTCCGAAGTGACCGCGCAGAAGCTGGACAGCGTACATGCCCGCATCGGGCTTCTGCTGAAAGCACCCGACTCCGCGATGGACTATGGCCCCGTCGCCGAGATTGCGCACGCCGCGGATGATATCGTCGTCAGCAAAATCGAAAGCTGGCAGGCCGTGTTCGGCGGCAAGCAGATCACCGTGCCGGTGTGACCTGCCCCTAGCGAGACCGCGGAATCGCGGCCCAGTAGTCGAAATCGAGCAGCACGCCGTCGGCATATTTTCCGTCTTCGGACTTGTATGCGAAATCGCCCGGCGGCTGGTCTTTCACCGCCACGAGGCGCAGGCGCAGCGCGCCGCACGTCTCCGACAGCTCCGCCTTGTCGAGCACTTCGCTCCAGGCATAGATCGTGTCCCAGGCAAACAGCGGGCTGACATGGGTGCCGGCATTGATCGCCAGCATCTGTCCGGCATTCGCAAGCCCGTTGAAAGACAGAGAGCGGGCGATTGAAATCACCACGCCGCCATAGATCAACCGCTTGCCGAAGCGGCTTTCCTTCTGGCCGTGGAAATCGAAATGCACCTTAGCCGTGTTCTGGTAGAGGCGCGTGGCGATCTGGTGCTCGGCTTCCTGTACCGTCATGCCGTCAGCGTGGTTGATCTTCTCGCCGATCTCATAATCCTCATACACATGCGGACTGCCGGATTCGGCGATGTTCCAGCGCTTCATCTGCGGGAAGCCGGACAGGTCCGTTGCGGCCACCGCGGCTGGCAGGTCAGGCACGACAGCCTTCGGCGCAGGCGACGCTTCATCGCGCTTGTTGACCATCACCCAGCGGACATAGCTCAGCACGTCTTCGCCGTACTGGTTGCGCCCGTTCGTCCGCACCCAGACGACTCCGGTCTTGCCGTGGGAATTCTCTTTGACCCCGATCACTTCGCTCGTTGCGCGGAGTGTGTCGCCGGGCATCACTGGGCGCAGGAAACGCCCGTCGGCATAACCGAGGTTCGCCACGGCGTTGAGAGAGATGTCCGGAACGCTCTTGCCGAAAACGATGTGGAAAGCATGCAGCGGATCGGCGCCGAGCCCTGGCAGGCCTACGCTGCGGGCAAATTCGGCGCAGGAATACTGGGCAAACCGGCTGCCGTTCAGTGCGCGGTATAGCGCAAGGTCACCTTCGGTGACGGTCTGGGGCGTCGCGTGAACCAGCGTATCGCCGGGCTTGAAGTCCTCGAAGAAATTGCCGGGGTTCGACTTCGAAGTGCTGGATTTCTGAATGGTCGCTGAGCCTGCCACGGTTATGTCTCCTTGGGATCCGGCTGGCGCGCGTCAGCGCCTGAACCGGCCCGCCTGTCCTGCACCGGAGAGGCAGTTCAGATCAAGGCGTGTACGGCAAAGGGCATGACCGACACAAACAGGATGCCTGCCGCCAGAATGCCGGTCAGAACCTGCGATTCCGCCCGCTCGGCGAACTCCTCGAATGCCCGCGGCCCCATCACCATGTATGGCAGGCCAAAGACGGCAAAGGCCGCGAATGCCAGCAGGAGAACGGCGAGAACAAGCGCGAAGGTCATCATGCGCACACCCTGCCATAGCCGCCCTGAAATAAGGCAAACCCGACCGGTGAAATTTCACCGATCGACTGGCCTCTATGCTGCACTGCGACAAAATTGCGCGGCGCGCGTCAGACGATATCGAGCAGCTTGGCATTCGGCCGGCCGAGCACGGCTTTCCCGCCGTTGACGCCGATGGGCCGCTGGATCAGCTTCGGGTTCTCCGCCATCGCCGCGAACACGTCGGTATCGCTGGCGCTTTCCGCGAGACCCGCGGCTTTGGCATCCGCCTCGCGCAGGAAGACGCGCGGGCTCACCCCGCCCATCTTCTTCGCGATGTCCTTAAGCTCGTCGGCGCTCAGCCGCTCTGCGGCCGCCATGTACTTGCGGATCGCCGGTTTTACCCCGTTCGCCTCAAGCAACTCGAGCCCCTTCTTCGACGAGCCGCAACCGGGATTGTGAATGAGGATGTAGGTCATGGGGGGCTCCTGAGTTTGAAGAATAGGAAACTGGAAGTGGGCGGCGCAGTGCCAGGCCTTCAGGCGAAAGCCCGGATCGCCTCGTCCATCGCCACCGTCCGGCGCGCCTCATCGAGGTGAAGCAGCTCGGTCATCTTGCCGTTGACCTTCAGTACGCCTTTGCCGGCATTTACCGGGTCAGCAAACGCCGCGATCACGGCGCGGGCCTGATCTACGTCGGCCGCCGACGGCGCAAAGGTTCGGTTGCATGTCTCGACCTGCGAGGGGTGGATCAGGGTCTTGCCGTCGAAGCCGAGATCGCGGCCCTGTTCGCATTCGGCGGCGAAACCTTCCTCGTTCTTGATATCATTATACACCCCGTCGATGGCCGTCAGGCCATAGGCGCGCGCCGCCGCCATCGAGAGCTGCAGCGCTGTCTGGAAGGCGAGCCGGTCGGGCGTCATCCGGGCACGGTATTCCTTGGCGAGGTCATTGGTGCCCATGACAAAGGTCGTCAGATGCGAGCGGGTGGCAGCGGCAGCGATCTCGTGGATGTTGAGAATCGCCAGCGGCATCTCGATCATCACCCAGAGCGCAAAGCCTTCCGCTGCCCCGGCCTTCTTCAGCGCCGCATCCAGCCGTTCGATATCGCGCGCGCTCGTCACCTTAGGCGCAAGCACCGCGTGCGCGCCGGCGGCCACCGCCATCTCCAGATCGGCATGGCCCCATTCGGTATCGAGACCGTTCATCCGCACGACCAATTCGCGCGGACCATACCCGCCCGCGTTCAATACCGCTGCGATGGCAGCGCGGGCCTCGGCTTTGGCTTCGGGGGCCACCGCATCCTCAAGGTCAAGGATCAGCGTGTCGGCGGGGATCTCACGGGCCTTCTCGAGCGCGCGGGCATTGGCGCCGGGCATGTAAAGACAGGAGCGGCGCGGACGGTGGGCGGTGGACATGAACACGTTACCCCTTAGGCTGGTGCTGGTTTCAAGGGAGCGATGCCCCGCATGACGCGCCATGTCCAGATCAGGCAGGCGGACCCGGCCGATTTCATCGCGTTGGGCGGCGTCTTCCATGCTGGCGTGCGCTACAGCGCTGGCGAGTATACCACGGCGCAGCGCGCCGCCTGGTTTCCCTCGCCGCGACCTGGCCCCAACTGGGCGGCGCGTCTCGCGGCGCAGTCGGTCTGGCTAGCTGAAGCGGGCGGCGAACCGCTCGGTTTCATCACGCTCATGCCAGCGGGTTGTATCGATCTCGCCTACATACTGGCCCAGGTTCAGGGGCAAGGCTTGTTCCGGCGGCTCTACGCCGAACTCGAAGGCGAGGCGCGTGCCTTGGGCATGTTCCGTCTCTGGACCGATGCGAGCCTTCATGCGAAGGGCCCATTTGAAGCGGTTGGCTTTACCGTCACACGCGCCGAGACCGTCGAACGCGGCGGGGAGCAGCTGGCCCGCTCCCGGATGGAGAAGACGCTCGATGGCTGAGACCGCCCTGCCCCCGATCCAAGGCTTCACCGCGCCCGGCTTCGAGGCCGTGCAGCAGGCCTTTGCGGACAACTTTGCCCGCGGCGAGGAACATGGCGCAGGCTTTGCCGTGATCCTCGACGGCGAAGTCGTCGTGGACCTGCACGGCGGCTGGGCCGACCGGGCGGGCACGCGCCCGTGGGGCGCCGGCACAATCGTGCCGGTCTACTCAACGACAAAGGGCATCTCCGCCCTCATCCTCGCCATGGCAACCGGGGCCCTGCCGGCCGGTTACGAAACCCCGGTCGCCGAAGTCTGGCCGGAATTTGCCGCGAACGGAAAAGAGGCCGTCACCATCGCCGAGGTGGCGAGCCACCAGGCGGGCCTGCCCGGCTTTAGCAGCGAGATCGACCCGGCGCTCTGGCTCGACCCGCCGGCCTGCGCAGCGGCGCTCGCAGGGCTTGCCCCGATGTGGCCGCCAGGCAGCGCGCACGGCTACCACCCCCTCACCTGGGGCTATCTCGTCGGCGAGATTGTCCGCCGCATCACCGGGCGCACATTGGGAACCATCCTGCGCGAGGATATCACCGCCCCGCTGGGAATCGACTTTCGCATCGGCCTTCCGGCTACGGAGCAGGCCCGCGTGGCCGACATGCTCCGGCCGAAGGCGCTCGCCCCACTGGGCGAAATCACCCCGCCCCGCCGCGCAGCCTTCCTGACCAGATGGTCAGCGCCCGACCGGGGCGGCGCGATCTGGCGCGAGATCGAGATTCCATCTGCCAACGGACATGGCACCGCCTCGGCAGTGGCCACGCTCTATAATGCCTACGCCGCAACGGGCCTGATCGGCGGCAAGCGCCTGATGCGGCCTGGCACCTTCGCTTCGCTGACCACCCCGCGCACCGATGGTCCCGACCTCGTCCTGCCGATGATCACCCGCTTCGGCGCCGGCATCATGCACAACAACCTGAAGGCCTTCGGCCCTTTTGACGACGGCCTCGGCCATTGCGGCTGGGGCGGCTCGCTCGCCATTGCCTCGCCCTCGCGCGGGCTCACCTGCGCTTATGTGATGAACCGCCAATCGAGCAGCCTCGTCGGTGACCCCCGGGCTGTCCGTCTCGTGGAAGCTGCCGCGGGGTGTCTCTAGCCCCATGCCGAACGGCTTCGACTGGCTCGCTTTCCTCTTCGCCGTGGCGGTGATCGAACTCACGCCGGGCCCCAACATGGGATGGCTCGCAGCACTCACCCTGCGCGAAGGCAAGGCGCCTGCCTTTGGCGCGGTGGCCGGCATCGCGTCCGGCCTGTCCGTCCAGCTGATTGCGGCGGTGACAGGGATCACGGCGCTGATCATCAGTATGCCGAGCGTTCATGTGGGCCTTCACTGGGCAGGCGTTGGCTTCATGCTTTATCTCGCCTGGCAGGCCTGGTCGGACACCGGATCTGCAGCCCTGCCTGCCGGCGTCAACGAACGCGGCTTCCGGCGCGGCTTGATTGCCAACATCCTGAACCCAAAGGCGCTCGCCTTCTACGTGCTGTTGATCAACCAGTTCGTGCAGCCGGGCGCCGCCGCGCCGGTCTGGCTGCAGAGCCTGATCCTCGGATCGATCCATCTCACCGTTGCGACGCTTGTGCATGTCGCCATCGTGCTCCTCGCCACCCAGCTTGGCGCCCGGCTCGAAACCTGGCGCACCTCTCAAGGCGCGCGGTTAACCTTCGCCGGCCTGATCATAGGCATTGCCGTCTGGCTGGCCCTCACGCCGCCTAAGGCTTGAGGCGAGACCGGCGCGAAATTTGCATGTCTTCAAGCGGAACGGATGCCCATCTCGATTCTGAACAACTCCGCCCGGCGAATTTCATGTTCGCCGGGCTTTTTGTTGTGTCATCGCCGCAAGGGTTCAGGCCGGCGCCGCGCCTTGGCTTCGCCCATCAGGCTGTCGGCGGTGAAGATAACCAGCGCGGTCCAGATGAAACCGAATGCCACAGCATGCACCGGGCTGAACGCTTCCTTGAATACGAACAGCGCGATCAGGAACTGCAGGGTCGGGCCGATGTACTGCATCATACCGATGGTCGAGAGCTTCAGCCGCTTGGCGGCGAGGGCAAACAGGATCAGCGGAATCGCCGTGATCGGGCCAGCGGCGAGCAGGAGGGGAATGTCCGAGCCGCCCTCCCCCATCCAGCGCCCGCCTGCCTGCGTCGTCGCAAACCAGACGAGCCAGAGCCCGGCCAATGGCGCGAGCAGCGAGACTTCGACGAGGAACCCCGCGCGGCTGTCGATCGCCACTCTCTTCCGGATCACGCCGTAGCAGGCGAACGTCGTGCACAGCGCCAGCGCCACCCAAGGCACATGCCCGAAGGCGAAGGCCATGATCACAACGCCGGTGGCGGCAATCGCCACGGCGAACCATTGGGCGAGGCGGAGCGTCTCGGAAAAGATCACCATGCCGAACAACACATTGACCAGCGGGTTGATGTAATAGCCGAGCGAAGCCTCCATCGCGCGGCCTGCATTCACCGACCAGATGTATATCGACCAGTTGGCCGCGATCAGCAGGCTGGAGAGCGCCAGCCATTTCAGGTTCGAAACCCTGAAGGCCGTCTTCACATCGCGCCAGTTGGCGGCCAGCGCGATCAGAAAGATCGCCGTCGGCACCGACCAGATGATGCGGTGTGCCAACAGCTCGAATGCGCCGACATGGCTCATCGCGCGGATATACAGCGGCAGACTGCCCCAGATCAGGTAACAGGCAAGCGCGGCGGGAAATCCGAGGCGAAGGGCGGCGGTCATGCGCGGGACCTATATGCGCCTGCCGGATTGCGCGCCACCCGGAACTTGCGCGGGCTGGCACGCGCCGCGCCGCCTAGCCAAGACCTGCAGCGGCGGCTAGGTTTTGCCCGCCATCAGATCCGGATACAATCATGCTTCGCGCTCTCTTTACTGCCGCCAGCCTCCTCGCCCTCTGCGCCGCCGCCTCGGCGGACACGACCCTTCTCTCCGGCGGCCATGTCATCGATGCCGAGCGCGGCACCGTGCTGAAGGATCATGACATCCTCATCGAGGACGGGCGTATCAAGGCCGTCGGCCGCGCCGGCACCCTTGGCGCCTCAGGGGCAACCTCCATCGCGATGAACGGCGCCTTCCTGCTGCCGGGCCTGTCGGACAGCCACGTCCACCTGACCAGCCGGTCCGACATTCATGGCTATCGCCGCCTCACCGTCTCGACCGCCCGCGCGGCGATCTCGGGCGTCGCGAACGCGGAGAAGACGTTGCGCGCCGGTTTCACCACGGTGCGCAATCTGGGCGCGCCGGGCTTCGCGGACGTAGACCTGAAATCGGCGATAGACTCGGGCGAAGTGCCCGGCCCCCGCATCATTCCAGCTGGCCAGTCGATTGGAATTACAGGCGGACACTGCGACTCAAACCTTATGCCTTACGAGTTCCGCGAGACCGGCGGCGGCGTCGCCGATGGTCCCTGGACGGTGCGCCAGAAAGTGCGAGAGAACAAGAAATTCGGCGCTGAAGTGATCAAGTTCTGCGGCACTGGCGGCGTGCTGTCGAAGGGCACGAGCATTGGGGCGCAGCAGTTCACACTGGAAGAAATGAAAGCCCTCGTGGAGGAAGCCCATGAGCTCGGCCTCAAGGTCGCCGTCCACGCTCACGGCGCCAAGGGCATTGCCTCTGCCATCGAGGCCGGTGTCGATTCCATCGAGCATGCCAGCCTGATCACGGATGAAAGCCTGAAAGCCGCGGTCAAGAAAGGCATCTTCCTGTCGATGGATATCTATGTGTCGGATTTCATCCTCGGGGAAGGCGAAGCGGCAGGTATCCTGCCGGAATCCCTGGAGAAAGAGAAAATCGTCGGCAAGGCGCAGCGCGAGCGCTTCCAGGCCGCTGCAAAAGCGGGTGCCCGGATGGCCTTCGGCACGGATGCGGGCGTCTATACCCACGGCATGAACGCCCGGCAGTTCGCCTACATGGTCCAGTGGGGCATGACCCCGGCCGACGCCATCCGCGCCGCCACGATCGGCAATGCCGAACTCTTCGGCCTGACGAACGACATCGGCTCCCTGTCCGCCGGCAAACGCGCTGACATCATCGCCGTGACCGGTAATCCGCTGACGGATGTTCGCGAACTGGAAGATGTGGACTTCGTGATGAAGGACGGGGCCGTCTTTGTGAATGAGCTCGCGCAGTAAAGACCCCGCCCTGCCCCTAAAACAAAAAAGACCGCCCTTGCAGACGGCCTTTTCCGGTCTGACGCCCCCCGGCGCCCCGTCAGGCCGGGAGTGGGCCCGGCCTGCTCAGACTTTCATTACTCGCCGAACTTGTAGTTGAACCGGGCGCCGATGACGCGCGGCGCGCCCACATAGGTGAAGAAACTCCGTGTGTTCACGTTCCCGCCATTGGCATCCGTCAGCACCTGATTGAACAGCGGCGACGAGACGACACCGGTTTCGTAATACTCGTCGAACAGGTTGTTGATGAACAGCGAGGCAGACCAGGGGCCCGTGTCATAGACAGCCGAGGCGTTGGCGACACCATAGCTGTCGAGCGTGAGGCCGTTACCGAGACCGCCGGTGCGCGACAGCACATCACCCTGCCAGGAGTATCCGCCATTGAACGTCAGTGTACGGCCCGCCGCCACGTCATAGACGTAGGAACCAAAGATCGAGAACTGGTCTTCCGGTGATCCCGGCAGGCGGTCGCCGTCCCGGCCATCAATAAGGACCGTTCCAAATCCGGGCGGCGCAATCGACGAGACGAGGCCCGGCGCCGCAGCTGTCAGAGCCGCTTCAGAATGGCTGTAGCTGCCACGCACCGAAAGCGCATCGGTGATCAGCCAGCTTCCATTCAGCTCGACGCCCTTCGTTTCAGCCCCTTCGGCGTTCACAACGATCGGTATGGACGCGTTGATCGTTGCTGAGGTCAGCTGCGGATCTGTCCATTCAATAAAGAACACGGCGCCGTTGAATGTGACGCGGCCATCATAGAGTGTCGTCTTGAAGCCGGCCTCGTAATTCTTGGTCGTGTCGGGCGAGTATTGCCGCTCATCGCGGGTCGAGATGTCTCCGGCGCCGGGGCCAAACTTTTGGCCAGGGGCCAGCGCGCAAGCGCCTTGCACGTTAGGCGCAAGCGGATCAAAGGCCGGGCAGGCGGCGACGCCGTTCTGGTCGCCGATCCGGTAACCTTCGGACACCGTGAAGTAGCCGAGGATGTCGTCCGTGAACTTGTAAGACGTATTGATCTTAAACAGCGTGCCTTCGTCGGACTGGCTGGTCCGCTTGGTGCCGTTCGGGCTGCCGGCATCAAAGTCCGCCTGCAGACTATCCTGCAGGCCGCTTACGCCGACCGGGATGAAGTCCGGATCGAACAGAGGGAAGTCGACGTCGCTGAACGATTCAAGATCATACTGGTAGTAGCGTCCGCCAACCGTGACGGACCATTTGTCGGTGATGTCGTATCCGATCTCTCCGAAGAATGCCGACTCTTCGAGCTTCGAATAGCCTTGTGAGTAGTATTCCAGATCGTCCGGGCGATCGAAGCCAGCGAAGTCAGCATAACCCGGTGTGTACTCGGCCGAATAGGAGGCCGATTCAAGCTGGTTGTAGAAGGCGCCGACGATCCAGTTGAGCGGGCCTTCGGTGGCCGAGACCAGCCGGAGCTCCTGGTTGATCCGGTCCTGCTTGCCCTTCTCGCGAGTGAAAGACGTGAAGGCCGGGAAGGATTCGTAGCTGTACTCGAGCGTGATGAGAAGGTCTGTCTGGTCGCGCTGGCCGAGATCGTTGAACTTCGAATAACCGGTGGACGAGGTGAGCTCCGCAAAGCCAAGGTCGGCAGTCACTTCGAGGGCGAGCAGCTGGTTCGTGATCTCGTTCGGCTCCTCTACGCGCTTGGCCAGTTCATACTCACCGGTCGGCACCGTCGGCTGCTGGCTGGAGCCGCGGCGGCCTTCGATCTCGGCTTTCTGCAGATAATAAGTGAGCGTGCCGTCCAGCCAGTCGGTCGGCTCCCAGCGCGCGGCGAGGCGGGCGGACAGGACGTCCTCGCCGTCAGCATCGGCCACGCGGCGCGTGTTTGCAGCAACGGCTGCGGGGTTTGCGAAGTTCGGATCGGGATCGGACACACCGATGTCGCGCACGACAAAGGGATAATCGATGAAGCCCGAATCCTGTTCGAAATCGACCGAGCCACGCACGGCGAAGCTGGAACCCAGCGCCTTGTTGAAGGTGAAGCCGGTGTCGTAGGAAATGTCGTCCGCTTCGGAGTATTGCGAAATCTCAGAGCGCACTTCCAGCGTGTCACCGCCGAAATCAGGCTTCTTCGGAATGTAACGGATGGCGCCGCCGAGCGTGCCGGCGCCGTAGAGCGTGCCTTGCGGCCCGAGCAGCACTTCGACGCGCTCAAGGTCGTTCAGGTTCAGGTCCACAAAGACCGGCACTTCGCCGATATAGGTCGCCACCGTTCCGCCGCCGTTATTGTTGCCGTCGCCGGAGCCGAGCGCGTCTGCGTTTAGGCCGCGCACGATGATCGGGTTACCCTGGCGCCCGCCGCGGTCCACGATGTTGATGCCCGGGACATAGGCGAGGATGTCGGCGAGTTCGTCGAAGCCCTGCTCCTCAATCTGCTCACCGCCAACGGCGGCAATGTTCAGTGGGATGTCCTGCACATCCTCGTCGCGGCGGGTGGCCGTCACCGTCACCGTGCCGACACGCAGCGTGCTGGCCGGATCGTCGGCGGCTTCCTGCGCAGAGGCGGAGAAGGCGAGGCCAGAGGCGAGCACGGCAGCGCTCGCGGTCAGAAGAAGATGTTTGCGGGACATTTGTTTTTTCCTTGCTTGCGGATTCGGGACCGCACGTGTGAACGCACTAGGTTTAGAACCGAAAACGCGCGCAAGCCGTGCCAGGGGCTTTGCTTTCAATTTCCGCCGGAATGCAGCAAAAAGAGCACATATTCTCCTTGTACGTGTAAGCTTTGGACAGGCCGTGCCCAATTTTTCATCACCGCAGGAACAGCATGCGCTGCAACTGAAGCAGGCTGCGACCCTGTTGGCGCAGCAGCATTACCGCGAGGCGCATGCGCTCTGCATGGGCGTGATCCGGGCCGATCCCGCCAATGCCGAGGCCTTCTATCTGCTCGGCCTGCTGACCCTCCAGCATGCCAACTACGCCAAGGCGGAGGAGGTGTTCACCGCGGCCATCGCCCGGGATGCGGGTCATGCCGCAGCCCATGCCCAACGGGCGCGGTGCCTGATCGCGCTCTCCCGCCGGGCCGAAGCCGTGGACGCCGCCCGCCGGGCCGGGGCGCTTTGCCCGCCCGGTGCGTTCACGCTGGACACAATCGGCGTCGTGCTGAGCCGGGCCGGGCTGCACGGCGAAGCGCTCGCCTGGTACGGCCGGGCGACGGCGGCTGAGCCAGGCAACGCAGATTACCAGTACAATCATGGCGCGGCGCTTCAGTTCGCCGGCGAGATGGCGGCCGCGCGGGAGGCCTACCGGCGCTGCGCAGCAGGAACCGGCGACACGCGGGGGCTTGCGGCGCTGGTGCAGATCACCAGGCAAAGCGCCGAGGCCAACGAGGTCGCTGGACTTGAGCGGCTGTTTGCGCAGCACAAGGACGATCCCGACGCCGCGCTGCGCATTGGACATGCGCTCGCCAAGGCGTTCGAGGACATGCAGCAGCCGGAAGCGGCCTTGCTCTGGCTCGCCCGGGCGAAGGCGGGGAAGCGGGCGCGCATTTCGCACGATGCAAAGGCGGACGCTGCGCTGTTCGATGCCGCGATGGGCGCCGCAGAGACGGTCCGGAGGCGGACAAGCCAGGCGCAGGGCGCGCCGGTCTTCATCTGCGGCATGCCGCGGACGGGCACCACGCTGGTTGACCGGATTTTGTCGAGCCACAGCGCGCTGACATCCGCAGGGGAGCTTACGGATTTTGCGCTTTGCCTGAAGCGGATGGCGAAGACGCCGTCCAATCTCGTGCTCGATCCGGCGACGCTCGGCTCGGCGGCACGCGTCGATCTGACGTCGCTTGGCAATGGATACATGGACAGCGTGCGCACCTCGCTCGGGATCGAAAGCCGGTTCACGGACAAGATGCCGCTCAATATCCTGCTGGCGCCGGTGACCCTTGCAGCTTTGCCCGGCGCGCGGGTGATTTGCCTTCGGCGGCATCCGGCAGATACGGTTCTGTCCAACTACCGGCAGATGTTTGCGACGAGTTTTTCCTATTATAATTATGCCTACACGCTAGAGGATACGGCACACTATTACGTAGCGTTCGACCGGATGGTCCGGCACTTCGAGGCGCACCTGCCGCCGGACCGGTTCACGGTCGTGCATTATGAGCGCATCGTCGCCGATCTCGAAACCGAGGCGCGGCGGCTGCTCGATTTCTGCGCCATGCCCTTCGAGGTGCAGTGTCTTTCGTTCCACGAGAACGCCGCGCCTGTGGCCACCGCGAGTTCAGCGCAGGTGCGCGAGCCGCTCTACACCACGGCGCTTGGACGCTGGAAGCGGTACGAGGCGGGGCTGAAGCCCGCGCTGGATATCCTGGAGGCGGCGGGCTGCCTGGCCGCAAGCGAAAGATCGTGCGACTGACCCCCCGGACCCACTGGCGCATTGCGCGGGCGGCGTTAGGTTGGCGCGCGCCGTTAATGGGAAGAAAAAATGAAACACCGCCGCCTGGGCAAGAGCCCGATCTTTGTCTCCGACATCTGCATGGGCACGATGACCTTCGGCTCGCAGACGGATGAGGCGGAAGCCTTCCGCATCCTCGATGCCAGCTATGAAGCGGGGATCAATTTCTATGACACTGCCGAGAACTATCCGGTACCGCCGGATGCCAAATGGGCGGGCCGGACGGAGGAAATCTTCGGGCGCTGGATGCAGACCAAGGACCGGGATTCGATCATCCTCGCCACCAAGGTGTGCGGGCCCTCGCATGGCTGGATCAAGGGATCACAGCGCGCCGGCATGACCGCACTCGACCGGCACAATATCCGCCGTGCGGTGGAGGCGAGCCTGGGCCGTCTGCAGACGGATTACATTGATCTCTACCAGACGCACTGGCCAGACCACGCGATCTCCTATGACGAGACGATGGAGACACTGGACGAGTTGGTGCGCGAAGGGCTCGTGCGGATTGCCGGTTGTTCGAACGAGGACGCGTGGGGCCTGATGAAATCCATCGCGGCGTCAGAGCGGCTGGGTGTTGTCCGCTACCAGACAATCCAGAACAATTTCTCCCTGAACAACCGGCGCTTTGAGGACGCCCTGTCCAAGGTTTGCCGCGAGGAAGGCGTGAGCCTGATCCCTTACTCGCCGATCGGCGGGGGCGTCTTGTCCGGCAAGTATAATGGTGGGGCAACGCCGGAAGGCGCGCGGTTCTCCTCCTATCTCAAGATTGGCGGGCGCCAGGCGGTGATGGCGAAGCGCTTCGTCAACGAGAAGTCCCTCACCTCGACCGAGCGGTTCATGGCGATTGCCGCCGAGGCCGGCATGAGCGTGGTGACACTGGCGACGGCCTGGTCGAAACAGCATGACTTCGTGGCGTCCACGATCGTCGGGGTTTCGCGGTTTGACCAGCTTGCGGATATCCTGGCAGCGGCGGACCTGGAATTGCCGGCGGACGTCATGAAAGCGTGCGACGCCGTCACGAAGGAGATCCTGTATCCGATGGGGTAACAGGCCGACGGCTGGATACTTCTCTGCAAACGATCAGGCTCCTGCCCCCATCTCGGGAGGTCAGGAGCCTTTGCCTTTGTGCCCACCAAAGCTCGTTTCAGTATCGCAGCGCTAGGCCGCGTTCGCTTTGCCCTTGGTGAGGACTTCGCGGGCGCCCTTGTGGTTGGGGGCGGAGATGACGCCTTCTTCCTCGAGGCGGTCGATCAGGCCGGCGGCCTTGTTGTATCCGACCTTGAGGCGGCGCTGGAGATAGGAGGTCGAGGCGCGCTGGTCCCGGATCACGACCTGGACGGCTTCGGCGAACAGCGCATCGTCATCCGTGCCGCCGCCGCCCTCCCCGCCCATGCCGAGCATGGCGTCCATCACAGCTGAGCCGCTGGAGCCGTCATCGTGGGATTCGAGCACGTCCATCACATAGTCGGGCTCCCCCTGCTCGCGCAGCCAATCGGCCACTGCGGTCACTTCCTCGTCAGAGACGAACGGGCCGTGGAGACGCTGGGTTTTCTTGCCAGGCTCCTGGTACAGCAGGTCCCCGTGGCCGAGCAGTTGTTCGGCGCCCTGCTCGTTGAGGATCGTGCGGCTGTCGACCTTGTTGGTAACCATGTAGGAGATGCGGGTTGGGAAGTTCGCCTTGATGGTGCCGGTGATGACGTCGACGGACGGACGCTGCGTAGCGGTGATCAGGTGGATACCAGCGGCGCGGGCCATCTGGGCGAGACGCAACAGGCAGCCTTCGATTTCCTTGCCGGCGACGACCATCAGATCGGACATCTCGTCGATCACGACGACGATCTGCGGAATGTGATCCATCGGCAGGATCTCGTTTTCGAAGACCGGCTTGCCGCGCTCGTCGACACCGGTCTGGGCCTTGCGGGTCATCGGCTCGCCGGCGGCGCGGTACTTCGCGGCCTTCTCGTTGAAGCCTGCGAGGTTGCGCACGCCTGCCTTGGACATCAGCTCGTAGCGGCTCTCCATTTCGCGAACGGCCCATTTGAGGGCGTTGACGGCTTCCGGCGCCTTGGTGATCACCGGAGCGAGAAGGTGCGGGATGCCTTCATAGACGGTGAATTCGAGTTTCTTCGGGTCGATGAGGATGAAGCGGACCTGGTCGGGTGTGTGGCGGTAAAGCAGAGACAGGATCATCGCGTTCACGCCGACCGACTTGCCCGAGCCGGTGGTACCGGCAACGAGAAGGTGGGGCATGCGGGCAAGGTCGACCACGGTCGGCATGCCGCCGATGTCTTCGCCGAGGGCAACCGGCAGCGAGGCACGCGAGTTCACATAGGCCTCGGACTGCATGATGGAGCGCAGGAAGACCTTCTCGCGCTCATCGTTCGGCAGTTCGATGCCGATCGCGTTCTTGCCGGGCACGACCGCGACGCGGGCGGAGACGGCGCTCATCGAGCGGGCGATGTCGTCGGCGAGCGTGATGACCTGCGAGGACTTGGTGCCGGGAGCAGGTTCCATCTCGAAGAGGGTGATGACCGGACCGGGGCGGACTTCCTTGATGCGGCCCTGGACGCGGAATTCCTTGAGGACGGAGGAGAGGCGCTCGGCCTTGGCGATGAGGGCTTCCTCGTCAAACGTCTCGCGGCGCTCTTCGGGGACCTGCAGCAGGTCGAGCGATGGCAGACGGGTGGACGTGCGGCGGCGTTCCGGCTTGGCGACTTTCGGCGCGGCCGTGGTTTTCGGAGCTGCGCGCGGGACGGCGAAGCGGACACCGGCAGGGGCCGGGGTGGCGGCGACGTCATCGTCATCGAGATCGGCGTCCAGATCGTCGGTTTCTGCTTCGTCATCTTCCCAGGTGGAGACGCCGTAGCGGGTGTCGACCCTCGCGGCGGCATTGCCCGTGAAGTGGCGCGAGGCGGACGGGGTGTAGTCGTCGTCGTGCTTGATGATCAGCGTACGATCGGCCGGAACGGGCTCATCAAGGCGGACGGGTTTCGGACCGGCCAGCTGGTGGCCGACGCGGATCAGCAGGCCGCCGAGGCCGGCTGCGCCAATCACGGCATGCTTGCCTGAGATGGCCGCTGTTTCCGAAAGGAGGGCCGCATCGCGGCGGCGGAAGCCGAGCGCGGCAAGACCGGCCCAGAGGGCGCAGCCGCCCAGGAGGAAGCCAGCCCAGCTTTCGGGCGCGGGCAGCATCAGCGCGCGGAAGGGCAGCAAGGTGAGATTGAACAGGCCGTCACCGAACATTCCGCCTAGACCGGCGCTGAGCGGCCAGGTTTCCGGCACAGGCCAGGCGGCGAACGCGGCCGCCGAGAGCGGCACCGAAACGGTGCCATAGACCCAGCGGCGGATGCGCGGCTTGCCGACCAGCACGGCGCGCATCGCGCCGCCGATCATCAGCGCGAGGCCGGCGATCCAGCCGGACCAGCCGAGCAGCTGGCGAGCAACGTCTGCGAAGTTCGCGCCGGTGGTGCCAAACAGGTTCTGGACGTCTGCGCCGGTGGCGGCGTTCCAGCTCGGATCGGACGGAACGTATGAGCCAACACTACCGCACACGAACACCCCCGCCCCGAAGGCGGCAGCGCCGGTCAGGATCCGCCAGGCCGGATCACTCACCGTGCGCAACTCGTCGTCTCTGATGGCAGTATCTTTCATGAGGCAAGGCGCTCCGGTGTTTGCGAGAGACCAGCCGTCATGTTTCGCCTGTTAGGCTTAACACGGCGCAAACGGAACCTGTGAAATTCGCAAGTTTTTTCCCGTAGCACCCGGGCTTCCGGAGCATGCAAAGGTCTTAAATTTCTGTCACGGAAACGCCTCTGCCCAAAACGAAAAAGGGCCGCGGAGACGATCCGCGGCCCATGTTCGTTTCCGGTCCGGATGACCGGGGGTCGGGCAGCCTAGCTGTGATAGGCCGCTTCGCCGTGGGAGGTGATGTCGAGACCTTCCTGCTCGCCCTCTTTCGAGATGCGCAGGAGGCCGAGAGCCCGCAGGACACCGAAGACGATGAGGCTGCCGACGCCCGACCAGAGAATCGTCACACCGACCGCTTTGAGCTGGGCGGTGAGCTGGAACATCATGTCATAGGCGGCGACCGGACACACGGCGAGCACGGCGCCGTCTGCCGAGCAGCTGAGGTAGTCGACGACACCGGCGCCGCCCCAGGCAGGGTTGACGACGAAGGCCGTACCGATGGCGCCGACGATACCGCCGACACCGTGGATGCCGAACACGTCGAGCGCGTCGTCATAGCCAAGCATGGACTTGAGCGCCGAGCAGGCAAACAGGCAGACCGGGCCAACCACGAGGCCGAGGATAATGGCGCCCATCGGACCGGCAAAGCCGGCGGCAGGGGTAACCGCCACGAGGCCAGCCACGATGCCCGAGCAGAGGCCGAGCAGGCTCGCCTTGCCGCGGGTCAGCCATTCCGTGACCACCCAGGCGAAGCCACCTGCGGCCGGGGCGAGGAAGGTGTTCGCCATAGCGAGGACAGCGTAGTAGTTGGACTCGAGGTTCGAACCTGCGTTGAAGCCAAACCAGCCGAACCAGAGAAGGCCGGTACCGATCAGCACCATCATCAGCGAGTGAGGCGGCATCGGCTCTTTCTTGTAGCCAAGGCGTTTGCCGAGGACGAAGGCGCCGACCAGGGCCGCAATACCCGAGTTGATGTGAACCACCGTGCCGCCAGCGAAATCCAGCGCGCCGAAGCCCCAGATCAGACCTGACGTGACGCCTTCAGGGTTTGACGCCACGAGATCCGGACCCGGCCACCACCAGACCATGTGGGCCATCGGGTAGTAAACGAGCAGCGGCCAGATGATGGCGAAGATCACGATGCCCGTGAACTTAACGCGTTCAGCCAGACCGCCGAGGACCAGCGAGGCCGTGATACAGGCGAAGGTCATCTGGAAAACGATGAACACGAGTTCCGGCAGGTAGACGCCTGTGGAGAACGTCGCGACGAGGTTGTCGGAGAGGTCGGTACCCGCATCATTGAGGAAGAGCCTTGCCGTGCCGCCAATGAAGGTGTCGAGCGCGCCCGGTCCCGTGGTGAAGGAAAGACTGTAGCCGACGAGCGCGTACATGATCATGCCGATGACAGTGACCGTGCCGACCTGCATCAGGACCGAGAGCGCGTTCTTGGTGCGGACCAGGCCGCTGTAGAACAGCGCAAGACCCGGCAGGATCATCAGGAAGACGGCCATCGTTGAGATCAGCATCCAGGTGACATCGCCCTTGTCGACGGTCGGTTCCGGAACTGCGATCCCTGCTTCCTGTGCCCAGGCGGCGCCCGCCGCGAGCAGTGACAACGGCGCTAACATTGCCCCGCGTATCCATTGTCCAGTCATTCGGCCCATCGGCCCCTCCTTTTGTTATACACCTGCAGAGCCCGGGACCCCCCGTACTCTCCCAACGCCGATATGATTTCGGCTGCCCGGAAAAGTCGCACATGAGACGCGGGGGGGCTCCGATTCGGGGGTTGGTTGGTTAAACCTTGGGCACGGATGCGGCCTAACGCCCAATTCACCGCCATAGCTGGACGCCGCAGTGCAGCATCGCTAACTCCTTAACATGACTGAATCCAAGACCGTCCCCTCCCCCGGCACGCCCACGCAGACCGAGCTGGCGGTGATCGGCGCCGGCCCGGCGGGCACCGCGCTGGCGATCCTGGCGGCGCAGGCAGGGTTTGCGGTGACGCTTGTGGACGCCCGGCCCGAAGCTGAAAAAAGCACCACAGATTCAAGGACTTTCGCGGTTGTTCGCGGGAGCTGGCGCCTGCTCTGCGCGACCGGGATCGAGCCGGACCTGCGCGGCGTTATCACGCCGCTGAACGGGCTGGAGGCTGAGGATGGCGGCACACATTGGTTCGGCGCGCCGCATGCGGCGTTCGGCACTGAAGACCTGAACACGGACGGGGACGGCGCCCCCCTTGGCCAGATGGTGCCCGCCGGCGCCTTGCAAGCGGCGCTCGACAAGCGCGCCGGCAGCACGCCGGGCCTGACCTGGCTGCGCGGCGCCCGGTTTTCGGGCATGACGCCGGGCCCGGCGAATGCAGCCGTCCGGCTTGAAGACGGGCGCGTAATCGAGGCGGGCCTTGTGGCGGCCTGCGACGGCTTCAATTCAGCCGTGCGCCAGTCCCTCGGCATCCGGACCGAGGGCCGCAGCTATGGCAAATCGGTGTTTGCTGCCGACGTGACCCTGACGCGGCCGCATGACGGCGTCGCCCGGCAGTTGTTCACACCTGAAGGCCCCTTCGCGACGCTGCCCCTGCCCGGCAACCGGGCAAACCTCGCCTGGTACATGAAGACCGGCGCGGCCGAGACGCTGGCAAAGCTGCCAAAGGATGAGATCGAGGCCGAGCTGAATGCGCGCTTTGCCCGCTTTGCCGGCGAGATGCATCTGGATGGCCCTGCCCTGTCCTATCCGCTGGTCATGCAGATTGCCGTGTCGATGGCAGGCCCGCGCACGGCGCTTCTGGGCGATGCGGCGCGGCGGATCAATCCGCTGGCGGGGCAAGGCCTGAACCTTGGCTTCAAGGATGTCGGCGCGCTGATCGATGTGATCACGGATGCGCGGGCGGCAGGTCTCGACCCCGGAAGCGATACGGTGCTCGCGCTGTACACAGAGTGGCGCCGGTTCGATGCGGCGGCGACCGCAATGGCGGTGGACATGATCGACCGCGTCTTCTCGAACGATAATGCCGTGCTGAAGCCGCTTCGGGGCCTTGCCCTGATGGCGGCGAACCGGATCGCCCCTCTGCGCCGCGCGATGGCCCGGCAGGCAAGTGCGGACCAGGATCACATGCCGAGTTTGATGCGGTGAACCTCCCTGAGCCCCTGCTGCGGGAGAAGCATTCCAGAATGTCAGTCCCCGGCCGTCAGGGCACGGAGGATGTTCCAGGTGTACAGGCCGCTTGAGTGGCCGTCGGAGAAAAACAGGCGCACGGCGTAGCGACCGACGGGTTCGGCCTTCAGCACACGGATATCACCGGGCACAGGCGCCTGCGGGGGTTTCGGTCCCCGTCCGTGGCCCTGCACTTCTGCTGACGGACTTTCCTCGCGCAGGCGTTTGTAGGCGACGCGGCCGGTCTTGCCGTCATCGAATTCGGCAAGAAGTTCCTGCGCGCCGGCGCGGAAGGTGAGACGGGCGGGCCAGGCGGGAGCGGTCATTCCCCTTCCCTTTCTTCAGTCTCATTCTCCCGGGCGGCGCCCAGATCCGGCAACGCGTCGAGGTCGCGGGCTTCCTCGGGCAGCATGATCGCAATGCCGCCGCGGATCGGATAGGCGAGACGCGCCTTCTTCGAGACAAGCTCATTGGCCGCGCGGTCGTAGGATAGCGGCTGGCGGGTCAGCGGGCAGATCAGCAGTTCGAGGAGGCGCGGATCGATGCCATTGGGCGTAAACCCGGCGGGTGTGTCAGGGTCCGTCATGTTGGCCTCTATTGCACGGGGCCGGAGGCGCCGCCACCAACGCTCATTTCCATGAGGGCGATCAGCGTTCGGGCGCGTTCGGCGAGGGATCCGGCCTCCAGCAGGGCCTGCTTCTCAACTGCGGAGAAAGGACAGCCCGCCGCGAGCGCATGAACGAGCGTTTCCATCGGCGCGTCCTCGACCGCGCTCCAGTCTGCCTGCAATCCGTTGGCGCAGATGTAGGTGCGTAGCGCGCGCATCAGGTCGCCGCGATCCGGCAGGCCCTGTTCGGAGGCGGGACCAAGATCAGCGGCAAAGGCGGACCAGTCGGCTGCCACCTGCCGGTAGGGCGTCGCGGCGGCGATCTCGCGCGCGGCGCTGAAGCGGCAGATGCCCGTGAGCGTCACGATGTAGCGGCCATCATCGGTTTCGCTATAGCTGGTGATACGACCGGCGCAGCCGACGCGGGCGATCTCCGGGCGCTCACGTGAGCCGCCCATCGACTGGATCATGCCGATCAGCCGGTGTCCCCGCATCGCATCATCGAACATGTTGAGATAACGCGGCTCGAAAATGTTGAGCGCCAGCTCCCAGCGCGGAAACAGCATGGCGCCCGGCAGCGGGAACACGGGCAGCGTGCCGGGCAGGTCACTGGTCTTTCGGTACTGCGCCATCACGTGTCCTCGGCAAGGTCTCTGAGCGGTCTCTGCGCGAGAAGGTGGGGCGAACCGCCGTTCAGGCAAACATCAGCGATGCAAGACGGCGACGGCCTTCGATCGTGACCGGATCGGTGGCACCGGCGGCCTCGAAAACCTGCAGCAGCTTCTCCTTCGCCTTGCCCTCTTCCCAGGAGAGCTTGGCGGTCAGGATGATCAGCAGGTGATCGGCAGCGTCTTTGTAGCGTCCGGCCGCGGCGTAATGCTCGGCGAGTTCGAAATGCTTCGCATGGTCGCCGGGATTGGCCGTGACAGCGGAGAGTGCGGCGTCGAGCTCGGTCGGCTCCGGCGCGCCAGCGGCCATCTCGATGGCGAGGCGCACGCCCTTGACGACGCTTTCACTGCGCTTGGCTTCCGGCACCATCTCGAGCGTGGCGAGGGCGCGGTCCGTGTCGCCATTGGCGAGATAGCAGCGGGCAAGGCCGGCGATGGCGGCGGTGTTTTCCGGATCTTCCTGGATCACGGCAGCGTAGATTTCGGCAGCGAGCGCGATGTCGCCGGCCTGGCTGGCGGCCTCGGCCTGGCTCAAGGCTTCAGCGATGACCTGCGCGGCGTCGGTGCCGCCAAGCAGGCGCTCGATGAAGGCCGAGACCTGGGACTCCGGAAGAGCGCCCATGAAACCGTCCACCGGGCGGCCCTTCTGGAAGGCATAGACGGCCGGAATCGAGCGCACACCGAGCTGGCCGGCATAGGCGGGGTGTTCCTCGGTGTTGATCTTGACGAGTTTGACTGCGCCCTTCTTGGCCTCGACGACACGCTCGAGGATCGGGCCGAGGGTGCGGCACGGTCCGCACCACGGCGCCCAGAAATCGACGATCACCGGCTGGGTCATCGAAGCTTCGACGACATCTGCCATGAAGCTTTGGTCGGTGCCGTCACGCGTGTGCTGGAGGCCTGCGGTTGCCATGTGGGGTGTCCCTTACGTTTCAGGCCGCAAGATGGGATGCCGCCGGAAAATCTGCAAGCGTGTGTGGCCCCGGTGGCCGCTTTCCGCATAAACGCCAGCCAACCGCCCTGTTTAGGCCGGGTTCAGGCCCCTACCTGTATTACCTGACTGTAGGTCATCAAAGGAGACCGGACACATGATGCACTTGATCGCCAGTATGAGCGCCGCCGCCCTGATCATGAGCGCGCCCGTGACGATGGGCCTGAAACAGGTCCAGCCCTCCCCTTCCGTTTCCGCGCCGGTCAAGACGGCCAAGCCACTGACGGCGGCCGAACGCTCCAAACTGCTGAAAGAGGCGGCCAAGGGCCTCGCTGGCGTAAAGACCGCGCGCGGCAAGTTTGAGCAGTATTCGCCAGACGGCGCCTTCTCGACCGGCCAGTTTGCGATGTCCCGGCCCGGCAAGGTGCGCTTCGACTATGACGACCCGGTGCCGCTGCTGCTGGTGAGCGATGGCACGACCGTCGCCCTCCAGGACGCCGACCTGGAGACCACGGACCGCGTGCCCCTGTCCTCGACACCGCTTTCGCTGCTGCTCTCGGACAAGCTGGATTTCGAGAAGGAAGCCGAAGTGGTGGATGTTCGCCGCACGACGGACGCCACTAACATAACGGTGCGTGACAAGACCGGTGAAATGGAAGGCACGCTGACGATCGTGCTGTCGAAGGCGGACAACACGCTGACCGGCTGGCGGACCGAAGACGCGAACGGGGGCCGCACCTCGGTGCTGCTGACGAGCGTGGAGACCGGCGTGAAGCTGAACCCGCGCCTGTTCATCCTGAAGGACTTCGACAACCGCTAAGGGGAATTACCTTCATTTAACTTGCGAATCACAAGCGGAGTGACATAATTGCCACATCGACGGATCGGGAACCCCGCGCAGCACTGACCCCCCGCTGCGAACTTTCTGAACCGCCGAGACCGGCTCGAACCCCGCCGGTCCATAGACAGGCGCTCCTTGCAGCGTCCGGCGCGCCCGAACCCCCCGCGTTCGGGCGCGTTGACGTTTAAGGGCCGGCTGCTAGGCAAGGCCCATGCCCAAGCCCCTCAAGATTGTCAGCTGGAACATCAACTCCGTGCGCCTGCGCGCGCCGAACGTCGAAGGCTTCGTCGCCGCCGAAAAGCCGGACGTGATCTGCCTTCAGGAAACAAAATGCCAGGACGGAGAGTTTCCGCTGAAGGCGTTCAAGGAGATGGGCCTCGGCCATGTGCTGATGCGCGGCCAGAAAGGCGGCCACGCGGGCGTCGCGATCGCCTCTCGCCTGCCGCTGGAAGCCGCCGACACGCCGGACCTTTGCCGCGAAGGCCATGCGCGATGCATCGCGGCAAGGCTGCCGTCGGGCCTCGAGATCCACAACATCTACCTGCCGGCCGGGGGCGACGTACCGGACGCGGCTGTGAACGACAAGTTTGCCCATAAGCTGGATTTCCTCGACCGGCTGGGGCCGGGTTACACGAAACTCAAGAAGGGCGTGCCTCGGATCCTCGTCGGCGACCTCAATGTGGCGCCGCACGAAAACGACGTTTGGTCCCACAAGCAGCTGCTCGGCATCGTCTCGCATACGCCGGAGGAAACCGGGCGGCTGGAGGACGCACGCAAGGTGGCCGGGTTTGCGGACATTGGCCGGCTGTCCGTGCCGGACGAGCAGAAGCTCTATACCTGGTGGAGCTACCGCGCGGCGGACTGGGCGGCAGCGAACAAGGGACGCCGGCTGGACCATATCTGGGCGAGCAAAGACGCGGTGGCGAACACGATAGTGGACAGCTTCCGGGTGCACCTCGCCTGGCGCGGCGGCTGGAAACCGTCCGACCACGCACCGATCAGTGTTGATGTGAAGGCCTGAGCGCTCAGACCTGCAGCCTGTAACCACCCGGATCGGTCATCAGCAGGCGGGCATTACCCGGATCGGGCTCGACCTTCTGGCGCAGGCGGTAGATGTGCGTCTCGAGCGTATGGGTCGTCACGGCCGCGTTATAGCCCCAGACTTCCGAGAGCAACGTCTCGCGGGCGACCGCCTTGCCGCCGGCCCGGTAGAGATATTTCAGGATCTCGGTTTCCTTTTCGGTGAGCCGGATGCGCTTGCCCTCTTTGGTTCGCAGCGTCTTCGTCGAGGGGCGGAACTCGTACGGGCCGATCTCGAAGGTCGCGTCTTCGGTCTGCTCAAAGCTGCGCAGCTGGGCGCGGACCCGGGCGAGCAGGATGGAAAAAGTGAAGGGCTTGCCGACATAATCATTCGCGCCGGCATCCAGCCCGGCGACGGTATCGGCCTCCCCGGTGCGGCCCGTCAGCATGATGATCGGGGCGCGCACACCGGCGGCGCGCAAGCGGCGGCAGGTCTCGACGCCGTTGATGCCGGGCATGTCGACATCCAGCACGATCACATCCACCCGCTGCGCAGCGGCATGGGCGAGCGCCTCTTCGCCGGTGCCTGCCGTGAGCACAGTGAACCCGTCGCTAAGCTCAAACTGCTCGGCCAGCGTGTCGCGGAAATCCGCTTCATCATCGACGATCAGGATGTGTTTCTTGGCCGTCATCACGAAAATCCCTCAATGCCCGCAAGGGCCCAGACCCTGCCACCTCTTGGCGCTGGTCATCCGTGGCTGCATAGTTCGCGCGGTATCCACTGGCGAATAACAATCCCGGGAGCCGAAACTGGCAAGCCGCTTTACTGCCTTTGCCGATGGGCGTTTTGAAGGCGCAGGGCTTGCCTTTCGCTGCGCGCTTGGAAAAGGCGGCGTTAAACCCGCCGCAGAAAAACGCGAGGGCGACAACGCTTCCCCCATCGGCGATTGGCCTGTCCGGCGCGTGTTCTACCGCCCGGATAAGGGACCAGCGCCGGGTACCGGGCTGCCCGCGCTGGCGCTTCGGCCGCACGATGGCTGGTGCGATGATCCGGCCGAGCGCGAGTATAACCGTCTCGTGACCCTTCCCTGCCGGGCAAGCCATGAGCGGCTTTGGCGGGCAGACGGCGTGTATGACCTGATCGTCGAGCTGGGCTTCAATGATGAGCCGGCGCTCCCGGGGATTGGGAGCGCGATTTTCCTGCACATCGCCCGGCAGGATTATCCGCCGACGCAAGGCTGCGTCGCGCTGGCAGAAACAGACCTCCGGGAGGTACTGAAGCGGCTTTCGGGTCGCTCAGTGATTGCGGTCCGGGCTTAGGCGCGCTCACCGAAGAGGGCCGTTCCGACGCGGACATGGGTTGCGCCAAAGCGGGCAGCGAGCGCGTAGTCGCCGCTCATTCCCATCGACAGAGTTGCCAGCCCGTGGGCCCGGGCAAGTTTAGCGAGGAGGGCAAAATGCGGCCCCGCGGGTTCTCCCACGGGCGGGATGCACATCAGGCCCTCGATCTCGAGGCCCGGGTGTCTGCGCGCCTGGTCGAGAAGCGCGGGTAAGTCGCGAGGCGTAACGCCGGCCTTCTGAGGTTCCTCGCCGGTATTGACCTGGACCAGCAGGCGGGGCCGGCGGCCGGTTTTGGCGATCGCGGCGGCAAGCGCTGCGGCGAGCTTCGGCCGGTCGAGCGTCTGGATCATGTCGAACAGGCGAACGGCGTCTTCGGCCTTGTTGGACTGGAGCGGGCCGATGAGGTGGAGTTCGAGGTCCGGGATGGTTTCGCGGCGCGCCGTCCAGTGGGCCTGGGCTTCCTGCACGCGGTTTTCGCCGAACACGCGCTGGCCGGTGGCGAGCATCGCGGCCAGCGCCGCATCGGTTTGCGTCTTCGACACCGCGACCAGCACCGGCGGCGGGCTCGCAGCCGAGGCGAGCTCGGCGAGGATCGCATCGCGGCGTTTGGAAATTCCGGCTTCGGGAGTATCGGTCATGGTGATGAGCCTAGAACCCGAAAGCCGGGCGCAGCGCAAGCTGATCGCCGCCGCGCGCACCAGCGCGGGCCATTTGCCCCCCGCCCTGCCTCGGGCCCTGTTCGTCACCGACCCAGCACGTATGCCAGACCCGTTTACCGTGGCGAGCCGCCTGCCTGCCGGCTTCGGCGTGATTTACCGGCATTTCGGGGCGGCGGACCGCGCAGCTGTCGCGCAACGTCTTGCGCCGATTTGCGCGCGGCGGGGACTGGCGCTGCTGATAGCGGCTGATCCGGAATTGGCGGCAGAGGTCGGCGCGGACGGCGTGCATTGGCCGTTCCGGCTGGCGCAGCACACGCGGCGCTGGCGGGGGCGGTTCGCGCTGCAGACCGTCAGTGCCCATTCTGCGCGCGAATTGCGGGCGGCGGGGGATTTGCCGGTGGATGCAGCGCTCCTCTCAACCGTGTTTGCCTCGGGTAGCGTGAGCGCGGGGCGCCCGCTTGGAACCTCACGGTTCCGGCGGATCGTGCGCAGCGCCGGCCTGCCGGTTTATGCGCTCGGGGGCGTGACCGCCGCGAATGCGGGCGCGGTTGCGCCTGTGGCAGGATTTGCTGCGGTCGATGGAATGGCGCCCTTTGACGGACGGCGCAGCTAGAACTTGAAGGCGGACTTGAGCCGGATACCGGCTTCGACGCTCTGGTTTTCCCAGCGGGCGGTGTCGTTCAGTTCATTCAGTTCTTCAGCACGGATGCTGACTTCACCGCCGACCGAGAGGCGCGGGGTGATCTTGAACGTGGCGCCGGCCTGGACTTCTTCGCGCGGCAGCGGCGAGGCGCCGAGGCGGGTGAACTTGTCCACACTGACTTCCCAGCGTGAGTTTCCGCCGAGGCGCATGGAGAAGTCCTGCGACGGTTCCGCCTGCCATTGCGGGCGGTTCTCGGCCGGTTTGGCCTCGGAGAACTGGCGGTACCACTCGGTGCGGGCAGAGTTCGTTTCCGAGGCTGTCGGCGCTTCGATGCGGATCGCATCGTCGGCGCTGGCTGTCACCTGCGCGAAGGCCGGGGCCGAAAAGGCCGCCGCCGCAAACGCAAAAGAAAGAGCAAACCGTCCACGCATGTCCATCATCCTGAACCATATGGATAGTCTGCCCAGGGTACTAATGAAAGGTTAACAATTGGAAACGCTGGGCTTTTAACCGGAGAGTGTGATTTCGATCACAACCCCGTCGGTCTTCTCTCGTAATGAGGGCGCTAACGGAAGTCGGTTTCCCGTAAACCGGGTGCTCAACCGCTGCCAACCCGCGACGATCCGAAAGTTTTCACCGAAGTTGCGGCCCAGGGACAGGCCTACCGAATCTGAATCGGCCCGGGCGGACTCGTCGGTGGCGTCTGCAAACTCCAGTCCCGCGTCGATCTTGCCAAACGTCATCCGGAGGGCGGCCGAGAGCGCCGAGTAATCGCCGCCGGTTACGGTGAGGCCGTTATTGCTGGTCAGGTAACTCGCCCCAAAGGCGAGCGAAGAGAATTCCACAGATCCGCCGGCGGACCAAGTCTCCGCCCGGTCATAGGCGCCTGGAAAGGCCGCCTGCGCGGTATCGGCCTGACTATAGGCGGCGCCGGCGCGCAGACGCACACCGCTGCGGGGCAATCTGCGGGAGACATTCAACGCGATTTCAGCGGCATTCTCGATGTCAGGCCCGGACGCCGGGTCCCGGTCGAGGCCGCTGCCATTCGCTTCGGGGGTCAACGAGACGCCGGCGCGCACGCCGAGAATGCGCGGGGTTGCGTAGCTGACCTTCAGGGACGGACCGGTCAGGTCATGGTCAGTCCGGGCGAGGATCTGCCCTGCCGGGTCCAGCGTAGGGTTGACCAGCGCGGCGTGCCGGAAGAGCGAGGGCGCGCCTTCAAAAAAGCGGGCGGCGACGCCGTCATCGAAACCCGCGCGCAGTTCGCCGTAGCCGCCCTCTATATAAAGGTAACCGGTTTCAAGGCGTGCGCGGGGGCCGGCATCGCCGGGCAATGCGCGGCGCACGAGGCCGCTGAAGGCGCCAGAGGGAGAGGCGATGGCGGGCGCAGGGCCGACAACGCCGCTGAAACCCGGCCGGGCGGGATTGTCCTTGTCGATGCCGCCGGAGGTGCGAAAGCCGACGATGGCGCCGGAACCGAGCACGACGTTCGCCTCGAATGCACCGCGCAGCGTATAAAGTAGGGACCCGTCAGCGTCCGGGGCCGCAACCACGGCGGCCTCGTAGGTGGCCGCGGCTTCGATGCCGCCGGGATCGTCCCACACATCTTGCGCGGCGGCGGGGGCGGCTGTGGCCGCCAGCGCAACAGCCAGACCTGTCAGAGGATTCCGCATCTTGATGCTCCGCCGCGCGAACCTTCGGGACAGCCATGCGCAGAACGACACTGGCGAGGCCATAACCCCCTTGTTATACACGCCCCGTGAACAAGGTCTTGCACGCGGGAACACAAGAATGATGAAGCCCATGACTGCCGCCGCCTTTGCTGCGACGATCGCCCTGAGCGGATGCCTATCGGGCGGTAACTCGAAATCGGCAGAGAACGCAGCCGCCGAGTCTGTCGGCGCCGCCAATCCGTATCTCTGGCGCGCAACCCTCGACACCATGTCTACCCTGCCCGTCGTCAGCGCCGACCCCATCGGCGGCCTCGTCATCTACGACTGGAAGACCTACGAGGACGCCCCGGCCGAGCGGATCAAGGCGACCGTCTATATCCTCGACTCGCGCCTGCGCGCCGACGGGGTGAAAGTCAGCGTCTATCGCCAGACCAACAAGGATGGCACCTGGACCGATGCAGCGGTGGACGCCGAGACGGGCCAGCAGCTCGAGAACAAGATTCTTGAACGGGCCCGGCTTCTTAAAGCGTCTGAGCTCAGCTAAAGCCCAACTGACTTTCGTTTCTTCCAATGCCTTAGAGGGAGCCCCCGATGGCAACCCGGTATGATCCGCAGGCTGCGGAACCCAGATGGCGTGACGCCTGGGCCGCAGCGGACCTGTTCCGCACCAAGCGTCCCGACGAAGCGCCCGGAGCGCCGAAGGCCTACGTCCTCGAGATGTTCCCCTACCCTTCCGGCCGCCTGCACATGGGCCATGTGCGCAACTATGCGATGGGCGACGTGGTCGCCCGCCACCGGCGCGCGAAGGGATACAATGTGCTCCACCCGATGGGCTGGGACGCGTTTGGCCTGCCGGCCGAGAACGCGGCGATGGAACGGGGCATCGATCCCGGCAAATGGACCTATGCCAACATTGAGGCCATGAAGGCACAGTTCAAGAAGCTCGGCCTGTCGCTGGACTGGAGCCGCGAGTTCGCGACCTGCGATCCCGGTTACTATGGCGCCCAGCAGGCGCTTTTCCTGAAATTCCTCGAAAAGGGCCTCGTCTACCGCAAGGCCTCGAAAGTGAACTGGGACCCGGTCGACAACACTGTGCTCGCCAATGAGCAGGTGATTGATGGACGCGGCTGGCGCTCCGGCGCGATCGTCGAGCAGCGCGAGCTGACGCAATGGTTCTTCCGGATTACGGCGTACGCGGACGACTTGCTGGAGCAGGTACAGAAGCTTGAGCGCTGGCCGGAAAAGGTTCGCACAATGCAGGCAAACTGGATCGGCAAGTCCGAAGGCCTGCAGCTGACCTTTCATTTTGCGGGCGCGCCGCCCAAGGGCTTCGAAACAGGCATCGACGTATTCACCACGCGGCCAGACACATTGTTCGGCGCGAGCTTCGTGGCGCTGTCGCCTGACCATCCGCTGGTTGTTCAACTGGCGGACGGATCAGATGCGCTGAAGGCCTTCCGGGCGAAGTGCGCGCAGATCGGCACGAGCGAAGAGGCGATCGAGAAAGCCGAGAAGCTTGGCTTCGATACAGGCCTGACAGTGGCGCATCCCTTCCTTGAAGGCGAGACGCTGCCGGTGTGGATCGCGAACTTCGTGCTGATGGGTTACGGCACTGGCGCCATCTTTGGCTGTCCGGCCCATGACCAGCGGGATATCGAGTTCGCCCGAAAGTACGCCCTGCCGGTGACCCCGGTCGTACTGCCACCGGACACCGAGCCGGAAGATTTCCGGGTCGAGGACAAGGCCTATACCGGGCCGGGACGCATCTTCAATTCCGGCTTCCTGGACGGCCTGACCATCGAAGACGCTAAGCGTCTCGCGATCCAGCGCGTTGAAGATGCGCGGCAAGGTCACGGTACGATCAATTTCCGGCTGCGCGATTGGGGTTTCTCCCGCCAGCGCTACTGGGGCTGCCCAATCCCGGTGATCTATTGCGAAGTGTGCGGCGCGGTGCCGGTGCCGGCGAAGACGCTGCCGGTGTGCCTGCCGGAAGACGTGACCTTCGACAAGCCGGGCAACCCGCTCGACCTCCACCCGACCTGGAAGCATGTGAATTGTCCCGCATGCGGCAAGCCCGCACGGCGCGAGACCGATACGCTGGACACCTTCGTAGACAGCTCCTGGTACTATGCCCGCTTCGCCTCGATCAGCGATCCGGCGGAGCGTGCCTATTGGCTGCCGGTGGATCAGTATATCGGCGGCGTGGAGCATGCGGTTCTGCACCTTCTCTATTCACGGGCCTTTGCGCGCGCCATGCGGGATGTGGGAGAACTGGACCTGCCGGCCGGCGAGCCCTTTGCGGGCCTGTTCACGCAAGGCATGGTGACCCACGAAACCTACCGCTCCGCAGACGGACGATGGCTGGAGCCGGGTGCAGTCGAGAAGCGGGACAATGGCTGGACCGAGACCGGGACCGGCAACCTTGTCGAGGCGGGCGCCATCGAGAAGATGTCGAAGTCCAAAAAGAACACGGTGGATCCCGACGGGATCGTCGCGACCTATGGCGCGGACGTCGCGCGCTGGTTCATGTTGTCGGACTCCCCGCCTGAGCGTGACGTGGAATGGACGCAATCAGGGGTCGAGGGGGCGAGCCGCTTTTCGCAGCGGATCTGGAGCCTCGCGGACACGTTGGCCGACGGCCATGCCGGGGGCCCCTACCCTGCCCCGGGAGACGACGGGGCCTCGAGCGACCTGCGGCGGGTAAGCCACCGCGCGGCGAAAGCCATCGACAAGGCCATCGATGAGTTCCGGTTCAACTCTGCCATCGCGACGATCTATGAATGGGTCAACGCGCTGAAGAAGGCCGAGCAGGCTGGCGGCCTCGAAGGGTCGCGCGCCGAGGCCATCTCGATGCTGGCACGCTGCCTGACCCCGTTCATGCCGCACCTGGCTGAAAGCGTCTGGGAGCGGATCGGCGGCGCGGGCCTCGTTTCGGCCGCCGCTTGGCCGCAGGCCGATCCGGCACTGCTGACCGATGACACCATGACGCTGGCCGTTCAGGTGAATGGCAAACGGCGCGGCGAGATCACTGTGGCGAAGGACCTTGGCAATGACGCGGTGATCGCCGCAGCATCCGCCCTGCCGGAAGTGAGCGGCTTCATCTCAGGCAAGGACGTGAAGAAAACCATTGTCGTGCCGGGACGCATCGTGAATATCGTCGTGGCATGAAACGCATTGTCTCAGCCCTGATCCTCGCCGGCCTTGCCGCCCCGCTCGCCGGGTGCGGCTTCCGGCCCGTCTATGCGCCGGTGGACGGCAAACTCGCAGATGGCGGCCTCGTGGAAGTGGCGACCATCCGGGGCAGAGCAGGGCATATGCTGCGCCAGGCGCTGCTGCAGGAACTGGCCCTCGGCGTACCGGGACTTACGGAACCTGTGCTCGTGAGCGTCAATCTGGATGACCAGCTCGCCCGCCTCGCCTTCCAGCCGGACGGCGCCGCCTCGCGCTCCAGCGTGCTGGCAACAGGCAGTTATTCCATGACCGGCGAGACTGTTTCGGTCACGGGCAGCGTGAATGTTGAGACCGGATTCCTCGTCCCGGACTCGCCCTTCGGCGATATTGCGGCGCAGACCAGTGCCTCCGACCGGGCCATGCGCCTGCTGGCCAAACGCATCGCGGACGACATCCGCCTGCAGTTCGCCGCCAAGTAATGCTCGTCAAAGCCCGGCAGGCAGAGACCTTCGCCCGGCGCCCCGGCGAGGCGTTCTGGGCGGTGCTCGCCTTTTCCGAAGATCAAGGCCTCGCCTCCGACGCTGTACAATCGGTGCTGAGCGCCTGGCGGGGCAAGGGCGAACTCGAGGTAACGGTGCTCGACGACGAGGCCGTGCGAAAAGATCCGTCGCTGTTGTTCGATGCGCTGGAGGCGGTGTCCCTTCTTGGCGAAAAGCGCGCCATCCGCCTGCGCACCAGCGGAGACAAGATCGCCGCCTTGCTGATCGAAGCCATCGAAATGGGCGACGCCCATCCGGGGCGCTATGCAGCGCGGCTGGTCATCGAGGCGGGAAGCCTGGCGTCAAAGTCGAAACTGAGGGCGGCCGCCGAGAAGGCGGCGCGGACAGCTTGCCTGCAACTGTTCGAGGAAGAGGCCGCCGATATCGGCGAGCGGGTGCGCGCCGCCCTGATGGCCGACGGCGCTGTCATCGACGAGGACGCCCTCACCCTCTTTGCCGCCGGCCTGCCCGGCCACCGTGCGATTGCCAATTCGGAGATCGAGAAGCTCGCACTTTATGCCCGCGGCCTCGGCCGTCCGGTCAACGTCCAGGACGTCCTTGCCCTGACCGCGACAAGCCTGAACCAGGACATGAGCGGTGTCCTGCTGGCTGCACTGGAAGGGCGGCCGCCGGAAGCACACTCGGCGCTGGACCGTTTGACCGACGCCGGCACGAGCCCGATTTCAGTTCTGCGGTCTCTGCAGTTGGAGGTGCTCCGGATGCTGAATGCCCACGAAAAGATCGCTGCCGGTGATGCCAATCCGGGGCGGAGCCTGCGTCCGCCGGTCTGGCCGAACGAATGGCCGGACTTCCGTAAACGGATGAATACCTGGCCACCGAAACGGTTGCTCAGAATCCTCCAGCGGATCCATGATGCCGAGACCCAGGCGAAGAGGGCGGGCGCAACGGCCGACCCGGTCATCCGTCTACTGATTAACGATCTGGCAAGGGTTGCCGAAGCGGCGCAGTAGCCTTCAGAGCTTGCGTTTCGCCGTCAGCCGTTTGCAGACTTCGTCGAGCTGTTCGAGGTCGCGGTACTTGATCCGGATCTCACCGCCATCCTTGCCGTGCCGGATATCGACCACAAGGCCGAGCTCGCGGCTGATGTCGGCTTCAAGCGCTTCGGTATCGACATCCTTTTCAGGCGCCACTTTTGGCGGCGATGATTTGGAACCGGTCCCCGCTTCGCGGGACTCGCGCGCCTGGGCCTCAACCTCGCGGACGCTGAAGCCACGCTCGATAGCGAGCTCGATCAAGGCTTCCGGATTCGCGCTGCCAAGAGCCGCGCGGGCATGGCCGGCCGAGATCCGTCCGGCGCGGACATGGACACGCGCGCCTTCAGAAAGCTGGAGAAGACGGAGCGTGTTCGAGATGTGGACCCGGCTCTTGCCGACGCTGGTCGCGAGGCTGTCCTGCGTCCGTCCGAACCGTTTGATGAGCGCGTCATAGGCCTCGGCCTCGTCGATCGGATTGAGATCGGACCGCTGGACGTTTTCGATGATGCCGATCTCAAGGAGGGCGAGGTCATCCACTTCGCGGACGACCGCCGGAATGTGCGTGAGGCCCGCCATGCGCGCGGCGCGCCAGCGGCGCTCGCCGGCGATGATCTGGAACTTGCCCGCCTCTTTCGGATCGGGCCGGACCAGGATCGCCTGGAGCACGCCCTTCGTCCTGAGGGACTCGGCGAGCTCACCCAGTTCGCCGTCATCAAAGCTGCGCCGGGGTTGGGCTGGGTTGCGCCGGATAAGCTCGAGCGCAATCTCGTTCGGCCGGTCTACGATGGGCAGATCGGGAACCGGAAGCGGGGCCGGGTCCGCCTGGCGGCCACCCATCGATTCGACTTCGCCAATCAGGGCGGAGAGACCCCGGCCGAGACGGGAAACCTTGCGGCCGTCATCCAGTGGTTCGCTGCTCATGCCACCCTCGCCTTCTCACGCTGCAGGACTTCCGACGCGAGGCGGATGTAAGCCTCGCTGCCCGGGCAGCGATAATCATAGAGGAGCGCAGGCTTGCCGAACGAGGGCGCTTCAGACAAGCGCACGTTGCGCGGGATGACGGTGTTATAAACTTTGCTGCCGAAGAAGGAGCGCACTTCGTTGGCGACCTGATCAGACAGCGAGTTGCGGCGGTCGTACATCGTCAGCACGACGCCCTGGATCTCGAGGGCCGGGTTGAGACCGGAGCGAACAACTTCGACCGTGCGCAGAAGCTGGGACAGGCCTTCCAGCGCCAGGAACTCACATTGCAGCGGAACAAGCAAAGCGTCGGACGCTGTCATTGCGTTGACGGTCAAAGCCGAAAGCGAAGGCGGACAGTCGATCAAGACGTAATCATACTTAACGAGGTCGCCAGACTCGGCGCGCGCAACGTAGGCCTGGAGCGCTTCCTTGAGACGGTACGACCGGCGGCCGTCACCGGCGAGTTCGGTCTCGACACCCGACAGGTTCTCATCGCCCGGAACGATATCGAGGCGCGGCACGATCGTGGAGAGCACGGCCTCCTCGAGCGGAATCCGGTCCACGACCAGATCGTAGGACGTGCGCAAACGATCCGCGCGCGAGATTCCCAGACCCGTCGATGCATTCCCCTGCGCGTCGAAGTCGACGATCAGGACGCGGCGACCGACGGCGGCCAGAGCCGTCCCGAGATTGATGGACGTGGTCGTTTTCCCGACCCCGCCCTTTTGATTCACAATTGCAAATATCCTAGGCTTAGCCATGACGATGTGCCGCTTCCCTGACGATTAAAATGACCCCGGCACCACCGATGCGACTTGGAATCGCTTGATAAGCGAAACTCCACTTTTGCTGGGCTGACGTCAATTCTTCTTTCCAGCGTTCGCCTTTCGGGAAAACCCCTGTCGCGCCTTTCAGCAGCCAAGGCGCGGCATAATTCATCAGTGCCGGCAGCGGGGCAAATGCCCGTGCCGTGACATAGGACGCGGCGATCGGGGGCGCCGCCTCAACCCGCCCTTGCCAGACCTCAGCTGGCAAATCGGCTGCCGAAATGGCTGCGCGAAGGAACGCACATTTTTTTCCGATGCTCTCGATCATGGTCACATGTCCCGCCGGACGGGCGGCCGCGAGAATCAATCCGGGAAAGCCCGCCCCCGATCCGAGATCGACCACACGGGCCGTATCGGGAATCCGGTCGAGCAACTGGGCCGAGTCCCCGACATGCCGCGTCCAGATCTGCGGCCACTCCTTCGGACCGATCAGATTGCTCCGCGTGCGCCAGTCGTCGAGGGTCGCAATCACGGTGTCGAGCCTTGCCAATGTTTCACGTGAAACATCATGAGCGGCGAGGAAGGCCGCGCGGTCGTCCATACTTGTCATTGCCAATCCTGTCCGGGCCTAGCCTGTGCGTCGGACGCGTTTCACGTAGCCGAGAAGCGCGGTCAAGGCCCCGGGCGTGATGCCTTCAATGCGTGCCGCCTGCCCGAGCGTGATCGGCCGGACGGTCTTGAGTTTCGAACGGACCTCGTTCGAAAGCCCACCGATGGCATCATAGTCGAGGTCGCCCGGGAGTGTCAGCGACTCGTCCCGGCGCAGGGCGGCGACGTCTTCCGACTGGCGGTCAATATATGCGGCATAGAGGGCTTCGATTTCTATCTGGGCGCCGATCTCGTCCTGGATCGCGACCAACTCTGGCCAGACCTGGCGGAGATGGCTCAACGTGATGTCCTTGTAGGCCAGATACTCCCAGGCTGACCGGACCCGGCCATCCTGATTGATCGCCCATCCGGCTTTCACCGCTGCGGCCGGGGACAGAGTCAGACGCTTGAGCTGTGCGCGGGCCTCATCGAGTGCGCGATGTTTCACGTGAAACATCGCCGCCCGGTCCGGGCCGACCACGCCGGCTTCAATCCCACCAGAGGTCAGCCGCTGATCAGCGTTATCGGCGCGGAGGGCGAGGCGGTATTCGGCACGCGATGTAAACATGCGATACGGCTCCGTCACACCGCGGGTGACGAGATCGTCAATCAGGACGCCGATATAGGCTTGCGCGCGGTCGAAGATGACCGCGTCTTTTCCAGCGGCGCAGCGGGCCGCGTTCAATCCCGCCATCAGTCCCTGGGCAGCCGCCTCTTCATATCCGGTCGTCCCGTTGATCTGGCCGGCGAGATAGAGGCCCGGCATGGCTTTCACTTCAAGCGCCGGCGAAAGTGCACGCGGGTCTACATAGTCATACTCGATGGCATAGGCATGTTGGAGGATCACCACATCCTCGAGGCCCGGAATGGTCCGGATGAACTGGTCCTGGATCTCTTCCGGAAGGGAGGTCGAGATACCATTCGGATAGACCGTGTGATCATCCAGGCCTTCCGGCTCGAGGAAGATCTGATGCCGGTCGCGGTCTGCGAAGCGATGCACCTTGTCTTCGATCGATGGGCAGTAGCGGGGGCCCCGTCCAGCGATCGCTCCCGAATAGACCGCCGACTGGCAGAGGTTTGCGTCGATGATCGCATGGGTCTCGGGCGTCGTCCAGGTGATGGCGCACGCAACTTGGGGAACATCAATCCGGTCCGTCAGGAAACTGAACGGGATCGGCGCGTCATCGGCGGGCTGCATCTCGAGACGGTCCCAATGGATCGTCCGCCCGTCGAGACGCGCAGGCGTGCCCGTCTTGAGGCGACCCATCGGAAGGCCGAGCGCATACAGACGGTCCGACAATCCGATGGCAGGCGCCTCGCCGACCCGGCCTGCCGGGATGCGCTTCGCGCCGATATGGATAACGCCCTTCAGGAAGGTACCGGTCGTGATGACCACTCTGGCGGCGCGGTAGGGGGTCCCTGTCGAACCGATGATTCCGGCGACGGTTCCGTTTTCCAGGATCAGGTCTTCGGCGCCGTCTTCGATGATCGTCAGGTTTGAATAAGCGGCGAGCTCGGCCTGCATCGCCGCGCGGTAGAGCTTCCGGTCGATCTGCGCGCGGGGGCCCCAGACGGCGGGACCCTTCGACCGGTTAAGCATCCGGAACTGGATGCCCGCCTTGTCCGCCATGCGCCCCATGACGCCGTCGAGGGCATCGATCTCGCGGACGAGATGCCCCTTGCCGAGGCCGCCGATGGCCGGGTTGCAACTCATCTCGCCGATGGTCGATCGCTTGTGGGTGACGAGCGCGGTGCGCGCACCGAAGCGCGCGGACGCTGCCGCGGCTTCGCAGCCGGCATGGCCGCCGCCGATCACGATCACATCAAAGCCGGCCGGGGTGGGCATTAACCATCTCTTAAGCGGGGGGGGAGGGCGCTATATAGCGCCGCGGCCCCCCGAACCCTATAGCCTATTTCCCGATGCAGAAGCGAGAGAAGACCGCGCCCAGCACGTCCTCAACTCCGATCTCTCCGATGATGCCCTGCATCTCCCGGATGGCCAGGCGAAGGTCCTCGGCCACGAGTTCAAACCCCAGATCGCCTTCGAGCGCCGCTTTGGCGGATGCCAGCGCCGTTAGGCCCCGGGTCAGTTTTTCCCGGTGGCGCGCCCGGGTAATGACCGGCGCCTCGACCGATCCGGCAAGCGCCGCGATCCTTTCGGCAAGCCCGGCTTCGAGGACATCGATCCCCGCGCCGTCCTTCGCGCTGACTATAAAGTCAGCCGATGCGGCCGCTGCCGGGCTCACCAGGTCGCTCTTGTTCACGACCCGGATGCCTTTCGGCGCTGGGTAGGGGAGGGGAGGGGGGGCGGCCGGATCGGAGGCATCGACGAGCTGGATGCAGAGGTCGGCATCGTCCGCCGTCATCCGTGCCCGGCGGATCCCCTCCGCCTCGATCTCGTCATCGGTCTCCCTGAGGCCAGCCGTATCCGCAATCCAGACGACCTGGCCGCCGAGCACTTTCCGGATCTCGATCACGTCGCGGGTGGTACCCGGCCGGGCCGTGACGATAGCCGCCTCGCGTCCGGCAAGCCGGTTGAGGAGGGTCGATTTGCCCGCGTTTGGCGCGCCGATGATAGCGAGCCGGAAGCCGTCGCGGATGCGTTCGCCGATGCCGCCGTCGCCAAGCGCCGCTTCGACCTCGCGCATAAGCACGCTAACTTTCGCGTGGGCGGGCGAGGCGGCATTGGAGGCAACGTCCCCCTCGTCCGGGAAGTCGACCATCACTTCGACAAGGGCGAGAAGACCCATGAGCTCGTCGCGCCACCGGGCATACGTTTCTGACACTCCACCCGACAGCTGGCGAAGGGCCTGACCCTTTTGGGCCAGGGTCTCGGCTTCGATCAGGTCGGCGACACCTTCGGCCTGGGTCAGGTTCAGCTTGCCAGCCTCGAACGCGCGCCGGGTAAACTCGCCGGGCTCGGCAAGCCGGACGTCAGGCAAGGATGTCAGTATCTCTAGCGCGTGAGCCACAACGGCGGGTCCGCCATGCAGGAAGAGTTCGAGTGTGTCCTCCCCGGTATAAGAGTTCGGTGCCGGAGCAAAAAGCGCGATGCCCTCGTCAACGAGCCGGCCCTCGCGGTCGATCAGTTTCGTGAGTGAGCCGCGCCGGGCGGGCGTCAAACCACTCGCCAGAAACTGGGCGCCAATCTCACAGACGGCCGGGCCCGAAATCCGCACCACAGCAATTGCGCAGGGCAGGGGCCCCGAGGCGAGCGCACAGATTGTATCCCGAGCGCCCATGCAGCGCCCGCCGTCAGTTCTTCATCGCTTCGAAGAATTCGTCATTGTTCTTGGTCTGGCGCAGCTTGTCGATCAGGAAGTCGATCGCGTCGCTCGTGCCCATCGGGCCCAGGATGCGGCGCAGGATGTAGATCTTCGAGAGCTGGTCCTGCGGCGTGATGAGTTCCTCTTTGCGTGTTCCGGATTTCATGATGTCCAGCGCCGGGAAGGTGCGCTTGTCGGCGATCTTCCGGTCAAGGACGATCTCGGAGTTACCCGTGCCCTTGAACTCCTCAAAGATCACTTCGTCCATCCGGCTGCCCGTATCGATCAGGGCGGTGGCGACAATCGTCAGGGATCCGCCATTCTCAACATTGCGCGCTGCGCCGAAGAAGCGCTTCGGACGCTGGAGGGCGTTGGCGTCCACGCCGCCCGTCAGCACCTTGCCGGAGGAAGGTACGGTTGTGTTGTAGGCGCGGCCGAGACGCGTGATCGAGTCCAGAAGAATGACCACGTCGCGCTTGTGCTCAACGAGACGCTTGGCTTTCTCGATCACCATCTCGGCGACCTGAACGTGGCGGGTCGCCGGCTCATCGAAGGTCGAAGCAACCACTTCACCCTTCACCGTGCGGCGCATGTCGGTCACCTCTTCGGGGCGCTCGTCGATCAGCAGTACGATCAGGTAGCACTCAGGATGGTTCTCTTCGATCGCGGCAGCGATGTTCTGCATGAGGACGGTTTTACCGGTCCGGGGAGGGGCAACGATCAAGGCGCGCTGGCCTTTGCCGATCGGGGCGACGATATCGATGACGCGGCCGGAGCGGTCCTTCTTGGTCGGATCGCGGCTTTCCATTTTCAGGCGGCGGTCCGGGTAAAGCGGTGTCAGGTTGTCGAAGTGGACCTTCTTGTTGGCCTTGTCCGGATCTTCGAAATTGATCCGGCTCACATCGGTGAGCGCAAAGTAGCGCTCGGGATCCTGTGGGGCGATGATGGGCCCTTCCACGGTGTCGCCCGTGCGGATGTTCGCCTTCTTCAGCACTTCGGGGCTGACATAGATGTCGCCCGGGCCCGGCAGGTAGTTCGATTCCGGCGAGCGCAAGAACCCGAACCCGTCGGTCAGCACTTCCAGAACGCCAAGGCCTGTGATCTCGACTTCACTGTCGGCCAGCTCCTTGAGGATCGCAAACAGCATGTCCTGCGTCCTCATGGACGAGGCATTTTCGACCTCGAGTTCTTCAGCATAGAGCAGCAACTCCTCCGGCGTTTTTGCCTTGAGTTCGCGAAGGGTCACGCTGGTAAGGTTGTCGAGCATCGAGGAAGCCATTCGGAGCGGTCCGGATTTTGGATTTAGCTAAAGGGGGAGCCGGTTAGGGAGAATCTAGGGGCGCCGCAAGGATCGGGCGCACCGGCAGGCACCGTCATCGTCAATTTGGCCTGAAAGGTCAAGCCTGAAAGGCGCGAGCCTCAGAACGGCTTGACGATCACGAGGATCACAACCCCGATCATCAGGATGAACGGCACTTCGTTGAGCATTCGAAGCATCTTGGCGTCAACCGTGCCCGTCACCGCGTCCACCCTCTTGCCGAGGACCGCAAAATAGGCGTGCACGGCGGTGATGGCGAGCACCAGGGCGAGCTTGGCATGCATCCAGCCCTGCTCGAGCAGAGATGGGTTCAGATACAGCATCCAGAGCCCCAGACCCCAGACCAGGATAAGGCTGGGGTTTAGGATGATGCGTTTCAGGCGGGCCGAGGCGTCCCGCATCGTCTCGAAAAGCGGTTCACCCGGACGGCTCGCCAATTGGTGGATCTTATAGCGCGGATAGATAAGCAACCCGGCCATCAGGGCCACAACAAACACGAGGTGGGCCGACTTGACCCAGAGATAGATGTCCATGCCTTGCCCTCAGCCCGCCAGTTCCTTGACCCGCTCACCCGCCTTCTGGGGTGTGACCACATGCGGGCACCCCGTCCAGCCCGATGGGCAAAGCCTGCCCCCAGCGCAGGAACGGATTTTCTCATTCATGTCCAGCGCGGCCAAGGTTTCCTGGGCCAGTGTATGGATGAAGCCGGGATGCGTACCCAATGCCTCGACACGGGTATAGCTTGCCGCGCCATCGGCTTCGGCGATCAGCCTGTATTCTTCGCCAAGTTCGACCAGCGTCTCGATATGTTCCGAAACGAAGGCGATCGGCGCAATCAGGATATGCTTTTTCGCCTTCGCCGCGCGCTCGACTTCAGCTTCCGTGGCCGGACCAATCCACTTGAGGGGGCCCACGCGCGACTGGTAACAGGGGATCACTTCCCAATGTGCAGGCACCCGGCCGGCGATCATTTCAGCCAGCGTTTCGCACTGCCACTGATAGGGGTCGCCGTCGCGGACAACCTGTTCAGGCAATCCGTGGGCTGACAACAGTAATGTCACCTGTTCCGGCGCTCCGGCCCTCTTGTGCGCTTCAAGGATGCGGTCGACGTGCGCGGAAACGAAGTTTTCCTCGAACGGGAAGCAGCACACTGTTTTTGCCGCGCCGTTGAAGGCTTTCTTCCAGGCCTCCAGCGACGAGCCCGTGGTCGTGGTCGAAAACTGCGGATATAGGGGCAGCAGCACAACGCCGTCCGCGCGCCAGCGTTTCACTTCAGCTGCAGCTTCTTCGGTGAAGGGATGCCAGTACCGCATCGCAATGAAGCATTTGACCTCATCGTCCGGTAGCCGTTTCGCCAGCTCCTCTTCGAGCGCCTTGGCCTGAACCTCAGTTTCGCGCAGCAGCGGTGAGCCCCCGCCAGCATCCATCATCGCATAGTTCTTGATCACTGCTGATGCCCGCGTGCGCGAAATCAGCCGTGCCAGGAACCAGCGCAAGGGCAGGGGGGCCCGGATGATTGCGGGATCCCGGAAGAGGTTCTGCAAAAAGGGCTGTACGGACGCGGGCTTGTCCGGACCGCCGAGGTTAAAGAGGACAACGGCGATTCTGCGGCCCATGGGCAGACTTATCCCTTTCGAATCCGGTTCAGCGCGCGCTCGACATTTGCGATCGGCGTTTCTGGGCGAACCCCGTGCCCAAGATTAAAGATATGGGGCCGACCCCGGTAAGCGTCCAGAATCTGGTCCACACGTGCGTCAAGACGCGCTCCCCCCTCGATCAGCAGCAGCGGATCAAGATGGCCCTGAACGGGGAATCCTTTGGGCAGAGAAGCATTTACGAACGTGGGCAACGCGGCCGTGTCGAGGCCCACGCCCGTCACGCCCGTGGCCTTCACATAGGCCGGCACCATCACGCCCGCGCCGCGTGGGAAGCCAATGATCGGCACCATGACACCCATTTGCCGGAGCCGGGTGACCAGCTTCCTCGTAGGCGCAATGATCACTTCCTCGAAGATATTGTCAGCAAGGCCCTCCGCCCAGCTGTCGAACAGCATCAGGGCGTCAGCGCCCGCCTCGACTTGCCGCGCGAGATAGTGCGCGGTCGCTTCGGTCACGAGATCCATCGCAGCAGCGAGTTCATCCGGCCGTCCATGCGCCCAGCGCCAGGCCATCGACTTGTCGGTCTTGCCCCGGCCTTCGACCGCATAAAGCGTCACCGTCCAGGGCGATCCCGCAAAACCGATCAGCGCGCACGAAGAAGGCAGCTGCGCTTTGACACGCGACACCGTCTCGTAGACCGGCGACAGCTTGTCAGCTGCGGCCTGCGGCTGAACCCGTGCGAGATCGGACGCAGAATGAATGACTTCCACCAGCGGGCCCTCGCCCTTCTCAAACGCAACATCGAGGCCCATCGCATCGAGGATGAGAAGAATGTCAGCAAACAGGATCGCGGCGTCCATGCCGTATCGGCGCACTGGCTGGAGCGTTGCCTCTGAGGCGAGGGACGGCGTGTAGCAGAAATCAAGGAAGTCGCGCGCGCGGGAGCGTGTTTCGAGGTATTCCGGAAGGTGGCGACCTGCCTGGCGCATCATCCAGACCGGAGGAGGGGAGACCGCCTCTCCTGCAAGCACGTCCAAGAATTTCTTCCCGCTGGCGCCGGCCATCGCTCTACCCCTTTCAATCCCATTCAAATGAGCCCGTGAGGGCGCTTATACTTATGATGCTGCTGGATTCTTGGAGAGCCCGGTTTATCCGGGCTTGTCCACCAAAATCCACAACTGAGTCACAGCTTGGGGCATTCGGACGCGCGGGAGAATTCCTCACGTTGATCAATGGTTAACGTTAGGTTAATGCGGGCGCCGAGTCACAATGCGGAACAAGCAGGGATCATCGGGGAGTCGGATTCGCAGGCCTGTGGAAACCGTGTGACTCCTTGTGGAGAGGCAGGCAATTCACAGGCGAGTCACAACCCTTGTGCAAAGCCGGAACGCCCGGCAAGAGAAGCACCATGACACGCCCGGTCCGGCCCGCCATCTACTTCAACGTCCACCTCGTCTCGGACTCGACGGGCGAAACGCTGAACGCCGTGCAGCGGGCAGCTTGCGCCCAGTTCGAGAATATCCAGCCGCTCGAGCACAACTACTACCTGGTACGCTCCGAGCGCCAGCTTGAGCGGGTCACCCGGGAAATCGAAGCAGCGCCCGGCGTCGTCTGGTACACCATCTCGGATGCGGGCCTGCGCGGCCGGCTGGAAGCCTTCTGCCGAGAGCGCAGCATTCCGACTTTGCCCGTGCTCGATCCCTCGATCGCCATGCTCAGCCGCCATCTCGGCGTCCCAGCCAACAACCGCGTCGCCGGCCAGCACGCGATGGACGAGGACTATTTCGAGCGGATGGAGGCGATCAACTTCACCCTCGCGCACGATGACGGCCAGAACATGGAAAGCCTGGTTGGCGCCGATGTGATCTTGCTGGGTGTCAGCCGCACGTCGAAAACACCCACCTGCGTCTATCTCGCCAACCGGAAAGTCCGCGCCGGAAATATTCCGCTCGTCCCCGGAGCCCCTTTGCCGGACTTTCTCGAACGTCTCGGTGACAAGGGGCCGCTCGTTGTGGGGCTGAAAATCTCGGCTGAGCGGCTTGTCCAGATACGGCGCCAGCGGCTGATGTCGCTAAACCAGGACGATGCCGGCGACTACGCCGATGAAGAAGCGGTGCGCGAAGAGATCACGCAGGCGAACCGCCTGTTCCAGCGCAACAACTGGAAAACCATTGATGTCTCGCGCCGTTCGGTGGAAGAAACCGCCGCGGCGATCCTCAACCTGCTTTATGAACGCCGGGGCCATGCATGAGCCTTGAAGTCACGCTTGCCTCCGGCAGCGCCAGCCGGCGCGCCCTCCTGGCAGCGGCCGGCGTCACCGCACAAAGCGTTGCGCCGAACGTCGATGAAGCCTCGTTCCGGACGAGCTTGCGCGCCGAAGGTGTCCCGGTTCGCGACCAGGCCATGCAGCTCGCGGAACTGAAAGCGGTGCGCGTATCCTCGGCTCGCGGCGGCCTCGTCATCGGCGGCGACCAGATGCTGGCCCTCGGCAACGAGGCCTTCGACAAACCGGCCGACCTCGCCGAAGCCCGCAGCCATCTCACCCGCCTGTCGGGCAAGAGCCACACGCTCGAGACTGCGATCGTTGTCTGCGAAGAGGGCCGGCTTGTCTGGCGTCATCTCGCGCGCCCGCGCCTGACGATGCGGCACCTGACGCCGGAATTCATCGACGGATATGTAGATCGTTGCGGCCAAAGCCTGCTGTCCACCGTCGGCGCCTACCAGCTGGAAAGCCTCGGGTCGCAGCTCTTTTCCAGCATTGAAGGCGATTACTTCTCGATCCTCGGCCTGCCGCTTCTGCCTCTGCTCGATTACCTCCGCGTCCGGAAGGTCTTACCGCAATGACCCGCCTGCTCGGCGTCATAGGAGACCCGGTCGCGCACTCCCTGTCGCCGTATATCCACAACTATTGGCTGCGTCTCAACAGGATTGATGCGGTCTATGCGGCGCTTGAGGTCAAGACAGGCGAACTCGCCACCGCCCTGACATCGCTCGACGGGCATAAGGCGGCTGGTCTCAATATCACCCTGCCGCACAAGGAAGAAGCGCTGCGCCTGGCGGTCAGTGCGGGTGACACCGCTCGCCGCATTGGCGCAGCCAATACACTTGTTCCTGCGCCCGGCGGTGGCTGGCGCGCCGAGAATACGGATGCTCCGGGCTTCGCTCTGACACTGGATTTCGGGGAAATCGCTGTCGAAGGCCGCGAGGTCTTTCTTCTCGGGGCAGGGGGGTCGGCCCGGGCATTGGCGGATGTATTGACGCGCCGGGGCGCCCGCCTGACCATCTGTAACCGGACGATCGCGCGCGCTGAGGCCCTGGCCCTCGACCTTGCCCCCTCGGCGCGAATCCTTCCACTGGGTAGCGGCCTGCGCGAAGCGGCCCGGGCGGGCGTGATCATCAATACGCTCAGTATCGGCCACAGCGGCGGCGCATTCGAACTCCCGAAATCCGCAGGCGGCATCTTCTACGACATAAGTTACGGCAAAGGCGCGGCGGCCGCGCTCACCGAAGCCCGCCGCCAGGGCTGGCGCGCGCTCGACGGGCTCGGCATGCTGGTCGCGCAGGCGTCACTAAGTTTTGAGCACTGGTTCGGCACACGTCCGGATCTCGCTGCGGCGCACGCACGCGCACGTAAGCTTCTGGAGGCGGTCCAATGATTGTCCTTGGACTGACCGGTTCCATCGGGATGGGGAAATCCGCAACGGCGACCCTCTTCCGGGAAGACGGTGTCGCGGTCTATGACGCGGACGCTGCCGTGCACGCCCTCTACGCCGAGGGCGGCGCCGCCGTGGCGCCGATCGAGGCGGCCTTTCCGGGCGTTACCGCAAATGGCGCCGTCGACAGGACCGTGCTGCGCACCCACGTGCTCGACAATCCCGAGGCGATGAAGCGGCTGGAGCGCATCGTTCATCCACTTGCGGGCGCCGCGCAGGCCGAGTTCCGTCAGCAGTCTCACGCGGACGGCGCCCGCTTCTGCGTGCTGGACATACCCCTCCTGTTTGAAACGGGCGGCAATGCGCATTGCGATTTCACCCTGGTGGTGTCAGCCTCGCCCGCCGTTCAGCGGGCCCGCGTCCTCGCGCGGCCCGGCATGACGCCCGAAGCGTTCGAAGCGATCCTCGCCCGCCAGATGCCGGACGCCGAAAAACGCGCCCGCGCCGACTTTATTCTCTCAACTGCTCACGGTTTTGACTTTGCGCGCGACCAGGTTCGCAGCGTCATCGCCCTGATGCACCGCCTTGCTGAAGGAGCTCGCCCATGACCCCCCGGATCCGCGAGATTGCCTTCGATACCGAGACAACCGGTCTCGACCCC